>Ga0209208_10012332_pt1 | contig 10836 bp, 12 predicted proteins | sample S1TSphfallax_3_FD_187694 | JGI IMG/M metagenome (GOLD analysis project Ga0209208, IMG submission 187694) | Host-associated microbial communities from peat moss isolated from Minnesota, USA - S1T2_Fd - Sphagnum fallax MG (SPAdes) (version 2) | ecosystem: Host-associated > Plants > Peat moss >... | reverse complement strand
TTTTTTTGCAGAAAATGAAAAAGGAAAGCCGATAAAAAGAACTATCAGGGATTTTCGCCATTTTTCGAAGTGAAAATTATTTAAAAACCATGTTTAGACCTAGCTAGGCACTTCTTAGGTCGCCATTGTAGCTACAAAATTGCTGTTACCTTTGATAGTCGCCATTTAATACTAATTAATGCTGAGGATCCTCACCAGTAGACCTACTTGAGGAATTTGAAAAAAAAAAAAAACCCTTGTAGGGCCGGTGACTGATTCGAACATAAAGATGTATAGGCCACTAGAAAGCGCATCCATGGTCATTTAAATCGCTCAAAACCGATTAAAAAAATGAGCAAGATACACTCCTTCAAAGCTTTTGAAGGGGTGAATGAAGGGGTTTGATTAAATAGATGGATCATACATATGGCAGCTCATGATGGCTTGTTTAGTCACCTCAAACCAAAGAGACACTTGCCCACTAATGAATGCTATCTACTCCCACATTGAAATGGATGAAGATTGGGATTAAACATTTTGATAAAGTAACCGTTCACTTTTGATCATACATCGCACCCAAATTAAGGCGTCTAGATTGACAATAATGGGTAAGTAATGTCATGTTCACCAAATCCGTTACCCCTTGTAGATGTTTATGAGCTTGGACTTTTTGTAGATGTTTGTGAGCTTGGATTTTTTTGTAGATGTTTGTGAGCTTGGATTTTTTTGTAGATGTTTGTGAGTGTGGATTTTTTTGTTGCTCCCACCAAGTTCCACACCTCCTAGTTGGATTTTTTGTCGCTCCCATCAAGTTCCACACTTCCCAATCAGATTTTTTTGTTGTTCCCACCCAATTCCACACCTCCCAGTCGGATTTTGAGTTGCTCCTGCCAAGCTCCATGCCTTCTAGTTGGGTTTAGAGCTTTTGATTCCATGCGTATCTAAGCTTATACTTTATCTCCTTTTCTCTGAGTTGTTTGTTGTCTATAGTTGGAGCAACCTTGGTGGTGGTAACCATAATCTTTTATTCAATGTATTATGCAAGGAAACATTTGTGGTAGCTACGATGTATTTCCATCATACATAAGTTTATTTGATGAATATTGTTGCAAGGACTAATGTTAGCAAGATCTCTTCTCAAGTAGTGCTTTATGGTTGGAAACAAAGAATTCAATTTCATCTTCCATCTCTACATTTAGAATTGTTGTGAAGTTTGAATTGAATCATGCTCTATTAAATTGTCACAAGCTTGAATGGCATTAGTTAATTCTTAATGCAAGGTAGTAAACAACCCCAGTTCAATGTAGGAAGAAAGACCTTGCAGCAACAGAATGACAAAATATGGAAGTCATTGACCAATTTATGTGAGTTTAAACTAGAAAATTGAATGTTTGTTGAGGAAGATATGTTTTTGAACAGGTTTATAATTTCTTGTTCCAATCTTTTTCTCATTTTTTCTATAATGGGAATTCCACTAGTGTTATTTTCAACTTATTCTAAGCCTTTCTTCTATCCAAGTCATGGATGAAATTGTAGCCTATGAAGTGTTACTCTTTTTTTCCTTTTACATGGGATGAAATTTTTTCATATATTTATTTTTCTTAAAAGCATTAACAAGTGGAGGACCATGAACTTCTAGTCACTGAGGTAAGCTATGTGTAATTTGTGTTTGCTAGTCACCAAAAACTACTAGGCTTTCAAATGAAAAGAAATAATTTTTACATTTTTTTCCCCTTTGTTGATTAATAAAAACTATTTTTGATGCAAATCCAGTGATAAAAAGTTTTTGGATTTTGTTACCTTTGTTTATATTATGAATGATGAATGCTCCAAAAGACAATTCAAATGGTAAGAGGACATCAAAGTGGTGGTGGTCACTCTATCTATAGTGTTGTTATTTTCACATTGAACAAATCTTTTGGGAGATTATTTGATGAAATTATAGCATTAATGATTGTGAACTATTTAATCATGTAAAAAAGTGTATAATTGAGACTTGCATATGAAAACAAGAGAAAACAGGAAAGATATTGAACAAAAAACCTTTGTCATGTAAACATTCCATCCACATGATAATCTCATGATTGATAGAGATGATTTGAATTTTTTTTATGGATTGCAACCTCCTGGACATTTCAGAATTAAAAAAACAAAAGGATTGACAACTTTTTTTTAAAAATGACTTCAAATACATTGGTTGTTATTTTATTTTTATTTTTTTTGTTAGATTATTATTGTTTATCAGTTCAAAATTTTGGAAGATATTATACTATTTTTTATATGTATTTATTTCTTCATGAATTTTATGCACAAACAACAAGCAAGTTGTAGTGGAATTGATGAAGCTTTTATAGTTCACTCAATTTTTTTGTGTTTTTGAATAATTAAGGACCTATAGTTTTTTACGATTGCATGAATATTGCATTTGAACTTCACTTTGTTCACATGTTGTTCTAGCACAATAGTCAATTAGTGGGTCAATAGGTGTGTTGAATAAAAGGTAGACCACAAGCAACATCATGATCAAGGAAAAACCAAATCTTTAAACTACTATTGTTTCTTTTTCAAACTTCTTATGTATTTCGTAATTCTCTTTCTTAAGGTTGTCTTACTTCTTATTGGTATTGGGTTAATCAATTATTTCCATGTTCTTTAGTCATTGGAAGGTAGTAGCCTTGTTGTTTGGCACTCTTGTATTGCTATTTAGTTCATGCTTACACCCTTATTTATTGTTGAGCACACATTGTGTAGCCACTTTCATCCCTGTGTACTTGCATGGATCTATTCAAAGACTTGCTTGAAAATCATGGTGAAAATGATCACCCATTTTAACAACAACAACAAGAGTTCAAATTGTAATGAATTGTGTTCTAACATGTTTTTCACATGTTTTTCGAACTATTCATTATATTACAAAATCCAATTGTCCAAGTTGTAATGAATTGTGTTCTAACACGTTTTTCATTAGTTTTTCGAATTGTTCTCTCTATTACAAAACCAAATTATACTACTCGTTTGGTTCACCTATCTTTTTTTTCTTTTTCTTTTTTGCCTACTATGATTTCTTCTATAGTTGCATTTTCCATTGTTTTTTTACTTAAGATGTCTTTTCCTAGTGTAATGCCCAAATTATCTAGTTCTCTCTTAAACTCACCCTTAGAAGTTTCATTACCACCATATTTGTTCCCAAGTATGTGCATTACAATGCGATGGTCTTCTCCCATAACCAAACTTGACTGCATATCCAATGTGTTAGTCCTTTCCCATAACCAAACATGATTATGTATAACATTGTGCTTTTTAATTCTCAATTTTCTTTTCACACCCATAATCACACCCAAAAAAATAATTCTTTTGGATTATCTAAAAAAAACCAAACACATTTTTTCAAACTGAGCATTTGATCATAGGGTTGCATTTAAATGCTTGTATAAAAGATTGCAACCATTCACCAACATTGGTATGCACATTTTATGATGTTGCTCAAAGTGGCAATGATCCATAAGTATATTTAACCAACTTTGGCGATATGCCAAAGATGAAAGTAAAAAATCTTGAGCGCTCTTTCAAATTATAGGCAATTGTGGCGATTTTTGGCAAATTTTTAATGAATAAATATTTTAAAAGTTTTTTTTAACAGAATATTACTTTAAAAAATATTTCTTGCAAAATGGCGAGAATTCTGCTCCTGCCTCACACCCAAGTCCTCGTTTCCCAGTGTGGGCCCATTTCTGGGTCCTTATCCTACACATAGGCCCCTCGGTGACAAGTGATGAGCATATTTACCTAGTCAGCAGCCTATTTTTAAAAACTGGCTATATATAGCCAAAATGAGAACTTAAAAATTATAAGTGCTAAAAGTCAAGTGCTGTATGTATGAGATTTTCAATAGCCAGAATTCCACCAAATTTTAAGAAAAATCGCCAGATGTCTCTGTAGATGGTTCAGGACTTTGGAAGCGTCTTGGCGCCAAAACAAACTGAGGTCGGAGAAGATGAGCTTTCTCTCTACTCTTTCAAGTTTCCGTGCTGCAAGAACACGGGAGAGATGCACGCTGCTGCAAACTGCAAACCCCATCACCAGCCGTTTGTGAGTTACGTTTTGTTTTCGAGAAGGTGCGGGCTTGTGTCTGAAGATTTAATTGATTCACAGAGATAGAAAGAGGGGGGTGATTGCTGTGGAGTAGGGGTAGAAAGAAGAGAGAGAGACACACACACACACACAAAGACACATACGCAACCAAACAATGCAGGAAGCTAGGCTCGCTGGACGTTTGCAGCAGGAACTCAAGATGCTGCAAGATCCGTCCCCTGGTGTTTGTGTGTGGCCCTCCGACGAGCTCAATCTGTCACAATTGGAAGCGCGTATGTATATTCTCTCTCTCTCTCTCTCTCTCTACTAGGCTTCTGCTCGCTCTTTCTTTCTGATATAAGAAGATTTATGCACAGTAGCTTCGTGCTTTCTCACAAGTTGCCTGCCGTGTGCACAAGAATGCGATGCTTCTGATTTTATTTTATTTATTTATTTTATTGCCTGTTAACGCGGGACTTCTTACGATGAGTTTATAATGGCCTTGAGAACACGATCCATGCATGAATTTCAACACTCGTTAATGAGTGAGGCTCGTGCGCATCCATCTGCACAGAAATTCTGGGACCAGAAGGAACCGTTTATGCAAATGGCATTTTCAAGCTTCAAGTGCGAGTTCCTGATAGGTACTCTTTGGCGGCGTGCTAACCTCGTTTCGCTTATTTTCCTTCTTATCGATTTCCAGTCTCTTAGTAGTGCCGGAATCTTCGTATGATAAAACCTAAACAGGTGCCAATTTAGCAGTCGCTTTTTGCCACAATCGTTGTCTGACAAACCCTGAACAGGTCCGAAGAACCGAGTTGTGTCATATGTTGTTATCTTCACTTTCTCCTCCTCTTTCTCTGATAGCCGTGATGTGATCGTTCAGGTATCCATTTGAGCCACCTAATGTGAAGTTTGTTACACCTATCTACCATCCCAATATTGATACTGGTGGCCGCATTTGTCACGACATTCTTAACATGCCTCCCAAGGTATATTCCCCCCTGACAATTGTGCGCCCAAGTTGTCAGTCCAACAACTATCACATTAAAAAGAGATACAATAATAATAATACTAATAGCACAGGCAAAACAACTGAAGGCATATAGTAGGCATGTTCCTCTTGCCTGAGGAATGGCTGTTTGGGATTCTTTCCAGGGACAGTGGAAACCATCATTGAACATAGGCGCTGTCCTTGGAAGCATCCGGGTGCTTATGGCAGAACCAAATCATGATGATGGACTGATGGGTGACATTGTGAGTTTTCCTATCCTCATCTCCTGTGCTCCCATCATATGACTCACATCAATGGCAAAGTTTGATCACCTATGTGTTCTGTGACCATGTTCCTGATGTGTGAGTTTCAGCAAATCCTTTTATGGTTACAGTAAGAATAATGTTTAACCACTAGAATCAGCTGTATGTCCATATTCCTTTCTCATTTATGCACTGGAGGAATGCATTCTATTTTTCAATGCTTCATTTGTGTGTCAGACTGCAGAGTACAAGCACAACCGTGCAGTCTTCAATGCAAAGGCAAGACAATGGACTGAGCAGTATGCCATTCAAAAGACATCTGCAGGGCCTAGCACTCTGCCTGGCACCTCTGGGGAGGCCCCTGCACAAGGAGCTGTACAGGAAGCTGCTTGTGTGAAGGATCAGGTAGTAATATTCGCCTGTATGATTCATTCATACCATACTAATGACAGATAATTGTGTCAGTACACACAAAATAGTGTATCTGTTTGACTGTGGACCTGGACATGAACATCTAACACCTCAATTGTCTAATTCAGGTTAGAAATGTAGAAACACATGATTTTGATGGTGTATGAGCTGTTAAATGATGTGCTTGTGTTACAGTATTCAGTGTACACACACCATCAATTAAGGTATCTGTGTGCTGGATTTATTGATGATTGGTTTGTAAGCATTAGGATCAAAACATAGGTAATGTGCAGGAAAAAGAGTCTGACATACTACCACCAACTGGTATTTCTTTGGCAGCACTTATTTTCTCTGAACTAAATACCATTGGTCGTCCTTGTATCACTGGGGAGGAACTCTGAACAGTGTAACCAAGATACCACAAGGCCACATCTCGAGGAGTGCAAGAGGATGGGGGATCAGGAGGAAATTGTAGAAAAGCTATATGCAAGCACAAGTTGCGAGGTTTTGCCCACAAATGTTGCTGGGAAGCCACGCCAAGGCCTAATTTCCAAGCTGTCACTGGGAAAGGGGGCAAATACACTCACAGAGAGAGAGGACCTCACTCCTGAGATGGCTAAGGATTGTGCAGTAAAAGATCCAGCAAGCCTCTTTGTCAAGAAAACTAATGCTGCAATACAGAAATCTTTCTGTTCCACTAATCAAACAACATCAGATTCAGGTCTGTGTCACAGTGCCTTGTCTCAAGCACTTCCAAAGGCTAGGGGATATGGGCCCGGTGTGGGACACATAACACTCACATAAGTTGAGATATGTATTTTTACTTTTGTGCAGGAGGAAAGAGGAATTCCATACAAACAAAAGTGGTGGAGGCAACAATCATTGCTGCCAACAAGGAGAACATTCTTGCCGTAACCAAGCCAAAAGGAGAAGAGTCAGACCTTGAAGCAGTAAAGAAAACAGCAGGAAGAGATCTAGCAAGTCACAACATTGAAAAGAAGCATATCCCTCAAGCTGAGAAAAGCCTCAGTCAAGGGAGTCAAAGGACATCAGTTACAGGTTTTTTGCACACCTGTAACAATCTTGCATGCAGAAGGAATTTTTGTTTGATTCTGGTGGTTGCTGAATTCCAATCGTAGAGGAAATCAGGAAAATTCCAAAATTCAAAGGAGAATTTGTTGTGAGGTCAGAGGAGAATCAGCCTGAAATTTTGCACATCAATGGAATTATATACCACTGAAAATTTGTCAAAGCCATATGGCACTACTTGTGGGGAAACTCGTCCATAGTCAGGTTCAGACAGGTGTGTCTCCATGGATAAGAATAGAACTAGTATTTCCTCAGGTTGATAGTATGACCTAATAAACAAAGTGAGGAAACATAGTGTTCATACTCTACCTGCACAATGGCAGGGCTATTGCTCTTAAATCCACAGCTAGAATTACTCCCTCCCAAGATGTTGTTGAGCTGTTCTGATGTGACAAAGATTATGGCAGATGGAAGACTAAAGACAGCACATCCAAGACCAAAATCGTTGAAGCTCTCCAGGGGTCAGGGCTCCAGGCTCCAAGTCCCTTCCTTGCAAAATGGACAAGAAGCTGTTTGCTGTGCACACAGCAAAGAGGAGTCCATGCACAAGGAGGAGCCCGTGGCAAACCAGGATGTGGTCATTCTCTTGGACAGTGAGAGTGATGAGGAGTACTCAGTGCAGTTCAAGTTGCAATCTTCGATTAAGCGTAAAGCTGTTCCCAAAATTTGAGGTAAGTGGGCATCTCAAAGATTGTGTCATCGTGTTCATGGACTAAGTCACTGTCTGCAAGTCCTGGTTTAGACATTATTCCCAAATGTACTCATTTTCCCTTGGTTGCCCATTATATTGTATGCTATATAAATGTGAGAGTAACCTCTGGGGGAAAAGTACTACCAAGGAGCAGCAGTGCACACTATTGTGTTGCTTACTTAAAGCATAATCAATCTGTAGACTCTATTACATTGACACGTGGACAATTTGCAGTAGGATCGTCATGTTTCATTTTATTTATATTTGATAACTTCCTACTTCTACTCTTAGTTAGTTGTCTCAGATGTCAGTATCCAAACATTCAAGCAATGTTTGTTGCAAAGCTCTGTGTTGTGTGCAAGGAGATATGATGCATTCTAGAACACTATGGACATTGTATAATGTATCATATCTGCTTGCAAGAGGTGTGAGCAACACAGAACTTTGCAACAAACAATTGTAGACTGCTTTCTCTTCCTAGCAGTCAAGGAAATTTGTAGCCCATGTCCTTCATGAGCCATGGTTTCACTATCAAGCTGGTTTTGCCCCAGGTCATACCAGCCTGGTAGGTTCTGGCTGGTATGGGGCAGGCATATCTATATCCCTGGTATTGAAACTGGTACAAAACTGTTACAACACGTGTTATTACCTCAAGTCCATACCTGGCTGGTTTTGCCTCAGGCCGTACCAACCTGGTAGGGTGGTTGCTAATAGTATTGATACCATTGTTGATACTAGGTGCAGACCTATATTCCAGAGCACATTGATAATGTCATGTAAACAGATAAAGCTAGATTTGGTTGAGATATCTCTGTGTGATGAAATTCAACTGCCATGTCTTGTTGACCAGTGTCGTATTGGTATATCTGTTTTTTTTATACCAGAGTGGTCTTGGTATCAAAGGTCCCATGCATCTTTCATGCCAGTTGGTAATGGTGTGTGTAGAGGTACAAATTGGTAGGATATGGCTATGGTATGAACAAGTATATTTGGGGTGGGTATCATTGTATTTGGCATTGTGGATTTTATCATTGATACTGAGGGTATATGAGCAATTGTCTAGTATTGCCTACTCATCTTTGAAATTTTGATATTGAAATGCCAAAAACTATGGAGTCTGTGTTGCACATGATAAGTTCACAAATGCACACTTGACATGAAAGCTCCATCCTTGTATCCAATTTGATTTGAGTTCTGCGCTGCTGTGTGCACTACTAGTGACAATCAACTGTTTTATTTTTGTCTTCTGTTTTCATATGGTTTTCAATAATTGATCATTATTTACATCAATGTCAAATTTAATTTGAATTGATGTACATTTCATGTACATGAACGACATGTTAATTTGTTTTTTCATATCGATGGTGGTAGATGGTGGGAAAGAATGTAGTTATAAAATGGAGGTAGTTATTAGGGAAAGGAAGCAGGTATTAGAAAAAACATGAAATAGTTAGGCTTGAAAATGAGTTAGTTCTTTCTTTTTTTTAAATTAGAATGGTCCATGGACAACCATATCAGGCATTCCAAAAAATCCTCCACATACCAATTTTGATAACTCATCATTGGAATTTAGTTCTTGAATGCACAATTCACCTGATTTAAAATCCCACACAAAATACTATGCAATGTTTGAAGTCTACATCTAAGCTTTGTAATGTTCTCAAATGATCCCAACTTGAATTGTCACAAAGATTACAATGTAAAAATTTTCAAAAGTTTGAATCAAAGATCTTGCAATTGACTTTTGGTTGGTTGGTATGAAGTAGGTATATCCATTATTGAAATTGGTACAAGAGTGGAACTCTTTCAAGTTCCTACCCAGACTTTTGATCACAATATTTTAAAAAATGTTTGAAGCCTGAATTTGAAGGTCTTATAAAAAATGTTAGAGGCTTGAATAGAAAGGTACTGAAAATAATGTACAAAACCAAAATAGATGTATGTTCTACACCTTACATTACAATTGCAAGTTCACAAACTATTCCCAAAAATATCCTTCTTCCCCTAGGTCCTCTTCATGCACATCAAGTAACTATGTTTCAATGAAGAAAACTTAGTTAAGAAAAGTGATAAAGGAACAATTTGTTCTTGCTTTGTCATACCAATCTTTAAAGGTCATCACAAGTACATCAATGTTGGTAGTTTTGAGATGACACCTTTGCAAGTTCTTAACCTTGATTTGAAATCCTAATACACTCAAAGTTTGCCTAGCCAATAAAACAACATTTGGGAACTTGCTTGCATGTTTTTTCCACCAAGTTAAACATTTAACAACCTCTTCTTCAAAGACAAGAAAATGATGAAACATCAACACCTTAAAACACAAGTAGAGTTTCATTAGTTTTTTAAACAAATGTTGGACCATCAAAGAAGTTTATAAACAAATTTGCATCTTTTGATGCATTAAGACTAGTAACAAGGTCTAGAGTCTTATTGACCTTGACAAGAAAAAAATGTATAACCTTTTTGTCATACTCACCAACAACCTTAGTTCTATCCCTACCTAGAAAATTTGTGATGCATTGCATATGTTTAAATCGTGGGTCAATTGTGAAACCAATCATGTTGTGACCTTTACCACTTTGGAACCCACACATAAAGACAAAAATGGTTATAATATACTTAATATTTTTATTACGATGCAATCATACATAATTTTCAATTGTAAATCAAAATCCCCACATTGCAAAGGTGGTTGTGCAAGAAATCTATGATTGAATTCCCCTTTCAACTTGATATTGATGCAAATGGCAACATGTAGTGCATTAAACAAAAGCAAGTACCTATGAGTTTGGTTTAAAGGACATTGTTTCACCACATGTATGAATTTTTGTGATAGCACAAGCAATTGCCCATGTCACCCATATGGCACCCTAGCTTGCAAATGAATAGATTGCTTTTGATAACAAATGTTTATAACTTCCAAAACTTCTTAGAAGAAGACAACTTTGCTTGCAAGTCAAGTTTCACAAGGGTTTTGGGCTTCCAAGTGGGAAGTCCTACCTTTGTGCATGCCTTATCCCACTTTTCTACCTTTGTTGGACTTTTTAATCCAAGTAATGGTTTTTTGCAAAACAAATTGTTCGTTTTTCAATAACAACTTCTTCATGCCAACACAAAACTTTGAGTCATTTGTGGTATATTGACATGTTTTTGACATTGCATGGTCAAAAAAAAAACTTGAAAAAGGTTGTTCAACTTGAAAAGGGACACATGTAACCATTGAAAATGATGTTTATTGCTAGGGTGTTGAAGTTAGAGCCTTCATTGTTGACATATGTTATCACCTTGTCCATTAACTACAATTTAAAAAATAAGGGTTTCACAAATTATATTAG
>Ga0209208_10012331_pt1 | contig 10837 bp, 11 predicted proteins | sample S1TSphfallax_3_FD_187694 | JGI IMG/M metagenome (GOLD analysis project Ga0209208, IMG submission 187694) | Host-associated microbial communities from peat moss isolated from Minnesota, USA - S1T2_Fd - Sphagnum fallax MG (SPAdes) (version 2) | ecosystem: Host-associated > Plants > Peat moss >... | reverse complement strand
AGAGAGAGAGAGAGAGAGAGAGAGAGAGAGAGAGAGAGAGAGATACAGAGTACCATATGATTGTCAAAGCACAAAAGGTAATGTAAAACTTACATTTTGGAGAACCAACTTGAGCTCCATGAGTTCGCTCTGGCTGGACTGAAGCTTATCATTATTTGCATTAATTTCTAGAAGTTCGGATTCCAAATCACCTAATTTGTGGTCAAGCTCGTCCAAGTTGGTTACATTTTCCATTATGGGTCTGTATGCCAGCTTCCCAGCTTTTGCAACTTGGTCATGGAAAAACCGTAACTTCCGTGACATCTCTGCATATCGCTTCACCTGCAAAAAAAATCAGATCCATGATGATGATCTTAACCACTACTAGACTTTGAAAAAATTACATTCCCAAAGTTTCTGTGCTTCTCGAAGCTAGAAAAAAAATTGCAGCAAGAAACTGAACTCCAGAACAGATGCTGCTTTGGAAAACAGTCAATACTGTCAAAAGCACAGGATATTGGGTGACGTTACCTGATTAGCATATGTTCGCTGAAATGGGCTCTTTCCAGGATTTAGCTGCCATTGGAAAAACCCACCCACACAAAAGTATTCATCAAAACTGAACAAGAAAAAATAATCCAAAGATAGATTCCACCAGTGTGTGTCTGTCTCTGCAAATAGAATCAAAAAGTTGCTAACACAAAATCATCATTTTCAAGCAAATCGGAGAAAGCAAAAAAGATGAAACACTGGTGGTAACCAGAGCAGCTACTGTTGTTCTCTTTGCCTTGATCCATCACATACAGATGGAAAGGTGTTGCCTCAGAAACAAATGGGTATGTTGCTTTTCTTCATATGACAATTTTTCTATAGTTTGTTTCCCAGAATCAATCTGGTACTGGCCTCCAATCAAGCAAAAAATGCGTGGAAGATGGAGAGAAAGAATTCTGAAACCTGAAGCAATGTGCTAAAAGCTTCTAAACCCAAACCCAAACCCAAAATGTTCAATTTGACCCACAAACACTGTTGTCTTCAATGCTGGGATTGCTGAAGCAATAAATCCCCAAATGGGCAGAGAACAGTCTTTGTCACAAATGCAATGATGCACTGTACAAACTGATAGTTATCCACTGATTTCTCATAGGTCGTGCACAGTATTTGCAAGTATTCTAGGGTTTACTGCAACTCATTGTTGGCAGATTCTAGGGTTTTTCAGCTCAGCCTGAGAACTTGAAACCCAATCAGAGGTTTTTGGATCAACAAAGTTGCAGAGCTATGAATGCTGCAGCATTTTCATTGCCTGGATGCCAAATGCACCAGAGTAACCTAAGCACTATCTTTTGGATTTGGAAGTTTTTTTGAACACAACACATATGATCAAGGCCAGTTTGCACACCTTGACAACAGTTGCTGAATCAATACCCAAAAAACAAGTACAGTTTCATGACCACTCCACCCACCACCATCATTATGAGCAAATGGCTTTGATAGAAAAAGAACCATAAACATCTGGATCTTGAAGGTTCAAACAAAACTATGAGGATCTCAATGAGCTAATATTCATTTTCTTGTAGCAAGAATCACTGCTGAAAGAAGAAGAAGAAGAAGAGAAGTTTTGGAAGGATGAGGATTCAAGATGTCAACTAGTTTCTGTGGCATGGAAAACAATGGGCAAACGAGGGGGTGCAGGAGGAGAGCAAGAAGAGTTCAAGGAGATGGAGAAGAGATGGAGAATACATGGAGAAGAGTTTTGGGGTTTCAGGACTCACATCTCTAAACTGAAGAAGACTGAGCTCTGCCAAGTAGGTGATGGTGTCATGGGCTGATTCGGCAGGCATGATGAGCTGCACCAGTACCATCTCCTCTGACCGAAACAAATCCATCCTCACCATCTTCTTCTTCTTATTCTTCACTCCTCTTTGTCCTCCCACCAAATCACCAAGGTTTCCTTCTCTGTCTCTGTCTCTGTCTCACAAAACTGGATTTGCAGCTCCAAGATCCAAACCCAATACACCAGATTCCACCCCTGCTGCTGCTGCTGCTGATGATGATGATGATGATGATGGTGACGATGGTGATGTCGATGATGATGATCCCTTTTCAGATCTGATCTCGAATTTTCCGAATCTCAGCAATCTAGATTTCTTTGCCTTAAACACAGAGATCTATCTCTTCACATCTCCCTTCCCCACCCCCACCAGCTTTTGTTTTGTTGCAGATTTGATCTACAAGTTGTAGTACAAGAGAAGAGAATTCTTCTTCTGAAAAAAGCTTGAAGAAGAAAGAAGAAAGGAGATGATGAGAACTTGGGAAGAAAACAAAACAAAAAAACAAAACACACACACACACACACAAAACAAAACAAAACTGATGAGAACCAATCAGACTACACTTCCAACACACACAAAAACAAGAGAGGAATCAACCCACACCCAACTTACAAGAAAATTTTACTCAAAACCCAAAACCAGATCTCGCAGCTTGGAGAAGCAGCTGCTGTTTTCGAAGCTTCTCGACGATGGGTAGTAGCTCTTGCTTGAAGAGCAGCTTCTGCTGTGACCTAAATGCAAAAAAACCCACCAAAATAAGCACCATCACAGAGAGATCTCACAGAGACAACAGAGACAAGGAGAGGGGAAATTGCCTTTGCAAGAGAAAGAAACTTCGGGCAAATGCATTTGGGTGTATTTTTGCAGATTCTTTCTCTCTGACGTCAACTCTTGCTTCTCTAAAAAGTACTGCATCTGTTGTGACACGTACTTCTCTAGAAGTTGTTGTTAGGTTGCCCCCTTGTTTTTTTCGTTTTTTTTTTCCCCTTTCTGGTTTCGATTTTTTTTTTCCCCCCCTCTCCTCCAATTTCTTTTCTTGAGGAAAAAGTCAACTCCTTCTGATGAAAAAAATCTCATTAAGAAAAACAGATCAGCTATCTTGTTCTTGTTGTTTCCGGGAAGAACTGAAATGGGTCTTGGATCTTGGGTCTTGGGGTCTTGAGATGGGTGATGATGTGAAGCTGCTGTGATCGATCCTCCCTTGTGATGTTGGCAATGGAAATCCCCACATTGGATTCAACCATGGTGGGTTTTTTTTTCTTTCTCCTTGCTGTGATCACAACTCAAATCCCCACTTTGATGGTCATTTTCTTCTCCTTTTTCTTCTTTGATGATCTGCATAATGTTGTTGTTGTTGTTTGAACATGATGATGATGATACTTTTATTCTTCTTGTGATGAGAATCTGAAACCACATTTGTCAAATTTATCAGGTTGCTGCTTGATATTTTGTTTTTGTTTGTGTTTTGTTTTTGGGGGTGTGTTGTGTTGTGGGGGTGGGGGATTGATGATGATGTTCTTTCTTTGCAACTTGTGGACATTTGCAATTTGATTCACTTTAGAAGGCATGGTATCTGAAGATGACTCTGCTGCTGGAGTCACTGTAGAGAATTAAGCAGGCTTCTCGGAGTCTGAGATCATGATAAAAAGAGGTTAGAGACTCTGTTTGCAGTGTGCAAAATGCTTTTTCCTTCAAGAAGAAGACAGCTTCCTCCCTCTGCTTGACATAGCAAGCAGTACAAGCAAGCCAATTGAATCTGCAGCAACTGATATGAGATGATTCTTCATATCAACCATACAAGAACTGCCAAGAAACACACACACACACACACACACACACACACACACATATGTACATTTAATACTTTAGGCAGATATTGCACACGGGATTCCACAGAGAAATGGGGTTTAAGGGATTTAGGGGAGGGAAGACTTTAAGCACCCCAAATCAGGACCAAAAAACCAAAAAAACCCAAACAGATGCATTGCAAAGAAACTACTCCACACCATTGATCTGCACAGCAGAAAATGGAAGTGCCAGCAACATAAGAGAGAATCAGTCTCCTCTGGAGAGAATATGCAAGAAGGAAAACTGGATGTGGGTTGTTGAAATTCAGAGATTTTACCATGTGAGGAATGCAACTGTACAAAAAAAGCCTAATAGTCATGAAGCTTGCAATTTTCTCTTCATAGGATCATCCATCTAAGTGCAAGATTTTCATTTGATCAAAATCTTGCACTCTGAAAATGATTTTCATTTGATCATCAATCTGAGTGCAAGATTTTGAGCAATTCTCAGCACCCATTTCCTTTGAGCTGGCTGGCTGCATTTGCAAGCAATCAGCAACTTCTGCCGTGACAAAATCATGTGCCGGCAGCTTATGCACGGTCAACATGCCAAGCTCCTCAAAGGATTCCCACTTCCAAAAAAAATCCCTCTGAAAGGGTAGAGGCAACAATGAATGAAAAAAAACATTCAGGAGATTACAAGTGCATGAGCAGCTGTACATCCTGAATACGAGTGAGGCGTTGCTGCGCAGCTGAGCGCTTTTCAAAAGCAAAAGTCGCAAGTTGGCGCTTCCGGTCCTGCAGCTCTAAGATGCGCTCCTCAATGCTGTCTGACACAACCAGCCTCACGACCTCAACATCTCTCGTTTGACCCAGCCGATGCACACGGTCCATGGCTTGCTCTTCCACAGCAGGATTCCACCATGGGTCCAGCATAAACACCCTTGATGCAGCCACCAGATTCAAGCCCACTCCCGCTGCTTTTAAGCTAAGCAAGAAAACTGTGGGGCTAGTCACATCCTTTGAGTGGAAGGCAGTAAGAGCCACCTGGCGCTTCTTGACAGTCATGCTTCCATCCAGCCGCACAAAGTGAAAGCCTGCATCTGTTAGAGGTCCTTGCAAGCACGTCAACATCTGGGAAAATTGTGAGAACACAACTGATTTCTCTGTTGGGTCCTTGTCCCTCACAGCAGTTAAAAGCTGAATGAGAGCCTCCACTTTTGCACTTGATTTCACAGCAGCAGAAGAAGGAGGAGCTTCTGATTGCTCTCCAATTTGAGTGCTTTCCACCTTAGGAGCACACATGAGATCTGAAGCAGAAAGACTGGAGCGGCACATTGGGCATTGCTCCTTGTTGCGAGCCAGTGATTTCTCAATGCATCGTCGGCAGTAGACATGAGCACAGGGCGTAATGGCTGCATTGGTGGGCGGATTAAGGCATATTGCACAGTCAAAATCTTCACCACTTTGCAACACTGAAAGCAGCTTCTGAAGCAACTCCGGTGGAGCACAATTTACATCTTTAAGACACTGGAGTTCTCCTCCACATAACATTTCACTGTAAGCTGGACATAATGCTGAATGATCACATATCTGACGAAGACGAAGAATGATTTGCAACACGCTGGCATAGTTTTGCAGCACTGTTCCCGATTGCACAAGCTGCCCGATAACTTCTTTGCCATTCTCCTCTAGTTTATCATAAACCTCTCGATCTTCAGCAGCAAGATCCACATAGTGAATTGTCACCGTCTTGCGAGGAAGCTCCACCAATCGATGTCCATTGACTTGCAACTCCTTTGTCCTCCTGAGAGCAATGGCTTTCATCAAAGCTTGCAGCCGTGCAAGCCCACTAGAATCACCACTCATCAATGGTCGTTCAACTGTGCGACGCCAGAAGGAGCTCTCATTAAGTGGCTCCAACCGTAAGAATTGCATGAGAGTGAACAAATCCCGAGCTGTGTTCTGGATGGGTGTGCCAGTGACAGCCCATCTTCTGTGTGCTTTGAGCGCCACTGCTGCTTTCGTCTGCAATGCAGTCGGACTTTTGATCAGATGTGCTTCATCTAAAATCACTCGAAGCCACTGAACCTTCTGCAAGGGCGATGTAGAACAAGAAGAAGCAGCAGCAGCTTCAGTGTTGTCTGATGAGCAGACGCCTTCTGTCGCCAGTATGTTGTAGGTGGTCAAGACAATGTCAAACGAGCTCAAGATGCTTGTTTCTTTTATGCGATCAGGTCCATGATACAGATGCACTCCCAAGCTCCCAGGCACTGTATGCTCTTCCAATTGTGTTACCCAATTTGACAACACTGAGAGTGGACACACAATCAGTGTTGCTCGTGGACCTTTCAGCTGTGGAGGAGAATCTGCGGGTTGTTCAAGAGCAGCAGCAGGAAGCTTTTTTGTAGCAGCAGCAGCAGCACCCAGTTTGCGTTTCTTTGAAGGTCTTACAGCAGCAGTGTCTGCTGCTGCTGCAGTAGCTTCTTCTTCTTCTTCTTGGTCACCAGCAGCAACATTTGCAATCTGAGGAAGAGGAAGAATTGCACCTGGCTTGTTTGTGGCAACAAGAGCAAGCAATGCTAAAGTCTTCCCCAAGCCCATATCATCAGCAAGAAGACCACCTCTGAGAGGATCTGGACGCTGATCAGTGGAGAAATTGGTGATGGTGTTCTTGTAGAGCAACATATCTTTACTGCTGCTACCACCACCACCTCCCCCTCTTCCTCCTCGAGGTTTGTGAATGATCCAGAAGGGAGGCAATTTGGAGGAATTCTCCATGTAGATCAACCAAGCAAGCGCTTCTTTCTGATGCCGGAACATGGTGGAAGAGATGACAGGAGATGGCTCCATCATCTGCCTCTGCATACCTGACATCTCTCCAAGCACAGCAAACACATCATCCAAGCTCTCTTTCATTGCTTTGGGTTTTGTTGCCTGCTTTCTTGCTGCTGCAGCACCTTGTTGCTGCTGGTGGGACATGGATACTGATGCATCTTCTTCCTCCATGCGCATGCTTGGAGGTAATAGAATCACACCTGCAATGCGCAAGTGCTGTTTGACATTGTTTCCATCTTCAGGATTACTGAAAATGTAGACACGGCATGGCATCTTGAACCTGTTCCTGCTGCTTCCTTGAGGCACAATTCCTTCCATCACCGCCAATTTTGTGTCCACCAGAGGTGCCAGATGACAAGCTTTAGTCCTCTCGATGTGCCCAATCTGTTGTCCAAAGATGTTCACCACCTGAATTGCGTTGTTGTCGTAAGGATTGTGCGGCTCTCGGATGAGTCGCACCATCTCGCCGTCTGTGACTCTTCCATCGTAGTACTGTAACCCTACCACATTGACCTCCACCACACCCACCATGTACTTGTCCGCGTTCTCATCGTCTCCATTCTCATTCTCCTCCTCTTCCTCACTCTCCATCTGCTGCTCCGCGATGATCATGATCGTTTGCGACAAAATCCCCAATACGCACAACCGGAATTCCGCAGAAACTCGCAGAAAAAGCTCACAGAAACGTTGCACCAGCTTCTTCACAACACAAGCTTCAGCGACAACTGTGAGATGGGTAGCTTGGAATTCGTCTCTTCTGGAAGTCAACAGCAAGAAACTGCAAAGGTGGGATAGTGAGAGAAGCGTGGGAAGTGCGTCATCATGTCCAGGAGGAAGATCTCAAAGTGCTCCCACCATCCCTAATATATGCAGACCGTTGTCGGCGTCACAACACAAGCTTCCGCGACAATTGTGAGATGGGTAGCTTGGATTTCGTCTCTTCTGAACGTCGGCAGCAAGAAACTGCAAGTTGGGACGTAAAGAGAGAGGAGCGTAGGAAGTGAGTCTTCATGTCCAGGAGCAAGGCCTCAAAGTTCTCCCACCAAGCCCTAATCTACCCAGACCGTTGCTGACGTTGTTGCGCCTCCTTGAACACCTCTACATGTTTCTCGTGCGTCCAGTTTCCGGCCAGCAACTTGCGCAACGATCTGTAGACGACAAACCAATTGGTTTCCCACTCCGCCATAAAGTCGAGAATCCCACTATTCTTTTGTGAATCTCTTGTTAAACCCTAAACCCTAACCCTAAGCCCTTTTGGAGCAGTAGTTTCTGTCTGCAGGGGGAAGGGACAAATGTTGTTCGAGGTCAGAAGAGACGCACAATCCATAATCTGTTTTGCTCAACAAGCTTGCAAACAGGGTGATGGGAGTGTGGACAAGAGCAGCAGGAAGAATGAAGGCAGATTGGGAGAGCAATGATATCATGGGTAAGAACTCTGTCTCTCTGTCTCTCTCTCTGTCTCTGTCTCTGTCTCTCATTGAGGACGCATTGTTCTCATCTTCTTTGTTGTGTCCACTCTCTCCCACTTCTTCTTTATCTTCTTCTTCTCGTGGACACAAACAAAGAAGAGGTGCAATTTCATACATTTGTTTCTCATCTGTTCACAAACTGAATAGGTATGTATATGCATGTGCCAGTCACACAATCTCCGTTTTCTGTGAAGGTTTTGTGGTAGACTCTTGCAATTGCTTGGCAAAAATAGATGTATGTAGCTCTTTGAGTGGCTAGCCAACATCATGATGGCAGAGTCTTTCTGTCGCTTTTGGAATTTCTGCAAACGGCCAACTATCATGACTGAGTCTTTCTGTTGCTTCTGGAAATGCTGCAACAGCCAACATCATGAATGAGTCTTTCTGTTGCTTCCAGAAGTGCAATAGAACCTCAGGTGCGGATTTTATGTAATGTTTTGCTTGAATTTTGGGCAGACTGTTACATACTTATCTACACCATCCACTGTCAGGATCTGATGAAGTCATGGAGTATTATTGATGGCAACTCATCACTGCTATTTGTAATGAAGGTGATGATGGCCTAACACTTTGTGAGCAACTTGAGTCACAATGTTGTGACTGTTGCTACTCATCATCTCACGTTACCTTCAAACTGTTGTTGTGGAGATTTCTCTGCAATCTCTCATTGATTTACTCTTGTAGTAGCAAATTTTTACGTCTGAATGAATCATGCATATGGGGTTTGAAAGGTTTTTTGCTCTAGTTGTTACATTGATGAGATTGTGGCTTGAAGAGCAGAGTTTAGCTTCTTATTATGTCTGAAAACAGGTTAATAGGCTTAGTTATTTGATGGCTTGTGTGATCAGAGGGTTAAGAATCACCAAACACAGTCAGTCTGTGTGTCTAGCCCCAAGCAAACCAACCTTGCAAGAAGGATCGGTTTTCCATACAGCCTTTGGTACTATTGAAGTGTAATGAGTCGTGAGTGCTGCCTCTTGCAGAGATGGGTAGCTATCCATTCAGGACGATCTTTTTCCATATTGCTTGCCACTTTTGGATTTGAATTGATTTGTTGTGTCACTCTTGCACAAAGATTGTAGTTGTGCATTTCAGACGATTGCTTTCCATGGATACTGATAAATTCTTATATGACTTGTAACTCTTGCAGAGGTGATAAATACATGTTTTCTAGGGTGCAATTGTGAAAGACGAATTTTTCCAAACGACTCGCGATTCCTCAGCAATCCTTGACAAACAAAGTGGAGGACAAAATGTGAGAAACAAACAAGTGGTAGGCCAATGCCAATGCTTTTTGACCCTACTAAACCACCCACCAAAAATCGAGTGTTATTGTCTCCATACAATTTCATACAAATTGTATTGTTCATTGTATTAGAAAAAAACTACTAATTCATCTAAAATGCAACTAAAAAAAAAACCATCATGTTTTCAACATAAACATACAAAGTAAATTGAAAACCTATGTACATATGAATATAAAATCCGTCAAGCCTTTCATTGAGTTTATGAAAAATTGAATGTCCAAGTTTGAGATTTGAACTTTCATTTGATATTTGGTTATTCAAACATTGTGTTCAAACTTATTTTTACAATTAGGGTTGTGATATATTATGATTATAACAATCGAAAAATTGAAAATATGCATGTTATATTTTAAGTAAGGCCCATCGACTTGAAAATATGGAGAATGCAAATGAATTCTCTTTTCTTTTTGAAATGATAAATGAAAAAAACTTAATTTTTTTTTTTTTCCAAATCTTGAGAAATTAACACTTTGGTTCTAAAGTGGAAGGATTAATAAATTGAGTGCAAATGTGAGCCCCAATGTTAGTCATCTAATTGTTGTCCTTCAAATCTTTAACCAAATTTGAATCACCTTGAAGAAAAAAAACATAAAATATATTTCTTATTTTTTAACTTTAGGAATAGGATCATAAGTTTATGAGGTGCACAAAAGGAAAAATATTTTCCTACTCAATATTTTGTCCAAGGGCAATGTAAAGCAAAAATGTGACAAAACCCACTTGGAAACAAAATGTTCAAGTTCTAATTATATTTTGGATGTTAGGAATTCCAATGTTAAATCCTCTAAAACCAAACTAGATGTTTACGATATAAACCTATTTACCATAAAATACCATGTTAAGTTTATTTTTTAGATTATGATTCACACCTATGATCTTAAAATGCTTATTAATAATTAAGTTAATATTAATTTTTAACATTTTATCATCATCATTCACATTTGTCATAATGACAAGTTTTTTTTATTACATTGGTAAATTATAAGTAATTAGGGGTGTAGGTGGATATGTAAATAAGTGCTAAGTAAATGTGTAATAAATAGGAAATAAGTAAAAGTTGGTAAGTGGATAAGTAGTTAGTAAGTAAATAGGTGCGTGGATGGATGGGTGTGTGAATAGGGGCTCACACAAAAACATTTTGTTAAGTTATCGTCAATTTATAAATTCTCTTTTAAAAATTAATAACTAACATTGAATTTTTATTTTAAAATTAATATTAAAAAAATATGTTAAATTGTTATTCACTTAACATTAAATTAAACTATCATTCGCTTGACATTATTTGTCATTTAAGTTTTGATGTTAACTATAACGTTCTTAATTTTAATATAACATTATTTTTTGCATTCTCATTACTACAAAATGTGGATGCAATTTATTAGTCTTCGTTTACTAGACCAACGAATTCATTGTTTCCTCAATAATCCTCATTCACTACAATGAACAAATTCATTCAAAATCTAGTGAAGTCACTTCAATAATATAATGAATAAATTCACTCAAAATCTAGTGAAATCACTTGCCATACGATGAATAAATTCACTCAAAATCTAGTGAAATCACTTGCCATACGATGAATAAATTCACTCAAAATCTAGTGAAATCACTTGTCATATAAAAACACCTTC
>Ga0209208_10012330_pt1 | contig 10838 bp, 7 predicted proteins | sample S1TSphfallax_3_FD_187694 | JGI IMG/M metagenome (GOLD analysis project Ga0209208, IMG submission 187694) | Host-associated microbial communities from peat moss isolated from Minnesota, USA - S1T2_Fd - Sphagnum fallax MG (SPAdes) (version 2) | ecosystem: Host-associated > Plants > Peat moss >... | reverse complement strand
AGCCTAGTTCCATGGTCTCATTCTTGTGTCCATTCTAGCAATTGGATCTAAGCTGGGGTAGAGGTCTAGATACCCTATTAATTGCCTTGAGAGCTTGAGGATCTCTATAAATACCATAAATAGTGGGGGGTTGCTAGTTGCTACCTACCTACCTACCTACCTACTTGATAAGTGCCCTCCAAATACAATGGGAAATTGATCCCATAAATAGTGGGGGGTTGCTAGTTGCTAGTTGCTACCTACCTACCTACCTACCTACTTGATAAGTGCCCTCCAAATACAATGGGACATTGATCCCATGAATAGTGAGGGGTTGCTAGTTGCTATCTACCTACCTACCTACCTACCTACCTGGCTATACTTAAATGCCCTCCAAATACACTAGGAAACTTGGGCCATTACTTGTTTAGGAACAGCCAAGCTACAACAAAGGGAGTAGCTGCCCTTAGTTGATGTCAAGAGCCAATAAATGAATGTCACATGTTGTCAGCAAGTTCTTTTTAAGAGCTTCTTCAGGCATCAAATAACAAGCATGAATGGGGATGGATGGATGAATGGATGGATGGATTAATGGATGAGTGGATGGATGAATGAATGGATGAATGGATGGATGGATGGGTGGTTGGATGGATGGATACCTTTGTACCTGGAATAACTTGTTACACTAATAACTACCTAGTACAATTATGAATGAAAAGCAAGCCCTAACTACCTTTCACACATCTTTCCACCTAACACGAGTAATGAGGCAACTGGGTGAGTTTAAAGTTCAAACCCAGTGTAGTGCAGTGCAGGTGAAAGTGCTGCTGGCTGGGCCTCTCTGCCAATGAAGCTTGACTTGGGGGGTGTCAAGTTGTTAAAGGCTTGTCTTGTCAGGTTGGGTCTGTTTTTGCTTTTCCAAAAAACCCAAGAAAATAATAATAAATAAATAAATAAATAAATAGTGTTTATTGATTAGGCATACATGTCCACCACAGGCATAACAATAGGCCATGTTCTTGAAGAATTTGATTTTTGACCTATAGAAAGAGAAACTTTTTTTAAATGAAAAAATGGTCAAAATTCATTACATTTCAAGGGGGAAAAAAGAAAAGAAAGCAAGTTGCTAAATTTGTATACTAGATTCCACTAAGTAGCCAAACATATGAAGGATGCTTACATTTTTTAACTTTTGTATCTAATTTATGGCCAAATTCAGCTAAATCTTGTTGTATGGATGATTGCTTGTGTCATGCACTAACAAGAAACCTAACATAAGGCAACGATTAATTGCGTTGTTGACTATTGTAATACCTTAATGGATTTTATAGTAATTTTAATTTTTTAATTTGTCAATTGTTGGAAGATTTCATTGCTTGAAGTGTTGAAAATTCAAAAATTCAAGTTGCACAATGCAATTATTCATTAAGTCCTTCAATTAAGGGGTGAACAAGATCAATTTTGCATAGTTGGGGACAAAATCATTAAAAGGTATGGACATAAAAATGAAAATAACAAGATGCAAAAACTAGATTCACCCCTAATCTATGCTATGTGTTATTTTTGCATGCGCAAAGTAGTCGATGTGCGTGAAAATATTGATGTGCTAGTTTGTTTGCTTGAAGCATGCAAACAAAAAAATTATTAAAGCTCCAAGCCCCAAGGGTGTAAGAAGAAAAATAGTGTTGTGAAAGTTTGGTTGAGAGCAGAGAAACCAGAGCTATAACAAAAACAATGAGCAAACATTTTTGAGCATGAAGAATGTTGGGTTTCCAAACAATTGTGAAGGGATTTTTTAAGAAAGCAAAAGGATTATAGGTGTATGTGATGGGTTTGGAGTTGTAGCAAAAGCACTTGTGAGTGAAAGCACATTATGGGTAATACATAATCCTATCACAACTTGATTATTGGTCATAGAACAAAAATGAAATGAATAAAATGTCAAAATGATTCAAAATAATAATATTTTATATGAAGTGATCACATCATATGAATTTCATGAATAGATTTGCTATAACATATTGAATTTTCAAAATGTTATAAAACTACATTGACCCAATCCACATTATATGATTATGAATTCAACATACTTATTAAAATGCATAATGGAATGATTTTTTTTAATGGAAAGCGGTAGGCGCAAATTTTATTTTAATTTCTTTTGCTTATTGAAAAATTTACAAATTATGCAAAAAATTGTGTTTAATTCATATACAATCTGTTGTTCCAAACCATTCAAATTCATTCTCAAGTTGTATTCACACATTCATCTCATTACTAGTATTGTTTGATTATTTTTCAAAATATGGATTATTCCTGATAATCAAAATATGTGATCAAATCCAGATTATTATAGTTAGAAAAGCACAACAAATATAGAGTTTACTCATTATTTCCTCACCAATATGCTACTAATTTTTAAAATTCAAAATTGAAAATATATCACATTTGTAGTATTAAAATGCAAAAATCAAAAATCAAAACATATATATATGGTTCACAACCCAACAATTCTAAAATTACATATTATGTATCTATCGTTATTCTCTAGCAACTCTCTATGTGTGTGTATAATAATACCCAACCTTCATCTCAATTCAAAACTAAATCCTAAATCTTTTCCTTCCAAAAGTCATTTTTAAATCAAAATTAAACAAATGTTTTAATTCTATCTTATTAAATTTCTATTGTATACTTAGTAACAAAACATAATGTGATGTCATTGATCAAATAAGGACAATTATGACAAATTTTGATGACATAATATTGAAATATATGATGAAATATGAACTTTTCATTAAATTGGTATTTGTTTAAGTTAATAATTCAACTTCTCATTTTTTTCAAATATAAAGTTTTGATACAATTACCTGCCATTGATAAAAGTTGAAAAAAAAAAAAAAAAAAAAACACGTGTTTAGCCTTGCCATATGACTTGTGTAATACAATTTTCTAACCTACAATGTATTTATTGTGTTATTTTGGTCATTTTAAACATTGGTATGCACTCCACACATGTCAAAAAATGCTACACCCTAATGTGTTTTCACCCTTGTGAAGAAGGAGTAAGCATTGATGGATAGTGCCTTGTTAGTGCATGTAACCAATAAAATAGAAGATTCAACATAGAATTTATGTTCATTTAACAATTTTCCAAAGGTTCAAGGATTAGGGTTGCATTTGAGCTTTCCAATTTCCAATTTCCAATTGAGATGGTGTTAAATGAATATTTCATGAAGGTGAAGAGATTTGGCACAATTGTCAATATTCAGATTTTTGCATTTGGGAGGCTTGCCTTTTAATGTTGTGGTATACATCAATTTTCTATTCAAAACTTTTAAAGATTGTTCAAAATCTATTTGGACTTATTCAAAAGCTAAATACCACATGGTTAAGACAAGGTGATTTCCAAATTCCTCCTTCATTTCAAGTATTTCCATGACAATCCTTAATTCATCAATCTTAATGTGTGACAAGATGCCAAAAGATGAAACTTGCAATTATACCCACAAGCATGTTGTTGCCTCCTTTCATTGATGGTCTAGTAATAAACAACATATTGCCAAACCTACCCATGACCTTGTCCATGCTATGGCATTTCCATCAAGAAAGCAAAATGTGATTTAAGGTTGTAGGTGAAAGTGGGGCTAGGAACACATTGGACAATATTAGGGTTGATCATAGATCATACCTTCACACCTTTAAAAAAACTAGCAATGGAAGGCAATATTTTCAAGCTCACCTTGAGTTTGAAGTACATTGCTTGGGAACATGTTTACTTGCAAGTGATGTAAACATCATTACATATGATATTGACATTAAATCATATGAGGACTTTAGCTTGAACTTGGAAATCCTTAGGTAAAATGGAGCTCTATGGAGATAAATTTTGTATGTTGGACCTTTAGTTTTTTTTGTGTATATCTTTAGATAGAGGATCTATTGGTGGTTATGTGTAAATGTTTCCTCTTATGAACTTGATATGAAATGAATTGGCTTTGTAGAATTTGAAATACATCAAATTCTTTGAATTTTGCTTAAGTTTGTGATGAAATTCTACCGTCTTCAAACTTTATATGACAACATTCTAGAAGTCAACTTGGGGACTCTTTTTATGAATTTCAATTTGGACCGAACATTTAAGGTTTAAGTTGATTGAATTCAAGTCTAGATCTAGCATCATCAATTCGATTTCCAACATTTTAAGTCTAGTTGGGGATTGTGTCATTGAAATTCATAAAATTAGAGATTGTTTCTATGAATTTCAATTAGGTTCCAACATTTCGAAGTTAGGTTGATTGAATGTAAGTTTGGATCCAACATCATCAATTTTATTTCCAATGTTTTCATTTTGAATCCAACATTTCAAGTCTACTTGGGCAGTGCTTCATATTGAAATTCATCAAATGGGGGACTATTTATATGAATTGAGGTTTGCTTCCATGATTTAGGGTTTAGATTGACTAAATTTTGGTCTAAATTTAACATAATCAATTCTATTTCCAATATTCAAATGGTGGATTGTTTCAATGAATTGAGGTATGCTTCCATGATTTAAATTTTGGGTTGATTCAATTCAAATATGAATCCAACAACTTTAAGACCATTTCCATCATTTCAAATATATTTTCCAACATTTGTGACCTTCTTGGAGACTGTTTCATTGGATTTCATGAAATGGGTAATTGTTTTGTGAAATGAGGATTGTTTCCAACCTTTAAGGCTTATGAATTAAGGTCTAAATCCAATATTTCAAAAAAAAAATTCAACATTTGAATTGAACTTAAGGATTATTTCCATCAGCTCCTTCTATTCGAGGTTTAATACTTATAACATTTTGAGTTTGTTTCCAAGTTTGAAGTGACCTTGTGGACTGTTTCTAGCAATTCCATCAATTTAACAATTGGATTTTGCATTTTGAAGTTTGTTATCAACATTTAGGGTTTAGGTTCATTAATTGAAATGTGTTTCCAACATCAAGAGCATTATTTCCAAGATTTTAGTTGAACTTGAAATATGATTCCATCAATTTCTTCTAGTTGGTAACTATTTTCAAGAATTAAAATATGTTTCCAACATTTAAAGTGGATTTGGGAATTGTTTCATTTAAATTTATGAATTTGGAAATTTTTTTATTGAATTTGAAATTTGGTTCCAAAAATTTGAGTTGTTTCATTTTAATTGAAGTCCACTTCCAACATTTATGTCATTTTTTCCAATATTTTATGTTTGTTTCATTGGATTTGGGAACTATTTCATTAAGGGCATTGGGAGATTGTGTGGTATGTTATTCAAGTCTATAAACTCAAGTTAAATATTATTTCAAGTGTTGTAGGTGAAACTCCCACTTGGTTTAAGTTTGTAGACTAAAATTGAAAACTTTTTAAAATGTTACATGTTTGTTTCCACCTGGTTTAAGTCTTAAATTTATTTATTTTTCCTATAAACTTGGTCGCTTGTGATTATTTCTGACATTTTGATTTATGGTAAATGAAAAACAAATGCATTGGAAAATGTTTTTCTTCTAGAAACTTGGTCATTTGTGACTACTTGTGACATTGTCACTATGTTGAATTTAAAAAGGTTATGCATTAGTGTTAAAAGAGAGTTTGTGTGAGGTTTGTTTATGTAGGCATGGCGGGTGATCATGAAAAATCCCATGTCGCTTTACATGCATCTAGGTTTCACTTGGATGAAGATGAAGAAGTGTCATCTAGTTAACCACTAACAAAGGTCCCAATGAAGGAAAAATTGAAATGAGTTCTTACAAAATTACTCCATTTGAATACCATGGCCACAAGTTACCATTGGCATTTTGTAAAATATTTAGAAAACAACTTATACCTAACCTTGTGTGGAAACAAATATATGGAGACTACAAGACAACTTGTTTTGAAAGTATTTTCCAAGAGTACACTTTGAAGGACCAATTTCAAGACATTTTGAAATAGTTGAAAGCCATGAGATCCAATGATGATGGGATTGAGAAAGATGTTTTTTAGAATGAAAAGGCCATGGCACAATTGAAGGCCATGAATGGGCATACCACTTGTAAAATTTTCAAAAGATGGCAAAATGTGAATCACAAAACATTTACCCAATTTGTAATACCCCTACTCCTCCTATGGTCTATGAATTTGTAAATGAACTACCATTTCCATCATCTAGCTTAAAGCCCCAACTTGGCATGTATTCCAAGTGGCAAGGCACAAACAAAAGCAAAAATGTCGCAATTGCAATCTAGCATATTTGCCGCCATGGCACATGAAATGGTTCAAGACACCAACATCAACCAACATCACCATCACTAACATCATTGCCAACATCATTATGGATGAATTTCATCTATTTTGATCCACCATCAACTTGTAGTTAATTTGTTGTTAATTTGTAGTTTATAGTTAACTTATAATTTATTTATAGTTTACTTGTAATTCACTCTTAAAACGTTTGTAACTTACTTTTAGTTCATTCATAGTTCATTCATAATTCACTTATGATTAGGAAGGTTTTCAAGAAGTTTATTTGAATGATGAACATATGGAAGCCTCCTTGGAAGCTCTTTTGAGTTCTAAGTCCCCAAAGGGGTTACAAATAAAGATAGGACCCCCATTACTTTTTATCTATTCAACATCGGTCAATTTAAAGTGCAATCTTGCACCATAGCTTTTTTTTTCTTTTTTTTTTCATGTTTCATAATAAAGTTCTATAAAATTTATGTCATGCATATTTTGTGTCTTATTTGATTTTGATGTTCTAGTTTGGACTTAGAATTAGGCCTATCTTTGTCATGCAATCACATGCTTGTTCATGGTTGTCCAATGACTAATTTTTAAGGCTTCAAAGCCTTGTTCCAAATGCTAAAAATAATGAAAAATATTGGAAGAAAACATTGGACTTAATTTTTTGGTTGGGGAATGGCAAAAATCATGCACAGTCTATTGTTGCATGCCACAAAAGCCACATTTGTAACAATTGCCTTGATTGGCATTTATGTAGATGCAATCACAACAATTAACAACATAAAGGTTGTGAATCCATTTGTATGTGTTGCAAACTTGCAAGAAAATTCCCATCCTCTTTTGTGTTGAAATAATTGGTGTTTATTCAACATCTAATAACATATTTGCATTGTTGCTTAAAGTTTTGTTGGATTTTGGTGGATTAAGGTTATAAGTGCTAGGAGGCAAGTTGGTTAGCATGGGGTAATGATAGTAATGTGTTTTAGGACCATTGATTTGGTGTTACATTGTAGTTCAAACATAAATTTGTTCTTGTCCTCATTGGAATTCATAATTTTGTTCATAAAACAAATTTGGCAATGGTCACTTTGTTAGAAAATTTGAATTTGGTGAAAATGTTAGAAGGTTTACTACAAGCATTGTATGTTTTCTTTATGCATAGTTCAAAAAAGTTTCTAGAAACTTGTTGACTTAATCAATACCAAGGGCAACAAATTGTTCTAGAGCATCAAAATGTTTTGGATTTTTATCCTTTCTCCAACAAAATGCATGTATGTAGAATAACATTAGTTAATTATCAAAATGCTTGTCAAAAGTTCCAAGAACAAGGTTGCTTCCAAGAACATGCATACTTTATGTGACATTGAATTCATTATTGGGCTCCTTTGTATCCTTCCTATGCTTGAATGTGTCCATGTAGTAATCAAAATTGCACAAAGCTAATGTTTTTATGTGTGATTTTGTGAAGTCTGTCAAGTTGACCCCACCAAATTATATTGACTTTACTATGATCCTTTTACCAAGTATGAGGATTTGATTTTTGATGATTTTCAATTTAGTTGATACTTTAATTAATGAAAGCCTTCCCTTGAATTGGTTTCTTATCTAAATGGTGGAGAGAATGTGTCTATCTTGCATTCACATTTCTTAACCATAAATACCCTATCTACCAATCTCATCTTGGTGTTGTTGAAAAAAAACAACTTATTATTAAGGATGCCTTTAACTAGACCATTAGCAAAGTTGAAGAGTATGTGAAGGCATAGTTTGAGGACTTAATAAAAATCTTGAACACCAATTCTTAGAACACGAAGTAATGACAACCTTGGGTGTGGTGTGTCCACAATTCTAGGCTACAAATGGTTAGGATGGAAAAGAGAAATTTCAAACTCACTTGAGAGTGTTGAAGGCCACATTTTGTGTGTCTCCAAAGGTGGCGAGTGAAATTGGAAAAACTTTCCTTACCTTGCTATCAAGTAAGACATTTGATATGTAGTGTTTTTATTTCAAAATCACCATGAGGCATAATGCAAAAATAATTATGCAAAAAGACAACCAATTCAAGCTAGTTACAAAGGTTTGGCAAAAAATTGTTGCATTTGCCATCCTCAACCATTGGCTCTTAGAATATATTAAATTGGCTAAGATCAATACTATCCCAATGCTTGGTTATATAAAAAATGAACAAACATTTAACATTGTAAGTTTTATGAAGAATGAATTACGGAACAAGTTTAATACACACTTAAGTTTGTGCACTAGATTCAACAATCAATGTTTTTTCACTATGCAAATTTTCTCGTATGAGCAAACCATTATCAAGTAGCTTGGCAAGGTTCAATATTGTGTAGATGCATAGGTGGCAACATGCATGGTCTTGAAGGTTTTGCCAAGTGAAAATCTAATGGCAAATCACATCTAAAGGCCATAATTTTGATGTCTTTCTTACTAATACAAAATTGGATTTTTGTTGGTTATTATCTTGCAATTTTTTGCCATCTCTCCATTTTATTTTTCATTTTGTGATTGTTTATTGTGTATGTTGTGCAATGTGTATGTTTATGTTTATCCGATGTATTTTTATGTTTTTTATCATTTTTTCTGCAAAGGAAAAATAGTAAGTTCATTCAAGCTCATTGCACATGTGAATGAACTTCTGCAATAACAATAGGAAAAAAAATGAAATTAGGGATTTTTCTTTTCCTCAAAGTTCAAATGCATGGTTTTTTTGTTTTTTGGTGAGAAATTGGAAAGTTAATAGCTTGGTTTATGACTTGTAATTATTAACAATCCTTTGTGGCTTTTGTTCTAGGATTTATTGCAAATTTGGCAACAATGCTAGATTGTAACTACTTCACTTACAAGTCCCAAGAGTTTCAAATTAACTAGTTTCCACTCTTGTGTGGGTTGGTATTTTGTTCATGACCACTAGGGTTGAAAACATCTAATTTTTTCAAGAAACATAGGTGTTGCATCTTCAAGCATATATTCGAGATGAATTTGTTTGCAAATTCTTTGAGTTCTTTCTTTAGTTGGGCTTTGGGTGCAAGTAGAGCTTGAGCCACAATGGGCAACACCATTTTGGGGGTTGGGGTTCAAATCCTCTTCAAACTACTTAGGATTTAATTTGGGTGAACTAGTGGACTAATAGACTTGGATGTTAATTTTGTAGATATATATATCATGCTCCAATTCTTAAAATTCCAAAAGATTTTGACATGATTTGAGTTATGGTGTTGGCAATCTTCTTTCTTCAATGAATTTATCTAACTGTCTATTCTTTGGTAGATGGAAACAAAAGTTGGAATGTAGCTTGCAAGAATTTTGGCAAATTTGATAAGTATTTCTGAATCCCATTGCAAGTTTGCAACCTTAACTTCATTTTCTTTCATAAGTATTAGAATTCCCAAAGTAGTTTTTTTTAAAAATAAATGTGATTATAGGTTGTAGCTAGTTACAAACGGTGTTGATTCCAAATCACATGACTCAACTAAAGCCAACATTTTGACTTAACAAGTGATTGTAACATTACAACTTCTTAGCTTCATACAAAATGTCAAGTATCACTAGCTTCTTGTTCTTTGGTTTATATAAGCCAAATGAACCTCTTGTTCTACGTAACCATACAACCTTGGCAACACAACACACATTTTGCCAATTGTTTTTTTTATCACATTTATTCTTATCGTAACCATTATATGGACATTCGTCAAAAGAAATAATTCATCATTATTTATGTCAATGTCAAATTTGATTTAAATTAATATACATTTCATAGACATGAAAAGACACATGTTAATTTGTTTTTCCATATCCACATTAATGGATAGGAAGAAAAAATGAGGTAGTTATAAATGGAGGTAGTCATTAGGAAAGGTGGGAGATAATTATTAAGAAAGTTAAATTTAAAAAATAGTTATTAAAAAAGTTAAATTTTAAAAATAGTTATTAAGAAAGAAATGAAGTATTTAGGCTTTTGAAAATGAAGTAGTTATTTTTGAAAATTGTCTTTGGAATGGTCCATGAACAAACTATACAAAGGATTTCAAAAAATCTCCCATATACTAGTTCCAATTATTCATCATTAAATTTTTAAAAAAAAATCACCAAAGTCTTCTCCACCTCACAAAATAATTTAGCCAAATATGCTAAAAAGGGTATGGCCAATGTAGCTAGAAAAAATAATAAATAAAAATCCAGAATTAAAAAATTAAAAAAATCAATTTAAAACAGAATATTAGTATTAAAATTAATATTTTAATATTTTAATATTAAAAAATTAATTAAAAAAACCAGTCTACAACCTCACACACCTGGTACCTACCTACCTACCTACCACCCTAGGGGCTACAACCCTCCCTTCAGATTCGCAGATTCGATAGTTTTTCGTTAAAAAGGCAAAAGTGCTAAACAAGACAAAATCAACCAGATTCTGATTCTTGAGCCACTTGCTGGGGTGACCTCCTATAGCCGGTATCCGAAATGTGAGGCTCCTGTCGCTTCATTAAAGCCCCCCTGGGTCGTATTCCCACCGTATTTAAATGATAGAGAATTGTACCAACCGGGGAACGTTGTAATAATACGTACATACAAAAAGGGAACAGGTACGTACGTACG
>Ga0209208_10012329_pt1 | contig 10838 bp, 9 predicted proteins | sample S1TSphfallax_3_FD_187694 | JGI IMG/M metagenome (GOLD analysis project Ga0209208, IMG submission 187694) | Host-associated microbial communities from peat moss isolated from Minnesota, USA - S1T2_Fd - Sphagnum fallax MG (SPAdes) (version 2) | ecosystem: Host-associated > Plants > Peat moss >... | reverse complement strand
TTATGTCAAAAGGCAAGATCTCATGGAGCAAATGGGTGATATGTTGGATTCCGCCATGCGTCGGGTGAATGTGGAGCGTCAACGGGAGATTGGTGCTTGTGTTTTGGTTGATCAGAAAAATGTTTTGCCTCGGAGGGAAGGTGTATTATACATCAAATTCTCCCCTGTTGGCATTGAGCAATGTGAAGGGGAGGACTGAATCTCAGTGATAGTTATCGAACTATGACAATTTATTTTAGAGGTTTAGGGTGGTTTAGGGTATATTCCTGCCCGGTGGACGCTTGGCTGCTATTTTTTCTCATAATTCAAAACCCATCTATCTCACTTTACCGCGCCCGATGGACGCCTGCCTGCCATTTCTTTTTATTAAAAACCCATCTATCTTACTTTACCACGCCTGATGCACACCTGCTTGCAAAATTTTTTATTGACAATCTACCTTAGTTCACCGCACCCGGTACACGCTTGACTTCGATTTTTAAAAAAATTATGAACCTATTTTAGTTTATTGCGCCCGACGGACGCCTAGCTACGAATTCTTTTTATTAAAAATCTATCTATGTTGCTTTACCATGCCTAGTGGACGCTTTGCTACAAATATTTGTTATTAAGAATCTAGCTATGTTCCTTTGTCGCGTCCAGTGCATGCCTTGTTGCAAATATTTGTTATTAAGAATCTAGTTTTGTTCCTTTGCCATGCCGGGTGGACACCTTGCTGCAAACATTTGTTATTAAGAATCTAACTGTGTTCCTTTACCATGCCCCATGGACGCCTTATTACAAATTTTTTTTCTTAACAATCTATCTATGTTCCTTTACTCCGCCCGACAAATTTACTTTAATCAAAGAATCTATGTTACTTTACCACGCTCGATTCCGCCTAGCTTCCAATTTTTTTTAAATTCACAATCCATCTTACTTTACCACACCCAATCGACGTTGAGCTGCAAACTTTTTTTACTAACAATATTTCCATGTTCGTTCACCACATTTGGTGGACGCCTACCTACAATTTATTTATATTAACAGTCTATCTTAGTTTACCGCACACGAGGTGGATGCCTAGCTCTTAAATTATTTTTTATTAACAACCTATTTTACTTTAGCGCTCCCGGTGGATGCTTGCTCACAATTTTTATTAATAATCTATCTTGGTTTACCACTCGCGAGGTGGATGTTTGGCTCCTAAATTTTTCTTATTGACAACCTTTCTTATTCTAGTGTGCTTGGTGGACGCCTACTTACACCTTTTTCTTTGTTAATAATCTATCTTACTTTACCGTGCCAAGTGGACACCTGCCTACATATTTTTTTTATCAACAATCCATCTTACTTTTCCCCCGCCCTGTGGACGCATGCTTACAAAAAAAAATTATTAACAAATCCATCTCAGTTTGCTACGCCCAATGGACATCCGATTGAAATATCTTTTATCGACAATCTATTTATCACCCTTTTACTGCACCTGGTGTGCGCTTAGTTGCCCTATCTTTAGTTGTCCGCATGGGTTCTTTCATGAGTGTGCAACCCACTTCTTTTCTAGACGAGAGAATGCGCAACAATGATGGGGTTTAGGGTTTCCGACCTTTCTTGACCCTGACTTGGCTAGCTATGCGACCTAGTGGCGTGGAGGTGACGACTCCAGGTTCTAGGAAGATCGGACTCTCTTGGTCCCAAACCTTATTTTTCTTATTGTTACTAGACAAAAATTACCAACTTTGAGAATATTGACATCATATGGATCAAATCTTTTTGGATATCCTCTTGTTGGGCTATCATGATCTTCTAATGTGGCATCTTAGACAAACAATTTTAAAATCATATTTACAACATCCCATCCTACCTGGAACAAAATCACAACAACCCACATCAATTCTTTTGCAAACACAAATTGGGAACATACTAACAAGCAAAACATCCCAAACTCCCAAGAACATCATCAACCAAACCTCAAACAACAAAGTGACTTCCATGAAAACATAATATATGTTTAGAACTCCCACATCAATAACTATTCAACCTCCCCATATATGCATAATTCATCACAAACATTTCGATATATTGAACGTGAACAACAAATGCCATAAATAGATCAATTCACATTGATCCCCTAGAACTTATCATCAATGCCATCAATGCCTCTAAAAACCTTATATCCTCCAATTTTCTATTTATCTATTCTCCTACATAGTAAAAATCTCAAAAATTGATGCACAAATCTATTAGATTTCACATTCGGACATTCTTCCCATCAATGTGACTACAACACAAAGAAAAACAAAGAAAACGTCAATCTCCTTACACACACAAAATTAAAAAATGGTGCTTAGATTCACAAAGTAATTGCTTTTTATCGTTCACAAGCTTTGCTTCATCGTTAACACCATCCACATCCACACACAAGAGACAAAAAAACAAACAACAAACTAATCCCAAAAATACTGCACCTTCATAAACCAACACCATAGTTATAATAGCTCCCACAAATCGTAGAGCCAAAACAAAACAAACAACAAGGAGGTCCCCAAGATATCGCACTTTCATAAACCAACGTCATCATTATAATAGCTCCCACAAATCATAGAATACTCATGTGAATGATAAAAGACAAAATAAGAGATGATTTTTGGCATGGGTTTTCGATGCTCAAACGAAGATAGATAGATAGGTACATCTCTTTTCACACCATAAACCTAAAAACGTAGCCAGACATAATTCTGGGTTACACTTCCCCCAAGGAAACATCCCAAACCCGACGGTTCTCTTCTTCTGAAAGAGTAAAGAGACCTGAACCAGGGGTTATCAACAAAATTAGATACCCGTCGAAACATAGGGTTATTTTTGTTTTCCTCACCCTTCGAAGGAAGAGATGAGTGAAATGTGATTGAAAAGACGTTTGTTTTTCCTCTTCTTTTACTTGAACTCTTTGAATAGAGAGTTTGAAAGAAAGTGTTACTCTCTTCTTTTTCTTGCTTTCTTTGAAGAGAGAGTTTGAAAGAAATTGTTTTTTCGTTTTCTGTTTCTTTCTTTTTTTTCTTTCTTTCTTTCATTCTTTGAAGAGGGAGTTTGAAAGAAAGTGGTTTTCGCTTTCTTTTTCTTGTTGTCTTTTGAAGAGAGAGAGAGAGAGAGAGTTTGAAAGAAAGTGGGTTTCTTTTTCTTTTCTTTGCTGTCTTTTGAAGAGAAAGTTTGAAAGAAGGTGTTTTTGTTTTCCTCTTTCTTTCTTCCGTTCTTTCTAGACTTGAGAGAGTGAGTTTGTTCCTTTGTCTCTTGTTAAGCGACGATGGCGATGGCGTCGGGTATGCTCCGCTGCTTCAATTGCACTTCGATTGCTGGCGGCAAAAAACACAAGAGAAGCTCAACTCGAGAAACTGTAGCTAAATGTGCTACTCTTTCTTGCCAGATTTCTAGGTATGTTGATCCGGGAGTTTCATCGACTTTTGCTGCGGGATTGCATCATCAATTGGCTTCGAGTTCACAGGTAGATTATTTTTCTTGCCCCCTTCTTTCTCTGTCTCGTCTCCTTTTGTCTCTTTAAAGATGTCCAACAAAGGATACTTATCGGTGGATATCTTGTGGTCATGAATTACGGTTGTAGCAGGGTTGCGGATTCTCTCTCTCTCTCTCTCTCTCTCTCTCTCTCTCTCTCTCTCTCTCTCTCTCTCTCTCTCTCTCTCTCTCGCTTAGCAGGTTGCGTATTACGGGAAGATTTGAGACCAAAATACTGAACTACTCTTTCTTGTCAGATTTCTAGGTTTGTTTATCCGGGAGTTTCACCGCTGTTTGCTACTGGATTGCATCGGTTAGCTTCGAGTTCACAGGTAGGACTTTTTCTTCCCCCCTTTTCTCTGTCTCGTCTCCTTTTGTCTATTTGAAGATGTCTGAAAAGAGGATTTATCCGTCGATGTCTCGCGGTCATGAATTACGGCTGTAGCAGGATTGCGGATTCTCTCTCTCTGTGTAGGTGACATATTAGGGGAAGATTTGAGACCAAACTAATGTTGCTTTTTGGTTTGTTTTGTTTCTTTTCTTCTGCAAGAATATGGAATTTTTGTTGTCTCATTGAACAAACAGAGCAACAAATGCTTTGTGTTTTTAGTTTTGTTTTCCCCTTCGTTGTGTACTCACTTTCGTTCTTCTCAAATTGGTTTGTTTACAGATTCACATGTTAAGCAATCAAAGATCAAGAGAAGTTTTTTGTCAAGGTTTTGGTGATCGGAGTAGGGCTGATGCTGCCAATACCCTTCCTTATAGAAACAGTAATAACAAGAGAGGTATTTACTATAACTGTAAGGAACTGTGTTGTTGCAGGTTTTGGCAACACAGTCCTTGTTTCCAACTTGGTAGTATCAAAGGAAATCCAATTTTGCCAACAATGTAATAACAGAATTGGTGTAAAAGAGTATCTCTGATGCCTTTATTGCCAATTCACTGCTCACAAAGTTTGCAACGCGTTTACCGAAAGCTGTGTTTCTTCTGTATGCTAATTGGACAAAGATTTTTACAGGTAGTTTGGCACAGTTGGAGCTTGAGATTCCACAACGTACAAAGAAAAAGACGTCATTTGATGGAATTTTTCTGATTTTGCTGATTAATCTGGCATCATATGCTGCAGATCATTGGTTCCAGGTCTGAAATCTGACACAATTGGATCAGTTTGAACAACAGAACAAGTCCAAACAAGTCTAGGATTTCCCTTCTGGCAGATAGAGATATTATGAGATTTTACATTTAGCTGAAAGGAGTACTGTCGGGTGCATGCAGTTGCCAGCCATGAAGGCACTGTATTTGTATCACAGATTTCCACAGTGGTATCAATTCATCACTTCCACATTTTGCCATGTCAGCTGGTACATTCTTCATCTTCGTTGGCACCACCTAACTAGCAAGGATTTGTCCTAGCTCAGGTTTTCTTCAGCAGCCTTGACCTAGGTTTGAATTGGTTTTTGAAATGTGGGAAGTCTGTATATTCACAGGTCTTAGGAGTTTTTGGAAATTCAGACCATGTGGTGGTGCAGAGAGGCATTTCTGACAACTATGGTGATCCTATACCCTGTTTTTGCAGGAGCCACCTCTCAAGCAATCTATTTTTCCTGTACATCTTTGGTATGGATTTACATTCTCAGCTGTTGTATCCAAAATATCTCCTCTGCTTCATTTAATCAGCTTCATGCTGTTAAGAGCTAGCACTTTCCTCTGTGATCAGACCAGGTGGTCTCTTCAGCTTATTCTTCACGTCTTTTCATGATTTCTTTTGGCAGGTAAGCTTGTGGAGGAAGAGGAGGGGAGCTTTGCTGTATGGTTATCCTACTTGGTTACAGGTGTGGGAGCAAATGTGGTATCTTGGTTAGTATTACCACGCTCAGTTGTCTCAGCTGGTGCTTCAGGGGCTGTCTTTGGGCTTTTTGCTGTCAGTGTACTTGTCAAGGTGTGTCATTCTACCCACTAACTTTTCAGCTTACAGTTTGTTCATAAAGGTGACATGTATGTTAAGGTTGTGAGCTATCTTTGGTTAGTGCAAGTGGATATGACAAGAGAATCATTCATCTGCAGCTGAGTTTTGACTGGCGGAAGATATTGGAGGTTCTCATTCTCGGCCAATTTGTTGTGGAAAAGGTATGGATGTAGCACTTGTCTGTTTCTTCTCATTTCTGTCAGCTCAGTGGATGTTGTGAGATCAATTTTTGTCTCCACCGCTTTTTGGGTGAAGATTTTTGAGGAATGATAGAAGTAGTAATGGAAATACTATTTGTTATCTGTATTCAGGTAATGGAAGCAGCTCATTCATCAGCACAACTGGCAGGTCATACATATGGAGCAGCTGCCAACATCAACCATATAGCACATCTTTCAGGAGCTCTTGTGGGAGTGGCCCTCATCTGGTTGATCAACCAAATTCCAAGCTTGGGAGATGACTCCAAGTCCTCAATTAGTAGGAAAGATCAGGCTCAAGAATAGGGATGGACTCAGGAGAATCAACAATTTAGTTGAGGTCATCTAATTAGTTATCACTGATGACTGTTAGACAATTCATGATGCTCAGGTTATTGCAATCTGCAGATTCTTACAGATGAGATGACATAGAGTTCTGTCCAATCATAAGAATCAGAATGTTTATTGGTAAGTAGGGTTGAGTTTGCTTGGATTAGTGCATCTTTAAATTGTTCCTGGAGGTCTTCTAACCTTGTAGTCTCCAGCATCCTCTTCAATTTTTTAGTGGATTCCTATCACTTGAACTCTTGTATTGGCATCTTTTGATCCTGATGACAGGTTTCTTATGAGCATGATTACAGGACTGACTTCAAAGCATACACTTTCCCTGTATGAAACACAAAAACCATGGAGGGCATTTTCACAAAGAACTAATGGGGTCCTACCTTGATCTTTAGTGCAAAGTGAGTGTTTCCTATTCTTCTGCAAATATTGTGTTTTCTGCTCCATTCTAAAGAACTATCAGTGGTCAGTTCTGATTTGTCATCATTCTTCAATCACAGAAGGTTGAGTTGAGGTGCTAGACATGTAGAAATATTAACACTTAATTATCAGGTCATTTCTCAGTTCTATTGAAGTTGGGCTTAAATTATCTGTATATTGTTGTGTTACCTTCAAATCTTTGTCATGGAGATTTCTCTGCGATTCAATAGATATGTATGTAGAAGTTAAACAGTTCTAAAGATTTCAATCACTTTGTGCAAGTAATATGAATGCACACATCACAATAACAATCTTATGAATGGGAGGTTGATTTGATTTTCAGCTGTTTGTGTCACTTGTCTTTCTGTTTTCTTTTGGTTGCCCAAACTTGTTGACTTTCATTGCAGCACCCACCATAGATGCTGAACAGGTGCTGAAGGTGGATGAAGCATTGCATCAACCACTTTTGCTGCCATGTCTTTGAAAGTAAACATTTTCTCTCAATCTCTTGGGTATATCATTAAACCAACCAAGTGGTCAACCTAAGAGTAAAGATTAAACTAACAACACTATTGAGGTGTGATTAATCATAGTAATCTCTTCTTTTCCACATGTGGGTATTCTAGGTGGTCTTGTTGGAAAATCTCTGAACTTCATGTAGAAGACATATTGACCTATTTGGTATAGTGAAGAGATTGATACAAAATACTCTGAGCTTTTCTAAACACTTGGAGATATGTAGGGTGGGGGGAGTGAAATGAGAGACTAAATGTTATTTGCCTTAATTTTGATAAGGCTCTCAGTCAACTTACTTTTTTCTTTTTCAAGGAGGCTAGGATGGAAACTTGAGATCAGATTTGGATTGTAGATGCTTGATTTGACCAAGAGGTTTGGGTAAAATATTGGCTAGTTGTTTTACAGAACAGGTACAACATCAACTCCTCTAATCTCAACTTTTTTGTGTATATAATTGTTGTGGACTTACATATGTTTGATTCTATATGGAAACAAGGTTGTTTTCAATTTTCATGCTATTTTGATTACCACATTAAGATATTGTTAACCCTTGAATGCCACAATAGACCAGCCTGGTTGTGGTCACAACTTTTCTCTCTTGTCTTGGAATGGTTTGCTGAGAAACACTAGCAAGTTCCTTGTAGAGATTGTTGACAGTTTGTTGTAGCTTGGTAGGTAAGCAGCTAGCTTGAGGGTTCTTACAACCATAGCTAAATCTACAGACCTTGGCTTTACATAGTGTCATCACCCTTAGCTCCATGCAAAGTTGGAGCATTGGTTTAAGGACAACCAACACCAAAGTGATCTAATTGTGTGGCAAGTGTTGTCACTTGTTGATGAGCCACAATTGTTGAAAGTGTGGAAGCCAAAGGTAGTGCTTTGGCAAAAACGCTTAGGTCTTAGAGATTTTCATTCTCTATATCATTGTTATGTTTGCAGTTGCTTGGGTGGGTAGACAAGAGGCATGAAGGGGAAAAGGCAGTTCCTCCAACAAGCTCAACTAAATTTTGAGAGAAGAATGGTGGTGAGGCAAGCTGCTTGGAGAAATGTTACATTGTGTAGTTGATTGGGTGGGTACACAGGAGGCATGAATGGGAATAAGGTAGTTTCTTTAATGAATTCAACCCTGTTCTTCAGGAGAAGAATGGTGTAGACTAGCCATTTGGAGAAACTTGGAGTTAAAAGGCAGCACCTCCATGTGTGCCTGCCCACACACAAAAATAATTCTTGCTCTTCAGTGGCTTTCGAATTCCCATTATTGGAAGATTTCTATCCCCATTTCATTCCATTGTCTTGGACTTTCTTGTGTAGACAAGTTGTCGGACTTGAAGAGAGTGAGGAAATTTGAGTTCAATAGGTTCATGTTCTTGGATTCTAAGACATGAAATCTTTGCTTGGGCTTGGACGAAATACTAAAGGATTCTCTTGCTTAAGGTCCCAAGCAACTTATGGTCATTTTTTCATGGTCATGAGGTAGCCTAAAGGTCAAATTGCCAAAAAAATTTCAAAAATTACAAGTTGCTGATGAATGCTTAAAACTCATTCCTTCTTACCTCAAACATCCTTGTTTTGTTTTTGTTGTTTTTTGGGTGGGGAGGGTGGGTGTGGGTTTATGGGATCACTTACCAACCTATCTAATTTACCCACTTACTAGCTACATATCCACATGCTTGATGTATTTTCTTACATATGGATATGTAAGAAAACTAGCTTATCTATGCCACCTACCTACTGTAAGTATCTACCTAGGTGGCAAGGTAGGTTGGTAACTGGGGTAAGTAAGGTAGATATACATGAGGAAAGTGGCTAGGTAGCTTAAGGAGGTAGGTAACGTAGGCAGGTGGTTAAGTTGATAACTCAAGTAGCACCATAGGTGGCCTACTAGTCAATTGTGCTAATCAAGTTGACTTTGATGAATTTTGGAGAAACAACAAATCACTTGAACATTTAACCAAAAACATTACACTCTTTAATAAATATAAGAGGTTTCATGTATTGGTTTTTTATTTAAGGGTGAAAGATAAATGTGTAATTGTGGATTACCTTCTAATGGGTGAAAACAAATTATGGTGTAGACAATTTGAAGGAAATATATGGGTGATAAAAGTACATATTTTCTTAATTATTCACAAACTCAATGTACACTATTTGTTCTTGCATATCTAATATTGTTCATTACTAAATTGAAAAAATTTCGAATTCAAATGAGCAACTATACTTAAAACTTGAATTATTAAGGATTGAATGTTAATTAAAATCCTACAAAGTTGTCAGAAACAAGTTTCTTACTTGGCCTAATTATTCTTGTGTTCACACATCAACAACATCAACAATTTAATTTAGTATTTTTTTTCTAGGTTGGACAATAAATCTATGATCTCCTTTTTGTGTGTCAACCCTATTGAAGGCTCTTGTCAACAATATAGTTAAAGCTTCCTTTCAATTGTAGCCACAATCTACCATCCCTTTGCATTTGGAATTTGGTTAAATTGTTCTGGATTCCTTGGTTTTTCATGCATTTTTGTTTTGTTTACATTTGTGATTTGATAACACACAATTATCATGAAGTTGAAAAACATTCACAAATACGAAGAAGAAAAAGGTTCCAATCAAAGTGATAACATTTTTTGGATGTGAGTTAAATACTCAAAATGCAAGATCAAGGTTGCAAAATTAAGTGAACTGGAGGCTAACATGGAGAGGATGAAACGACCACCTTTAGGAAAGGACTTTGCATATTATATGAAAATAGGTTTGAATGTTGTATGCACCAATCTTCACAGATTAAAGGCCAGTAGGGATGTTGCTAGAAAAAAACCTCATGGAGACCTTCAACAAGGCCCTTCCTAGATTGAAGTTTTGGTACACTTAGTGTTGAGATCCACAAATTAAAGCAAAGTCAGCAAAGGTTTGACCTTTGTGTTATGGGAAAGCATAAATGCTTTTCTCGAAATTGATTGTTAAAACAATTGTTACGGGGATTGTTGTAAAAATTTGGGGAAGGCAATCAACTAAGCAACTTTTGTTAAAGAAACCAACAAAAATCAATGTTCCCAATACTTTAAATGCATGGGAAATAAAATGAAGGTTTATTGAAAGGAATCAAGGCAAGGCAAAAGGCTCCACGAGTGAAACATGAATCACAACAAAAAGATGACTCTACATGTAAAACAATGAAGTCCAAGATCATCAAAACTTTACACATTGTTGATTTGCAAAAAAAATTTAGAGATTGGAACTTGAAGTTCATATGGGAAGTGATTCGATTGTTATAGCTTGTTTCCATGGAGTTGGAAGCCTCCAAATCCAAAACCCTTGTGTTCCATTGCCTCCAAAGTCTCAACCCAAACCCATGGGTTGAACTTGTTTTTTTTTTAATTTAAAAATGAACCAAAACAATGTCTTATTACATTGAAGTTTATGAAATTCACAAATAATAAATTGCAAGAGTTTAGATGAAGAACAAGAAATTTTTGTGTTAAGGAATGGTGATGAAGACCTATCACCATTGGTGTTTTTAGATTGTGTTAGAAATTGTGTTAGATAACCTCATCAACAAGGACCTTCCATTTATAGAATCTTCATAAGAGAAAGAAATTTTAATTCCATGTCAAGAAATGTTGGTTTAAACGCACATATTTGATGGATATAATCAAGTCAATCAACAAGGGCACCATCTTTACGATGGAGTTGGCAATGTTAAAATAAAAGCACATTGTCATATGTGCCATCAAGAATGAAAAAGTGGCATTACCAATTATGAATATAACAATGTATATGAAATAGTTGAACTCTAGCATGTATTTCCAACCTCCACCTATGTAGATTGAACCTTGTACATCAATAATGTTCATGTTTCGAAAAAATTGCATTCCATAATCTTGTTGTCATCACAACCCCATAATACAACA
>Ga0209208_10012328_pt1 | contig 10838 bp, 6 predicted proteins | sample S1TSphfallax_3_FD_187694 | JGI IMG/M metagenome (GOLD analysis project Ga0209208, IMG submission 187694) | Host-associated microbial communities from peat moss isolated from Minnesota, USA - S1T2_Fd - Sphagnum fallax MG (SPAdes) (version 2) | ecosystem: Host-associated > Plants > Peat moss >... | reverse complement strand
GTGAGAACACTCCACTTCCTATGCATTGTAATCTACATATGTTTAAATTTATGATAATGTTTGCCTCATGTTTTACAAAGGGTAAAGACCATGGGTGAGCTTTGGACATTCCCAAAATATAGGACCAAATTTAAATATTGCCTCATCTTGAAGCCCTTTTTTTTTGGGAATGCCCCCACCTTGGGGCTTTACCCTACACTTCAAAAGTAGGTGTAATATGCCTCTTCTTTTCTTGGAGGGCTATTCATGGATATGAGGAATTCAAGAGTTTGAATACACAAGAATTTTCCAAAGTGATTTATGAATAGGCGACGTTTTGCTTTGATCACATTTAGTAGGCATAGGAAGAGTTTTTTTATCATGTTTAACATGTGTATGATTGTTTGCTTTCGTCACATGCTTAGAAGATAAGTATGTGACAACTTGCTTCGATCACATTTACATATTATTTTTAGTAGGGGTTAAAATACTTTGCAAAAATAACTTTTGAGAATTTTCTCATTCATTTTTTGTCACAAAAATCTATCTATGAAGGTAGTTTGTTTTGTTTTGTTTTGTAGTTATGAGATCCACCGAACTGGGATGCTTCAGATCATGTTCTTGGTGTCTCTGGAAAGCTCTCGACGAGGAGGGGTGCATGGGCTTGGTTCCATGGCATTTGGACTTGTGGTGCAAAAGTTCTTGAATATTGAATGATTTCTTCACTGAAAATAAATTAAATCGTAGCTGAAATTTTCAGAGGAATTGGAATGTGCCTTTGGTGTTGTTGGAAAGATCTTGATGAGTAGGATTTAATGGAGTTTATTTGGTAAGATTTGGATCTAGAATCTGGGAGATATTGATTTCTAAGTGATTTCTGCCACTAAAAATTCAAATAAATTCCAAAAAACCAGGTTTTGGAAGGAAAATCAGTTGAGGATGTGGTAACACTTGTGCCAATGACACAAGTCAAATTAGTTCTTTTTAAAATCTAGGAAGAACTTTCCATTTGTAGAAGATATTTTCAAAGAACCTTCTTTTTGTAAAGTTCAAATTTTAACTATTTTGTGGGTCATAAGGGAAATTTTTTTGAGAATCTTCTTGGGTTTCAAGACACAATAAAGGTGTCAAGAAGATGGCCTGCAAACCTAGGAAGATTTCCAATAAACTTTTTTACCTTATACTTAAATCTAATTATAAGGTAGCATAATTTTTTTAAAGAAAATATAGGGATCTACCATGTACATAAGGGGAAGATCCAATTGTAATAATTTGCTTATTCATTTTGAATAACTCAAAGTCACAATAATAATGTGAATTCCTCTTTCAATCCAATTGTATTCATAATTAGCACAACAATTTGGAAAAATAGAAAATGGATTATGCCACCCTCCCATTGCAAATCTACAATTCAAGCCATGATTTTATCTAAAAGAGTGGTGGCTCTATCATATCTAGACATGTTAGGGGGGAGGGATGCTAATTTTTCATCATCACCAAGGACACATGTACTAAACGAATTGTTAGTTTGATGGTATTCATTACATGGTATCAAAATATTTTTCTAAGGAATCTTGTTAAATAAATGATGTGCGCACCATAATGAATCTATGCCCCATTTATCAAATGACCTAAAAGGAGGAATTTTGGATGTAAAAACACACATGGGTTTCATTTATTTGCTTCAAACTTGCTTAAGATTGATCAATTTGAACACCCTATTCAAAATTAATTAAATGATACATTTTTATCTTTTCAATTAGTTTCACCCTACATTTTTTTGCACCCCATTTGAAAAAGAAGAGAAGAAGCAACTTCCCCTAAAACATTATGTAAAAAACATGATCGCAACAAATGTGTCAAGTCTGTTGTTGAACATGGAAATTTGGATATATCAACCACTTCATGTTGGTTACCATGGAAAATTTCATGCAAATTATTCACTAGATGTTATTGTTTCAACAAAGAATTATTGCTTTTGAAGCATACCTTAGACTTACTATGTACCTATTTAAAAGAAAGTTCCCATTTAAAATGTTCATTCAACATGATAATTCATTAGGTTTTTTGGATAAACACATTTGTAAACCTATTTCATCAATCCAAAATATAAAAGATGTGAAGGTTCTTTTTGACCTTCCTAGTAGTTGAGGAATATTATTAATCTCCCCAATAGCATACATAAGATAATTTTATTATCATATCATTATGAATCATTTTTATCGAGATTCCCCTATATTTATCAATTATCATGGGCTTTTTTGAAGTTGTCACAACTACAAATCCTAAATTGAACCCAATAAAATAACCCAAGGAAGATTGAAAATCCTATGACCTTTCAAAATGTTATAAGTAGGTGAGTATGTACAATTAATGCAACATAAAAGGGACTTCAAGTTATATTTGGTTGGATCCACCCAACTTTGAAAGTCTCTAAATGTTGTACCTTGTAGGCAAGTGGACATACTAAATTTTCATAAATTGCCTAAATTTGGGAAGGGCCATAAGGCTTCAAGGTTCCTAAATAATAAATGAATCCTCAATGTAAAAGGTAATAAACCTTGTACATTTAATTTTTATATATATAACAATGATGTCTTTCTTATCATTGACATGACTTTTATTTTTGTTTTATTAAGGATTGTGAATACAAATGTGGAATATAATTTTCTTACACATGATGATGGTTGAAATTCCTACAACCTAAATAAGTTATCATTCAATAGTTGTTATCTTAACCTTTTGGAGAGAAATTTTGCCCCACACAAAATATAATTCAAGTGATGTAAGAATTGGTTTATATGGGGTTCTTTGCAAAAAGTTTTGTATGTCAATTCTATATGACCATTCTAGTCATATGGTTGTCCCAAGACCATTCAAGAGATAATTAAAAATTAACTATGTCATTTTCAAGCCTAACTATTTAATAACAACTTCCTTTTCCTATTAATTTTCATAATAACTATCTCTTACCTTTCCTAATAACCATTCTATTTTATAATTACCTCTCACTCCTTTTTCCTATCCACCAACATGGATATAAAAAAAAAATTAACATGTGTCTTTTCATGTCCATGAAATTTATATTAATTTAAATTAAATTTAACATTGACATAAATATATGAAAACATAAGAAATAATTAAAATATTTGATCATCAATGATAGCACACAACAATGTGGAGCTCAAAGATGATTTGTAAAATGGTAAAAGTTTGACAACTCATTAATAACTATGAAAAATAACCTTAGATCACATGGGTGAAGGTTGGCAAATTTGAATTTGAAAGTTGTTTTTTTAACCTATGTTTTTGTTCAATGGTTGTTTATTTCTAGTATATATAAACAAGCATATGTAGATTGTGAATTTCTCATTACTCCTCATGTGGCTAAAATCAAAACCAACAAATGAAACAAATGTAACGTACCAAAATTTAATGCAAACATAAAACTTTAACTACATTTAGGCTAGCTTAAATATGTGGATGTTAAAAAAATGGTAATTGTAGGTTGGGAATTTAAAAGCTTGCTTATGTATAATACTCGAAACATACCCTATTTGATTTAGGTAATGTCAAAATATAACACAAAGTACTTTGGATACATTGAAAAAACTGAACAATTTATGGATAGAAATATATTTACTCATAACAAAGTTGTCATGAAACCCCATAATTTGGAAAAGAAATAGTCCATTGAATACACATGAAACAGTGCCAAGCTAATTGGTGAGCCAAGAATTTAACTTCAAAATGGAATTGCAAAGACTTCTTTAGGTATTATTGTAATGCCTAATGTTGATTGATAAATTTGGACCTTACTCAATTCATGATTTACAAAAAGAAAATTTATGGAGTGACCCCATGGCAAGCATTCAAATAAAAAAGTCACATGTGATTTTACAAAAAAATCCTTTTGCAAAAAGCTACAAATTGCATAAAGTTGAGTGTGATTTAAAAAGTTGATTCCTTCAAAAAATCAAAGCACAACAATAATTTAAGTAATTTTGAAGCAATAAAAAATAGGTTATTTTGATTCTACTTTTGTCTTTTTCACTTTTAAGCAAGTGGAGCAATGGGGAAGGTACTTTGCAATACCTTTAAAGGTCTTTCAACACACATAGTAGAATGCACTTGGAGTAGAAAATACCAAAGAAGTTGGCTATGGATGAATCAATGGATAGGCCAAATGGAGGAGTGCAACGAATGCAACCTGGTAGTGGAAGACATAGTTATGCGTTGAACTCATGGATACAAGCTTTGGCTATCCAACGTTTACTCCCAACCTTACAATATATAGTTAATTGTTTCAAACTCCCTCAAGATGGCATCATTCGTGTTGCTGATCTTGGATGTTCTTGTGGTGCAAACGTTCTTAATGTTGCAAATATCATATCCGCTAGTTTTCATACAAATGGTGCATCAGAAATTCAATATTTTTTCAATGATCTTCCAACAAATGATTTCAATGTTCTTTTCCAACAACTTCCACCTTTGGACCCAACGCTTGGTGGAAATCAAAACATTGATGCATGTTCTCCTCCTTTGAAATCAAACCAACTAAATATCTTTGAATCCAATGTTCAATTACAACAACCTATTTTGGATTTTGGAAAAGGGACCAAAAAAATGGAGGTGGAGACTAGCAAGAGGTTATATTATGCTGCAGGTGTCCCAGGTTCATTTTGGGAACGCCTATTTCCTTCTTCAAATTTTCATCTTATTATTTCATGTCATGCATTGCATTGGATTACCCATGTAAGTTAAATTATTTTACCACATCTTTCCACCCATTTTGATTGATTACATCCATTCAAAAGGATAGGTGAAAAGATTGGCAAAACAAATTTATTCATGATGCAATTATCATTTGACAATGGCTTTAACATTAAGAGTCCATGTTTATCAATTATTGATAAGCATAATCAATAATCAAAATCAAAAGTTAGTTATTTTTCTCATTACTTTTAACCTTGTATTTGACCTTTTTATTATAATTTAAAACAAGTGATTGTGATACAGTTTCCCAAAGTTATTCAAGACAAAACATCAATTGCATACAACAAAGGACAAACTTTCATAAATGGACAAAATCCAAAAGCTTTTGAGGCATGTGGTGAAGCTTTCCAAGAAAATTTGCAAAAGTTTTTTGTTCATCGAGCAATTGAAATGGCATCAAATGGAATCCTAGTTTTGATATTGAATCATAGTTGGACGGACCATCCTACAACAAAAATAAACAATGAATCACCCCCCCACACACATGTTGATTTCATTACGGAAATGTGTGAGTCCATCTGGGAAGATTTCATTTTCGAGGTATGGTTAAATTTTTATTTTTTGATGATGAGTAACAATTTTAATTCTTAAATTTCACTTGTGCATTTTTCATAATACAATTGTATATATAGGTCCATGTACTCTTTTCATGGAAAAATTGCAAAAAAACCTATAGAAAGATTGCTTGATACTCAAAACATTTTGGGGTTTGGAATACGAAATGTTGAAAGTTGTAATAAGGAACAAACATTACATGTATTTAACATACAATTCAAATTGTGCATAAATTCTATTCTATTTTTTCAAATACATCATGATCATATCATAAACATTTACCAAGGTTGATGGTATCCATTCATATTACCTCATTTAACATAATAATTAATACAAAATCAAAATATGAATGCAGGGCTTGATCACTGAAGAATTAAGGGATTCTTTCAACTTTCCAGTATATTATCCAAGTGCAAAAGAAATTCATATGGCAGTGGAAAAATCAAATGTATTTGTGATACAAAAGTTTGAAGTGCGAGAAAATATTATTGCTAGTGAAATGTTTGAACAAGGTCAACAATCATTTTTGGAAAATCCTGATTTGTATGGTAACATGCTCACAAAGACTGTGAGGTCTGCCTTTGGAGAGCTTCTTGAAGGTTACATTGGTGTGGAACTTGCCAATACTTATTTTCAACGTTTAAAACAAAAATTTGCAATACATGTAAAAGATTCATTTTGGAAGCTTCCAAATGAAACTCTACTTGTTTTAAAACGCAAGTAATGTTTTTCCTCATGTGAAACATTTTATGTATGTTTAAAATTGTAATAGGTAGATAAATTAATAGCCCAAGCAGTTAGAACTATTTTGCATAGGTATATAAATTATATTTGTTGATGTATAACATGATTTTAAAGCATATATTAAGTAGACTTGTTCATATATTTGATTATGAAGCATGGGGTTTAAGTGGGTGTAAGAGTTCAGGCAATACTATTTATTAAACTAACTCATAGAAGGAAGTGATTTAGTTACCTACAATACTCATTGTAAGTTGTCCTTTGATGCTACACATATAGAATGGGTTGAAAGTGTGGAAATAGAGTGATAGGGTTGGCATTTATAAGTTTTGAATTATAATAGTTATATACCTAGAAATGAAATTTCATTTTCAACATGTTATTGTTAAAAGATGCACAACAATGTATTTTTTATCATGGCCCCATGAATTAAGAAACTTGTTTGGTTGAACTCAATTGCACATGAAAGAATAATATAAACCAAATGAAAGATATTTGAGCATCAAGGATTAATTGGAAAATGTAATTGGTTACAATTAAGATTAGATTGTTCATCATGTCAATTATTATTTTTGAAAAGGACATGACTTGTCAACATGGATGCAATACCTATGCAATATCTAAATTATATGCAATCCAAGATATAGATGCTTAAATAGAAATTGCAATAAATAGCAATGCATATAGGTCCAAGTTCTTTCCTAACCTTTCATTATTATCCCTAAGCCTAGAAAGTTTGAATGTAGGTTTGAAGGGGACGTTGAGAAGGTTTGTAGGTAAGTATGAACATTTCAAACAAAACATTGCAATTTTTTATTATATCAATTGACCAATTACTAGATGGACTTTTTGAAATCAAGAATAAATGAATCAATCAAAAACATCTTCATGAATACAATTATTCCGATAACATAATTTCAAAACATGTAGTTTTATATTTATGTTTTATGAGAAAAAAATACCAACTATCTTCAAGAGATGTCACACAAGTAGATGTGTGTGATGCACATTAAATTGGTAATGCCATAAGTCACAAGATGTTCATGGATGGATATGAATATTGTATTGTATTGAAGGATGCTATCCATTAGATGAAATGTTGTGACACATGTTAGTGGGGCATAAAGCTAATGGTATTGAGTTCAATGTAACTTATGCTAATTTTAGCTCAAATGTTTGAAAATTGAAAACTCTTCTTTGTGGGATGAGCCCAATGTCTAGAAATTGACCAAAAATGATATTTAAATATACAACCTAATGAGCAAAAGCCCAAGCTATTAAAAACCAATAATTATGAAAGTGGTTGCTATCTAGTTTGAGTCCATTAGAATCAATGAATGACTAAGGAATTCATTTTCTTAATGCCATTATTCAAGCAATTAATGCATATTTTTACTTATGTGGTCAAATTGGAAATTGGTTGTAGAAATAATCTATGAGCATGGACATGGTTTTTTTTGGTATATCTTTGATCTTTGATTATTTCCATGATGTAATTTCCAAACATGAAACAACTTTGGGCATATTTAAATAAGTAGCTTTCTTGAACATATTATTAGGTGCAAAACACAAGTGGAACATAACGATTTTGATGATTTTCCAGTGTTGATAATGCATAAGTTTATGGTAAAATGATGGAATTTGTTGTGTTTGTGCTATATAGTACTTCAATTTATTGAAAAGCAGAAATCAAATTGCAAATGGGCAAGGGAAGGTTAAATTGCAAGATTTGTTGCATGCTTGTTCGTTTTCTACAAACTTGGTATTATAGTTGTCGAGGAACAATGCAATTATTTTGTGATGTCTGTTATGATTTCGTCAATAATAGTGTGGCATGCAACATTGAGCTCAAATTGTAATGTACCATTTGAGTATGATACACAACAACTTGTCACCATTTGGAAGATCTTACTGTACCAAAACAACAAACAAACCACCTTCCTTTAATAGTTGGATAGGATAGGTTCATAATGAGGAAATTGAATGAACTAAGAAGTGACTCATGAAACTCTGTGCCAATAACATACATGCACAAATTCAGCTAAAATACATAATACAAAATGGGCTAATTTGGTAATTAAAAAAATCATCAACAACCAATGGTTAGGAAATGCTTTGTCAAAATCTTTAGAGAAGTTAGCAAGTCCTCTTTTCACTTCAAAACGACAGGAATGTAAAACACATGCATTTTAGAGGGTTCAGGTCCAGGAGAACATGTACCAACCCACCAGCAGTTCAATATCACTGGGGTAGGTATCCTTATATACTTTTGGCAAAAAATGAACTCAATTCAGCAACCATAATTGAATGTAAAATTATATTGAAACTAAAACTAAAATTGCAACCCTAAATTCATTAAAACTCAAACCCTAAACAAAAAGCTTGCCTGATCACTTTGCACAAAAAGGGTTTGCTCAAATTTAACCTATTGTGAGCAAGATTTCTTCTGGCCTACACTACTTTTTCTCAAGAATTCATCACAGTGCAAAATTTTGCACATAATGTGTTAGTCAGTGACATGCAAATTGATTAGCATGGACAAAGACTTAAGAACAGAGATAGATGACCCACACAAGAATTTTGTCAGCAAGTAACCAGAAAAGGGTCACTTCATCTACCTGTAGAATTCAAAATCTGTGTCTGACTTCTTGACGTTGGATCTATAGCCCTTCTCAAAGTCTTTTGGTAGGATAACATAACGGTTCTGTCGCACAGCCTGCATTCCAGCCTCCTGACATATTGCAGAGATCTGCAACCATTGTTTTACCATGATCTTCTTGGCATGAGAAAAACACTGACCTCTGCTGTTCTGTCTCATTCATGGCCTCAAAATATGTGAGTCGTGACATCTACTATAAACGCCTCGCTTCAAAACAAGACAAAAAAACAACTCAATATGTAATTACAAAACATGTCATCTGTGAGGCATGTGATGCTGAGAATAATAGATGAGGTGGTCCAAACAGAACCTACCTCAGCTGCACTGATTTTATCAGGTCTGGAAACATAATCCTCCAGGTCTACTTCCTCACTTAAGTTCATCTTTGCTGTGCACACCTGTAATTCACACCAGTCAGTAACTATCCACCATCAATACTCTCACTATACTTAGATGCAAAGCTTTCCAAAAGACACAAGACTCTGTCAGTCACACTATACTCCAAGAAGATCGAGCTGCAACTATATTTGAGCCAATATCAGAGAACCTCCATTGACCTCCCTTTGTAATTGCTTTATGATCAAAACCCAATAAGAAACTTCACATTTTTCTGAGAAGCATCAAGATAGTGTCCGTAACAGTGAAAGTGACAAGTAAAAGAAAATTTGAGGACAGAAGGAGTGAGGAAACAAACCTGGAAGATAAGGCGCTTTTGTCTCCGGTCAGGAGTGGAAATTCTATCTTATGATCCAGATGTCCTGGGCACAGCAGTGCAGGGTCAAGTGTATCTGCTCTGTTGGTGACCATTATCACCTTCACATTGACTGTCTGATCAAAACCGTCCATCTGACACCAGATACATTCAACTTTATTATGCAGCACAAATTTTTTTTGTTGAAAGCAAGCAAGCACCTCTGCTCAGACAGATCCTGGATCAGACTCTGCTTCTTGACTGCATGTAAATGCTGAAATTGAGAAGGACGTGCAAGACAATACTTCTTAAAACACTAATAAACAAAGTTCCTTCCAAATTCTAAGACAAAGAGGGTTAACGAACAATACAAATTGCTAAGTCATAACAGTTCCTTGTCAAAACCCTTGACTTCAGACCTTTGATCCATTCAGGTCCAAAAAGTCAGAAGATAAAAAGTTGTGAACCTCAAACCCCCCCACAAGGCTGTTGACAAACAACTTGATGTGAGACGCTAAATAACCCCTATTGAGCTCTGTCCAGCACATATTTCGATTGTCTTCTTGCACACATTTTTCACCTTGCAAGGTTCTGCATGAAACCATGCAACATGGTTTTCAATGTTCTGCAAAAAGAACATGAAGCTTCACGTGTTCTTCAACTCAATGTTCTGTGGTGGGGTGCCAAGTTTGAAACGCAGACCTTTTCCCTGAGAGAATCAGGACCAACCACTGGCATACCTTTCCACACTGAGTAGAAATAATACTTTTTTGTACTTGTATAACAGCAAAAGACAAAAGATGAAAAAAAACGAAAACCTTGCAGCAGAACAGTGAGATCCTCCACAGGGCTGCACTGTCAGTTGCCGGACAGAGCTCAATGGGGGGGTATTTGGCATCTTGCCAACTTGATCTGTACATTCATGTGCAATGTGAATGTAGGTGGGGGTACCTGGTTCAAAAGCTCCATCAATATACGTTGCACCTCCCGATCAGCCCCAGTCTGAGCATCGAATCGAGCTGTTGCAATGGCATCAATCTCATCAATGAAAATGATGGCTGGAGCATTCTCTTTTGCAAGTCGAAATACATCCCACACCATTCGTGGTCCCTGCACATGTCACCAAAAGTGAGTTCTCTGTGCTTGAATCAACCTGTTCTTAGAACCCTAGTTGCTGCAAAAAAAACTTGGCTTACAGACTCCAAAGATATTTACTAACAGATGAAGATTCTATTTCAAAACATGGGAAGGACAGAAATGGCAGAACTATGAGAAAGCATACACAGTGGTCACAGGGATTTGACATCTCCAAGATACTTCTGCACAAACTCTGACCCAACTACACGAATGAAAGCAGCAGTTGTATTATGAGCAACAGCCTTGGCAAGCATGGTTTTTCCAGTTCCTGGAGGTCCATACAACAAAACTCCTGGGGGG
>Ga0209208_10012327_pt1 | contig 10839 bp, 7 predicted proteins | sample S1TSphfallax_3_FD_187694 | JGI IMG/M metagenome (GOLD analysis project Ga0209208, IMG submission 187694) | Host-associated microbial communities from peat moss isolated from Minnesota, USA - S1T2_Fd - Sphagnum fallax MG (SPAdes) (version 2) | ecosystem: Host-associated > Plants > Peat moss >... | reverse complement strand
ACTTAGTCCCTAAGTGTAAAAAAACCTCAATTGGAGTTACAATTGTGACCTAGAGTCTTGTATAGACACATAAAATGTCAATGATTGTTCTTTGATACTTATGTAGAACACCCAAAGAGTCCTTAAGTGTAAAAAAAAAGTATGCTACTGCTATAATTGTGACCTTTAAGTCATGTGGACACATTAAATGCCCTTGAATGTTCTATGATACGTCTGCATAATACCCACAAGTACCCTTTGAATGTGATAGAATCATTAGCAATGTTATAATTTTGACCCTTAAGTCCTACAGACCCATAGAAGCCACTTAGTATTCTATGACATTTATCTAGAATCCATCAATTATATACATGGTGTCCCTTTAGTCCCACATACCCACAAAATGCCACTCATTGTTCAAAGACAATCCTCAAAATTGCCCATTGAACCCTTTGGTGCACAAACCTCCATCAAAGCCCAATACGATAATAAATCAAGAAAAACATCCAACAATGCATGCAAAATATAGATATCCTTGTAGTCTTTAAATTTTGCATAATTGTGGAAACCTAGATGGGTGACAATTAAATCACAATGAAAGTAATGTTCCTAGTGCTATGTAAGAACCGTTTTTGACGCATAGTCCTATTTGAAACTTGTTGCCATGATAAAAAAAACAAACAAATCACACGATATCTACAAAAAAATTACTTAGGAGAAATTGCACACCTAGGTTTCCATTAAATAATGGGTGGGCTTCTCATCACAAACATGAGATGTTATTCAACTTCGAGTGACCTCCTTTCTATTGGGACTAACTCAAGTTTATGAAACCCACCATGAAATCACAATAGTTTTCATGGATAGTGACAACACATCGCAATTCTTATGTGAAGAGAAATTCTAAGAAAACTCATTGCTTTGCTCCATAACCCTTTGTCGTTCCATTGCTAAAGCAACATTATGAGGATGAACCCCTAAGATGTGTGTTTTAGATGTCATTGAAAAGTTGCCCCAAAAAGCTTACAATTGCAACGAACAAAGTATGTTTTGCGGCAAGTTTCACAATTTTCATCAACCTTTTGATGACCTCCTCATGAGCATATCAACCATGAAGCTTGAATTGACTCAAAGTAGATAGGAAACATAATGGCAATTACAGGGCTTAAGAGAATCTTTTGCAATGCAAGTTTTTTTTATTCATTGCCTTGATGGGTAGACAACACAATTGATATGCAATCAACCATTACTTTTGCACTATTCCTAACCTGCCACTTTGACACTTGTGCATCTTGTGAATCTAAAGCATTCAACCTCCTTTTAAGAATGTTGGCTGCTTTTTTGGCAACTTGTTTCTTTGCCTACATAAACGTTGCCTCTGGTTTGCTCTTTCTCTCCCATCTATTTGAGCTTGATGGTCTATGGCATGTTGGATACCTATTTAACCCTAACTTGTTTTCTTCTCCTTTTGCCCAATCTTTTGTTAGCCATTTAGTTTATTACACATAATCCCTCATGCCCATAACTTAGAAAAATACTAAGAATGCTTCATTCATCATTGATCTCTCCCAAAAGAAAACCCATCACAACACATAGGTTGAAGAAGAAATTCAAGGAATGTAAACTTTCAATAGAAAGACCTATTTAACATGAAATACAACCTTCACATTATAAGCATATGTAGGTTTTGTCTTGAGCCTTCTCATCATGTAAAATATTGCCCTAGCCTAGCAAGTTTGAAGAGGAAAAATATTAAATCAATGGGGGATGGCAAGAAGCAATTGTCACAAAATAACAAAGGTTACTTTGCCCAAGCAAAAGGGGTGTAGGCTTCACAAGGGGAGCTAAATGTGGATAAAATGTTGTCTCCTTCTACTTGAGACCACAAATAAATTGTCACCAAGGTTGGCAAACCAATGAAAACACCAACCCCTTTTTAGGAGGGTGGAGGCCCTACACAGGTGATTGACGGGTTCACTCAAGTCACTAATAGTTTTAAAAAAAAATTGAAGAAAAATAGGTTGCCTCTTATTTGGATGCTATCTTCTAGTTTTCTTGCTCCCAATATGAGTTTCGTTTAGATGAAGGCAATAACAATGTTGGGAAATTTCAAAGGCTAGGTGATAAATATGCAATCTTAGAAGAAAGGGTTGGGATCCAAGAATGGTTAAGAGAAATAAACTTTGGTCATAATAATGATCAAAGGCCCCATACAACACTAGAAATAGTAGGAGATGCTGGTAATGACACAAAAATGAAGCAACAAGGAGACAATGAGTTGCAAGCTGAAAGAAAACTACCATCTAACTTTAGCACCATGGCATGGTCACCTTAAAAAATATTTGGCACCAAAAGGTCAGCACAATAGGAACTGACCTTCGAAAAGGACTTTCAAAGGCCTCCTTTAAGACCTTGCAAGTCCATACTTGTGGCACCTAGTGCACCAAAGAATAATGTTGGGAATGTTTTTCAAGGTGGCCATATGGTGGATACAAGATTAGTGGTGATGGAGGTCTTCAATCAGTAGGGGACAACATGGCAAGGGGTGAGGAAACCTTCATGAATATTCAAGTAAAGGACCTTGACACATCTAACAGTATTATCCAATCACCTAGGAAATTGGAGAACGATGTAATTGTCGAGGCCCAACATGTCATATATCAATGCAAAAGGGGTAATGGGGTTGTTGAGAGTAGGAGTACAATGTGGGAGTAACCAAGTACCACTAAAAGAAGTTGATAACAATGTTAACATTGTTAGACTAGAGGATAACATAGAAATTTCTTCCAATTGGTTAAAGATGTTAAATAATTAGAGAATCGTGGTAAAAGAGGCAAATTGTAATCATAAAGTGATTCATTGTTCCATCAAGCTAAGGTTAATGCATGTAGGGTCAGTAATGAAATTGTTCTTGTTTTAAGAAGGCATTCTCCATACCCAATGGGTGGGAAAATTCATAGGTAGAAATAAAGTAGGTGTAATGGAGATGAACATAACCTTTCATTTACTAGATGATGATGCAACTATGCATGATGTCTCACAATGTTAAGGGTTTAAATGACCCAACTATTTTAAAAACTTTGGTTTTATTATAAGGAACAAGTTCACCCACACTAGACTTCCTTCTTCTACAAGAACATAAACTTCATGGGAAGAAGTGAAGAACTTAAGCTTTAGATTGTGGAAGGGAGCTAGTTGCTAGTTCACATAAGCTGCCCTTGGGTACTCAACAAATAGAAAAAACATGCAAATTAGTTTTAGAGAGGCTTGTAGTGGTGGTTGTGGAAAGTGGGACCTTAATGGAAAATAAAGTGCAGTGGATAATCTTGAAAGGGTTACTAGGTGGGGATTTGGGAGCGGCAAACATCTATGCCCCCAACAATGTAAGGGAATGGTGTTTTCGTTGGGCTGAAATGATTCAAAAATTACTAAATGGTTATAAATGGATTTTTTGTTGGCGATTGGAATATGGTGGAGTAGCCTAGGGACAAGTCCATCACATGCAGTTGTTTGATCTCTCAATCGAAATCATTAGTCTGGGAGTAGCTCAAGGCACAATTCAAGGTGGAAGATGTATTTGACTTTAGAGGTAGGTTGAAATACACGTGGGAAAACCAATGGAAGGTAGGAACTAGAATGATGGCTAGATTAAATATATTTTATGTGCTTAAGGATGGAGGGTGTCAACAAGGGGGTTATGTGGGGAGGTACGTGATTAGAGGGGATTGCAATTGTTTTGATCATTATCCAGTTCACTTTTGCTACATTTTTTGTGAACCCAATAGTAAAAGGGGGGCGGGGGGGGAATTTTTTGCATGAACGCCAAATTCTTAAGTGACCCAAATGCCATTGCTGGTATGTCCAAAGTATGGGATGGGTTGAAAGTTCATGTACCTTTCATGTTTAAGTTTTGTAGGGTGGTTAAATACTATAAATTGGTTTGCATAAGAAAGGCAGAGGAGGCCAAGTAGTGGGGGAAGGATTTGAGGTCTAGGCTAGAGGTTATTCAAAAGGAGCTACAAGTGAATCCCCATGATGATGCATTTAGGGTTGTAGTGGAGCATGTTGTTGAGGTCTTGAGAGAATTTGAAGAAAAAGAATTAAGTGACATTAAGAGGATGTCCAAGGAATAGTGGCTAAAAAAAGGCCATTTAGTTACTAAAGAATTATTCGCTACCTTCAAGGAGCATAGCCGTGGACCCTAGATTATATAACTTGAAATCAAGTTAAGTACTATGGTCTCCTCCTTAATTGAACTAGACAAATGCTACAAAAAATTCTACACCAAATTATATGTTACTGAAGTAGACAAGGAAGGCTTTGGAGAGGTTAGAAAAACATTCTTAAGGGTTTGAAAGAGAAATTCCTGAACAAATGAAAAAGGAAGCTAGCCCAACCCATCATAGCAAATGAATTGCATTTAGGTTTGGAAGTAATGGTTAAAGGAAAAACCCCAAGATTAGATGGTGTGGTAACAAAAAATTTCCTCAACATGTGGTCAATCATAGGAAAGGAATACATTAAGATGGTGCAGACCTCGATCCTAATAAGGCACTTCCCACCAAGAATCACAAAAGGGCTAATCACATTACTGCACAAGGGAGGGGAGAGGAAACAACTTTCAAATTAATGCCCCATCATGTTGTTCAATGTTACTTATAAAATCTTTGCTAAGGCCTTTAAAGTGTGTTTACAACCAGCTTTTAAGGATGCTATTAACCAAGATCAATTAGTTTTCTTGCCATTTGAATTTATTTTGAATAATATCCTCTTGACCCATGAAACAATTTCATGGGCAAAGAGGTCTAAGCAGCCATTGGTGTTCCTTAAGTTAGACTTATCAAAAGCCTATGATAGAGTGAATTGGAGCTTTTTCTTTGGTTGCATGAAAAATCTGGGGATCCCAACCAAGTTCATCAATATGATAAAACTTATTTTCAAGGAAGCTAATGGGAGTGTGGTAATCGATGGGAAAGCTTTTGAAGCCTTTGCAATAGAGAAGGGAATGTGATAGGGATGCCCCTTAATGCCATACCTATTCTTAATTGTTGGGGAAACACTTAATGCCATGGTCCATGAATACCTAAAAGATAGGAAAATTCAAGGTGTACAATTGCCTAGGTTTGAGAAACAATAGGTCATTGCCCAATATGTAGATGGCATTAACTTTACAATTAGAACATCTCAAGCTAGATTGTCACACTTGGCAAGTGTACTGAACTTGTTTAGTTGCACATCATGTTTTCAAATTAATGATTCCAAATTTGTGGCCTTTTGGCTTGGAGGGGAAAAAAAAGCCCAACTTGCTTGGACAAAGGGCTTCAACTAGACTTGGGTCTCTCTTAAAACCATCTCCAAACTTTTAGGGACACCCTTTGGATTCTTTCTTAATTATATTGATTTGGACAATTTATTAGAAAAAATGCAACACAAATTGAGGTACTGGTCCACAACAAAACTTTCACAAGTTGGAAGAAAGGTCATAGTGAATAATATCCTTCTTTCATCCCTTTGGTACTTTGTTAGTGTGTGGGGAGGTACTAAGAAAGGAGTCCAAAAGGTTAACCACTTGTTGAAAAACTACCTTTGGTTTGGGTTTGCCCATAATTGTCAATGTTGTGAGAAAAAGGAGGGGGGGTTAGGTCTAGTGGATCTAGTTGAAGCCATGGAAATAATGTTGTCAAAGTGGGTAATTCATGCCTTAGAGCCAAGGGACTCCAATTTATAAGTCTTCCATAGATATAGATTAAAAAACTCCCAACCCCACATGGGAGGTAAGTAGGCCCTTGATCAAGAATGGTGTTTGTAAATTGGGCACCAAACAACACCAAGATTTGCACTGTCACTAGAAGAAAAACAAATATTTTTGACAAGTTTTTACCACAAAATTTTAGTTGCAAGCGACAAGTGCAACTAAAATCCCTTTAGTTGCTTTTGATAAGTTGCATGTGACATTAGTTGCAAATGACACATGATATTGGATTAAAGAAAAATTAAACAAATACAAGTTCATCCTTTGACTCTAAATTGTATATGTATTATCACATGTGATTAAGATGCAACTATTTAAATCAATATTGAGGGCAAATGATTTGCTACCACGTGTTTCGATATTTAATCATTTAAAATATAAATATTATTATTATTCTGAAATAATTTGGGAAGTCAATTCAAATGCTTGGATGATATTATATTATGACAAGTGGCCCAATGTAAATATGCCACATGCCACTTTCAAGTGAATTTAATACAAAATATTAATATTAGGTTGGTAGGTTCATAAGTATTAAGGTGCCCATAAACTTAAACTACATACCTACCTACCTACCTATTTAGGTAAAAAGGTAAGTAGTTAAGCACATAAGTCAACTTAAGTGGGTAGATAAAACTAGGTACCTACTTAGTTAGGTACATAAGTAGGTTGGGGAGGTAGGTAGTTTAGAATTGTGGATAATTTTTCTTTTTGTTTTGAATTAAGCCTTTTGATTGGCTCATCCCATCTGTATAAATTTCATAATGTGAAATTGGATGATCACACCTTTTGTTTATATAATGTTCTAAGTAGGAATGGAAAATAAACACTATGGGATAAATTTTCAAGTTGTAACTTTTTCACAAACCATATTACAACTTCAAAACATTTTTCATGCTTTTTGTTCTTAATTTTTAGATTTTTAAACAACTAAAGTACATGCCCCATTAAATAATTAAATAATCATTTAATTAATAATGATTAAATTTAACACATATTTAATATAAACTATACATTAAAAAATATTAAGTATTCATATTAATTACTTAAATAAATAATAACTTCTTAATATGTAATTAACTAACGATTTAGATATTCACAAGTTATCAATACATAACTCATAGATAAGTAAATAGTTAAAATATTTAAAAATATCCCTACTTAAAAAAATTTGGCCTAATTATAAATAATATAATTAATGTAAAAAAATTGAATTCTTATTAAAAAATATTATTATAAATTTTTATTTTCAAATTATAAATAATAAATTAATAGTTGCTACTATAAAATATATTCCTACACAAATATTTATTTAAAAAGTAATACTAAAATAATTACAGTAAATACCATATAATTAAATTTGTTATTGTAAAAACTATAATTTTTAATTATAAATACAATCATCTGGTTGAGCATACATTTATTTTTCTAATTGCTATAAAATTATTATAAAAAATATTTATCATAAGTAAGTAATTAAAATAATTAAAAATAAAATAAAATTGTATAATAATTCCTACAACTACAATCATTACAATAATTATTTAAACAACATTAAGGAATTTCCAAAATTTTATTCGGATTTAAACTTACAAATTATAGATTATCAATAATTATGTTCAATTAGAAATTAATTATGTATATACTACAATTAATTATCTAAAGTAATTACAATGATTTTAAAGTACTGTCACATTGATTACAGTAATTGATTTCTTTTACTGGAAGAATATAAATTATATAATATAAAATTTTATGTTGTAACAATATTTATTTAACGTAAATTATAATTAATATAAATGTAATCATTTATAATTATTTACAAAAGTGATTTATTATGGACAAATAATTCCAAGAAATAAATATTTTAATTTATTATATTATAGTTCATGTTGTTATGGTCATAAATTAATGATTTAAATTAAATTATGATTATCCTAGAAACTTAAATAAGAATTTAAGTTATAAAATATAGATTATAGATTATGAATAATTAAGTTCAATTGTGAATTAATTATGCAAGTATTGTAATTCTAATTTACAAATAAATTTAATAACTACAATGATTTTATAATGATTTCATGTTAATATAGAATAATACTTATTAATATAAATTTTTATGTTTTGTTATTAACAATTTATTGTTACTAAATAAGTAATCAGTAATAAATACAATTATTTAGTGTACCCTTTTTAAAAAATATAGTAACTAGATCTATTTTGTTCATTATTTTAAGATTATTATAAAATTTTCAAATCAAAACCTTAATGATAGGACATAACTACTCAATTATGGAAATAATTAACTAATTAATTAATATTTCGTAACCAAATAAATTAATATAATAACTGAAATATTTAATATTTAATAATTATTAACTATCAATTATAAATGTTAAGTATTATTTTAAAAAATCTAATAATACAATTAAAAACTAGCCTAGGCTAATTATTTTATTATAATTATTACCATTAGTTTTCTCATTTGTATAGTTAATAATACATATAAATATAAATATAATTATTTAACAATAACAATGAAAATAATTGAATTGTTACTGTATCTAGTTGGTTGCCAAGGTTAAGTATTTTATTTTAATACTTCACTATTAATACTTCACTCATTATGATTATTTATGAAAATCTGAAATAAATATGTTTTATTTTAATAAGTATATTTCTCGTTTGAATATAATTTCTGCATTTCTATAATAATTTATTAAATCTCCTTACTATGTATTATAATAGTTATTGAAAAATGATAAAAATAAAAATAAAAGTAAAAATTCATTAATTGATTATAATTAGTCACTAATTAATAATTAATACTCTAAAAGGAAAAACCTTAAAAATATATATTAATTTTACAACAAATTATTATAATGTACTAATATTTCATAATTTATTACTTATAATCATAATAATAATGTAATTTGTAGCTAGCTTAGGTTAACTATTTTACTATTATTATATAGATTGCTATGTAACTTGATATAACTATTACGATTTATTATACTTATTTTTAAAAAAAACACATATATATTAGAATATAATAAAATTATTATTAAAGGCATTAATTAACTTAGGTTAATTATTTTGTTATTCATATTTTTATTATTATGTCTATCTTAATAACTCTTGTAAAATATAAATATTTACTAATAATAATAATAATAATTTCAGTAGGCATAATGGTTTTTATTTTAGTAAATATATTAATATTTTTCCTATCATATTAATATCATCATCTTGATCATTATGTAATAAAATAATATTACTGAAAAGTTTTAAGTAAATATAATATTAAAATTCGGTTTTTCATTATAAGTAATTAATAAATATATAAAATAGAACATAATATAAATAATTATAAATGTCATTTGTAATAATTTTTTAAAATATAATAAAATAGGTTGGATAAATTTGTAATATGGGTGCAATATATTTAGTAAATATCTTCCATATAATTTTAATATATTCAAAATATACATATAGTATAACCATAATATTGAAAACATTTATATTAATAATAATACTTGAATACATATGTAATATGGTCGTTCATATACATTTAGAATATATGTTTGTAAATTTTAATATACCTAATTATATTTCAGAAAATACATAGAATACACTTTTGTATTGGTCACATTGCAATTAATGGGACATAAGTTTTTCTTCTTAGATGAATAACCAAACTAAATGTTGTTCACATGGAAGGATGAAAATCAAAATAATTGCAAACTAGTTGTAGTGTAATCATAAATATTACAAACACAAGAAATAGTTTTAAAAATGTCCAAAGGTAATCACAAATGACTAATACTCACATGTTACAAATAAAGTGGTTATAATTTGGCCTATTTCTATTAGTGTGTGGAGTTAGGTAGGTAGGACATGGGTTAGAATGGTGAAGGAATTAAAATTTAATTATTCTAAAAACCTTAATGATATCTTGGCACTAAGTGATGCACCCCAAGTTTTTTGATGGACTCAATTGCGAGTCCAAAAGGGAAGACAATGGAAGGAGAAGGAGTTGGGGCATGCTCCTTGGTTCGTAACATTTCAGGGGTAAAAGGGTGTGCTGGACATTAATTTCTTCTTCTAATGGGGGAAAGTTTTGCAACCCTAGACTTGGGCTTGCGAAGGTGCGAGCCAAGTGTGAAGCCTGGGAGTCACATTTCATGCTCCCAAGAGTGTGGAAAAGTGTGAGGGAATGAACCCCCACACTTTCAAGTGAGCTCCCACTTTGGGAATTGGAATCCCAATGGACTCTCAAATTTTCAAAGAGCGATTGTAGGGGTCAAAACCCATTGGATTGAAAAGTTTTTTATATCATTGGAAAGCTCTTGGAACCTCGACGTCTAAAATGGGCTTGCATGACCCATTTGGGTGATTAAAACATAAGTTATTGCCAAAAGAAGGGATGGGAGTCAAATTGGCAATTTGACTCCTAACCACTAAAGGTCGGGAATCGCCCTAACATCCTTGCGTGCAGGTGGCGTGTGACATACCATTGGAAAGTTCTTGATGAAGGCTATAACTTTTCTTTAGACCTCACTTCAATCAGAGGTCTACATACAAAGTTATGGGCCTCCAAAGTTGTGGGAGTCCCAATTTTGGGAATTTTGGGACTCCCACTTGGGAGTTTCGGGACAAAATGACATTTGGGTGTTGGTTCTGTGGCCATGCATAAAGTATACTATAAGGGGGAAGGTGGTGGCTTCCCTCAAGTCTAGGCTATGGTGAGTCTTATGAGTTTGTGTTTGCCCATGGTTCGTCCGTGCATCAAAGGTGTTTTAGCTGCGAACTGACCAACTTATTGTTCGGTTTGTGCAAGTTTGTGTGAGTAATTGACTTGCTTGTTAATCTTCTTAGTCCCCATTTTGGAGCTCCAGCATGCCCCTCTACCCCTAAAGTGCTGTGAGCTAAAGAGTGCGCCCCAACTCCTTCCATTATCTTCATCTTTGGACTTGCAGTTGAATCCATCAAGGAGCTTGGGGGTGTGTCAAATAAAGCTACATTCACTTGGGTGGCCAATAATTGAGGATGTATGGGCGACATTAGAATGTAGATTTGATTATATAGAAAAGATGGGTGTCAAATTT
>Ga0209208_10012326_pt1 | contig 10840 bp, 8 predicted proteins | sample S1TSphfallax_3_FD_187694 | JGI IMG/M metagenome (GOLD analysis project Ga0209208, IMG submission 187694) | Host-associated microbial communities from peat moss isolated from Minnesota, USA - S1T2_Fd - Sphagnum fallax MG (SPAdes) (version 2) | ecosystem: Host-associated > Plants > Peat moss >... | reverse complement strand
TCAAGTTCAGGAGCTTGTACTAGTCCTATCCCATGAGCTCAGATTGAGGAGCTCGTTGTAGTCCCATCCTGTGAGCTCAACTTGAGGAGTTCATTCTAGTCCCATCCAGTCCCATCCCATGACCACAACTTGAGGAGCTTGTCCTAATCCCATCTAGACTCATCCCAGGAGCTCAACTTGAGTAGCTTTTCCTAGTCTTATGGTCCTAGAGCTCTCAAGCTGGGACATGGATGTCGAGCTCTCACACTCTTATGAAGTTCTAGCTAGTGGATCTTCTTCTGATCAAAGCTTTCTATTTGATGTACATTCATCACTTTTGCAGGGAAAAGGTGACCATCAACTCAACCAAACCATACATAACACTTTTGGGAGCAGGCATGAATCGGACCATAATTACCTGGGGAGATGTCGCTGGTGACTTTGATGACTCTGATGTCCTTCTCAAGACTTTTCGCAGTGCAACTGTTGGGATCAACTCTGAGTGGTTCATTGCCAAAGGAATTCAGTTCAGGGTAAGTAAATGAACCCAGATCACCCTCCCCTTCCTTTACTGTCTCTCTCAGTCTTGCAGCTGTATCACCCTTACAGATAGCTACATCTTCACATCTAGATTGATTCTCACCATGCATTTCCAGAACCTGCAGGCATTGTGTGTGTACCCATTGCAGCTTTCTTACTCAGCTTCTCAAATTCCAGCACAAGATTGGATTTGTGTCTCAGTTTTGAAGCTGCTGCAGCTGAGCTTACCTTACCTTAGGGGAAGTAGCAGCAGCAGCTTGGAAGCTTGAGATGTGAATTTTCTCTTCTAGGGTTTCATGGGTCTGATGTCTGATATCATATGATCCATGGTTTTCTTTTTTTGTGTTCAGAACTCAGCTCCGCAACCTGCACCTGGTGCAATCTTGAAGCAAGCTGTTGCATTGCGGATTTCAGCAGACAGAGCTGCATTCTACAACTGCTCGTTTTATGGATATCAGGTGATTGGTGAATCTCTGCTCCCAGAACACACACAAATTCCATTTTTTGTTTGTGTTTTTCTTTGTCACTGACATCTATCCCACTCTTGCAGCAGCAACAGCAGCAGATCACAAAGCTAAATTGATATTATGTAACATGTGTTGCTGCTGCAAATCATGGATTCTGAAATCCTCTCTTTCTTCTCCATCAATACTTGCTTGCTTGTGTCTCCTGCATTTGGGTTTTTTTTGCTTCTGGAGTTTTGTCTGCTTGTCTCTTTCATGTGGATGTAGTTTATTGTGCTTATGTTTCTTTCTTGTGAAGTCATTTTGTGCTTGTGTCTCATGGGGGATTTTTTTGTTTTTTTTCTTGGTTGGGTGGACATCATCAGGATACTCTGTATGATCACAGAGGACGGCATTATTTTGAGAACAGTTTGATTGCGGGTTCTATTGATTTCATATTCGGCAATGGGCGCTCTTTATACAGGGTATGTATGAATGATCTTCAAATTGACTAATACACCACAATGTTCTATTTGCTACAAAGACCTCTCCTTCTTCTTCTACATTCCTCCTTGAAAGAACATAACCCAAGTTGCAGAAATCTCACTTTACAGATTCAGACCTCTCCTCCTCCTTCAACAATTCTCAAAGGTATTTTGAAGGATCCTAAGTTGCAGAAATGATGAGATTTGTCTCTTCAGCAACAGCAATTATCACATCTGGTGAGGGACTGACTTGAGTGACTTATTGCGTTGGGTTGGACAGAATTGCCATCTTCTGGAAGTCGCAGATTCCTTTGGTTCACTCGCTGCACAGAAGAGAAATGAATCTCGAATGCATACAGGTTTCTCATTCTTAGATTGCAAGGTAGATGGAACAGGAATCCAGATATTCTTGGGTCGTGCATGGGGTAACTTCTCCCGCACGGTTTATGCCTACACATATATGAATGACATTATCTATTCTGGTGGCTGGAGTGACTTTGGCTTCCCACAACGTGATCAGTAAGTAGTCTCTCTGTTCTTGGCTCTGGAACATGATGGCTGTGCTTTCACGTCATTGTTTTTTTGTCAGCAACTCTAGCGTCATGCCTTCCGAAATATTATTATGGTGAGTCAATGAATCATAAATTACAGTATTACAATTGGATTGTTGTGTATCTCTTTTGACATTTGTGTTGTGTTTCTTTGGGTTTGTTGAACAGTGAGGTCTTTTTTGGGCAGTACAAGTGTTGGGGCCCAGGTGCCAACACAACCCAAAGAGTACCATGGGCGTATGACCTAACATCTGCACAGGCGAAGCCATTTCTGTCTGTGAATTTTATTAATGGCAAAAGCTGGTTGAAGAGCTACATCAAGACACCCAAATATACATGACATTGTGGTGAATGCCCCCAAGTTTCAGAAACCCTTATGAAGATAACTTCAGACACAGGTCCTTCTTCAGGAAAGATGAATGGCATCTCATGAGCTGCCAATGGCATGCACTCATGGGTTGTACAATGAGGTTGAGTCAGATCACAGAGTGAAAGAAAAAGCTTGTTTTCCACAACAAACAGTAGATCAGAGAAAAGACATTCACTAGCTGTTAGAAACTCTTTTAAGACAAAAATGGAAGGGTATTTATTTCTGAGTGAAGTTTTCATTTTGCTGCAGCACTTTCAAGGTAACAGATTTAATTTTGCACCTTCAAGGGTCCATATCATCAGGTTGATTTAATTTTGCATTGTGGTCAAGGGAAGATTTTTTTCGAGTCTGGTGCATTTCATTATAGTTGTGCCAGGACATTGAATAATTTTTTGGGTACTACTTTTTTTCTCTTCAAAATAAAAAAATCTCTTATTCTTCTGTCCTTCTAGTGGGTTTTGCATTTTTTAATATTTTGGCTCCATGCAATATGCAAAATGCTGCTCCCTTAACTGTTGCAGTAGTATGAATTCAAGTCATTGTATTTGGTTCCAGAAACTGAGTTGTTTGTGGCCAACTTCTGTGCAAGGAATTTTTCTCACAGAATTTGATGAGATTTCCTTACTGATGAAATCAGTATCCTTCCATTCTCAAATACTTCCAACATGGGATTTTTTATAGTCAACAATTGCAATTGAAAATCTATTGGGTAGTCGAAGATTACAGATACTTGTGCTTACATCCTGTGGGAAATTTGTGTTCACATGTGAATGAGCTTCTATAAGGTAGTTGAGATTATGCGCAGTTCCTATACATCACTGAGGCAGCTGCTGCTTCCTTTTAACATTTCTTGAAATTTTTAACAAATTCCTCAGAGATCTGAGTTATATACCAACTTGCACTATGCTGTTCAAAACATTTAGCAAGAAGAAAGTTTGTATTATTGTTATTTTACCAAGTTGACTGAAAATCTGGAGATAGAAAACCCTGGAGATATCAGCACGTTAAGATGTGTGAAGTGCAATTGACATTAGCATGTTTGGATATTGAAAATACAACACAGGCAGAGAAAATTGTATAAGAAAACCTCGAAGAATATGGAAAACAAAATGCTCATAGTCATGGATTAACAAGTTGGGGCATGAGAATGAGATACGAATTCTACCATCTGCACCTTTTGCTTCCATACATCCAGGATCACCGTCTATCAAGATTCCATTTTCCTAAGCTTCTCACCAGACAAAATACTCCTCATACCACACCTGATCTATTTCAATTAGGATAAAGACTTCTGGGATCCTCACCAAGAAAATAAAGTGGTTTTTCTGAAGATTTTAAATAGCCAAAATTCAAAATAAAATTCATAAAAAAGCAAGCCGGATTTCTGTAAATGGTGTTCAAGTAGGGTAGCCAAAACATTGAAGGATGTTCCAAAAAAAACCATGACTTTCGTTTTTTTCTTATCGCCAAATTTGGCTAAACTTCTTCCTGTGGATAATAGCCATCATGGTGTGGTGATGGCGGTAGAAGAGAGATCGTCACAAAATCCCCAACAAGCTGCGCGATTTCCTCCAGCAAAGATCTGGTCTTGCAAGTGAGAAGAGTTTGAGATTTTTGCAGGAGTTCCAGAGCTGTGAAAATGGAGAAGGGGAAGATTCTACAGGTGGCCATGCCCATCTTCAAGGCGATGACAGCATTGGATTTCGTGGGTCCTTACGAGGTGCTGAATTGTTTGCCCAATGTGAAGGTAGTCTTTGTGAGCCATAGTGTGGGACTTTACACTGATCTCGGCACGCTCACCGTCCAAGCCACTGCCTCTTTTGACCAGGTAGGTACATATATTGACATACCTGTTTTGTTTTTGCAAAATCTCTGTACTCTGAATGCGAGAAGAATAAATGGAAACTGGAATGAATCTTGTGGGCACAAGAATTTGAGTGATTCAAGCGTTTGGATGTGATGGGTATGGAGACATAGGTGCCAAAACCTGACATAGTGGTGGTCCCTGGAGGCGTTGGCACTCGTGCCCTTTTGGAAGATGAGGCCATCTTACAATGGCTGCGCAAGGTATATCTATGTCTGTCCCTCATGAGTTCCTCCTCCTCTTTGGAAATGGCATCAAGAGCTTAGTGATTTTCAGGAGTGGAATTAGTGAGTCACCATTCTTTGCAAGTGATGATGGGTTTCTGTTCTTCATTGCTCTGCTGTCGGCTAAAGAGAAAAAATTCTAATCCAGAAGAGTATTGAACTGTGGGGTCTCATTCCTGTTCTGGTTTTATGTTAAGGGCTTACCTGTGATGGAATTTCAGGTGAGGGCCTACTTTGTGATGGGAATTTGATCTGAATTTTGCACTTTGCATGTGTGATCATGATGATGACAAGGTGCATGAAACAAGCTTATACACAACGTCTGTATGTACTGGTTCTCTCCTCCTTGCTGCTGCTGGTCTGCTCAATGGATTAGAAGCAGCAACCCACTGGAATGCTTTTGACTTGCTTGCAAGCCTTGGTGCAAAGCCTGTCAAGGCCAGAGTTGTTCAGCAGGTATTTCTTTGGGATGAAACCCTAAACCCTAAATGCTGAAGTAATTTGGGACAAAACCGAAACCCTTAGTCTAATTTTTTTAACCTTGCTGTATGGGGATTTTTGTGGTTGGTGGGAAGGGCAAAATCATCACAGCAGCTGGTGTCTCATCTGGAATTGACATGGCTCTTCAGCTTGCTGCTTTGATAACTGATGAAACTACAGCCAAAGCTGTGCAGCTGTACATTGAGTATGACCCGGAACCTCCATTTGACTGTGGGAGTACCGATAAAGCTGGGCCAGAAGTTTTGTCAAAGGCTAGGACCCTTGCTCATAACAGAACTACACCATTCGCAGAACTCAAGTGAGCAAGCAAATTGATGTAAGTCCCTACCATACTTTGTCAATAAATGCACTGATCCAGAGAGGAAGTGCAAGTACAAAAGGAGACAGGACCTAAGTTCAAGTCAAATGGTTACAATTCAGACATCAAAAGACTAACAGATAATTGAGATCTTGATTCAACTATCATCTACTTGTAATGTAACAAGTCAGTAGTAGGAACTAGAGGTGAGTCTAGAAGGGGTTGAAGTAGAGAGGTGGCTGAACACACTGCTACCACTCAACTTGAGATGGTAGATGTGTGCAAATTAGATTCATTGCCTGGTTTTTTATTATGTCATAACTATGTATAGCACAATCAAGATCATTGGTGTTTTTTTTTTTCAAATTCCTCAAGTAGGTGCACTGGCTAGGATCCTCAACATTAATTAGCAGCAAATGGCAACTGTTCTGATGGACTAGTAAAATGGCAACTATCATAGTGGACTAGTAGATCTTTTTTGGAATCCTGCCTAGTTTTGGCGACCTACAAGAACACATTGTCTAAATCTAGCAACTTTTAAGTTTTTTCAGTCAAGATATGGCGAATTGGTTTTCAAAATCTTGAAAATCCCTTTGTTGCGTTCACCAACACCTTCTTTTGTTGCCAAGTTGCAAAAAATTTCCAAAACAAAAAACACTGATGATCATATAGATTGCCCATGAAATTATTTTTATTTTCATTAATTTTAAATATGAGATTTTATTTTCACCTACTAAAACATTAATATTTTTAACACCCATGATGTCCTTTTTGATGTTTTTCATTACCTTAAAAATAAATCTTTGGGGACCTTTCTAGTGTCCCCCAATGTCCTTTCTATGCTTTTCAATAATCCTTGGTTTAAAAAAATATTAAAATAATTTTCAACCTTAAAGCCTACAACATCCCTTATGTATTTCTCAATGTCCTCCAACATTATATCCAATGCCTTCAATCTTCAATGCTTTCTATTGCTTGAAAAAAGAAAATTTTCATGTTCAACTTAACATGCTTGATGTTTCCAACATGCTTTTCTAACACCCTTTTTTTTTAATTGTCATTTATTGTTCCTTATATTGTTGTTTAGGTGTGTGTTTTTTTGTTGACAAAACTTAGGTCATCTTGAAACCAAAACATTGCATCGATTTGAATTTTGATTAATTAAAGATGTTTAGATTTGAAAACATTTGTTAAGTTGACATCCTATTTCGGGACCTTTAAAAAACTTGGCCTAACAATAAACATAATGGTTTGAAAGTTCAATTTTTTTTAAATGATGGGTCAAATCTTCAGTAATTTTAAATGGGATCAAAGTTGAAAAAGCCAATATATTCAATTGATATGAAAAGAGAAATTAATTAGAATGAAAAAAAAATCATGTCACTAAATCTTGTGTGGACATGATATTAAAAGATTGTCAAATGCCACTTCCTAGTAAATATCAATGAATTTGATGTTTAGAATGAATTTATTAAAGTTAAATAATTTCATAAACATGACATTGATAAAAATAGTGTAAATTTGTTAACCTTGATAAAATGTTTTGATGGATATACCATTTTCAATGTTGATTTGAATATATTCTTAATTTTGATTAAAAAGTGTCCACTAAAATATTACAAAAAGTTAAAATTTAATGTTTTTATGTTTTCATGATGTAATTAATAAAAATGATTAATGTAAATTTATTATATTATTATTAAATAATTATTAAAATAAAATACCAAAATTTAGTTATTAAAAAATCTTGACAAATTAGTTTTTAAATTATAATTATAATGAGATTTCATATTGATTTATTTGTAAATTTGATTTTCAATACAAACCAAAAGCTATTAACATGTTAAATTTATTATTACCACTTGTTTGAATTATGAACATTATGAAAATCAATCAATATCAAATCCAATAAAAAAATTTATAAATGTAAAATGTGATTTAATGGTTCCAAATACACCAAAACATGTTATTCCTTTTGTCTAAAACAAAATTTTGAAATTAAAAACATTTAAAACAATTTGCAATCATGATGTATAAGTTGAAATTTTTTATTTAATATTCATCTTTCAAAAAAAAAACGTAATATTCAATAGGATTTAAGGTAAATTCTAAACTAAAAAATGTAATTGTTGATGAAAAGATGAAACAAAAATGTATTTGAATGTGAATCATGCATTCTTAAATAACAACATGTAAAAACGAATTTCAAAGTTTTCAAAACCTTGGTGTGATACATAATGATATCATAATACCTAGATAGCTTCAACATAAAATAAATTATTTTCAATTTTGCCAAAAAAGTTTAGAAAAAATGCAACCTTTTCTATCAAAATTTTCAAAAACACATTCAAGTTGTTAGCCAATTTTAAACCAAAAACTTGCTTAACCAAATCAGTTACTTTACATCCCTCTGACCATTAACACAATGAAATATCTTTAAAATGATAATGAAGTTTATTACATATACTACACATATGTCGAAATTTTCAGAATTAAAAAAGTAATTGCTGAACTAGAAATTTTGGATTAAATTAATTATTCAGTAGAAAACTGCCAAAACCACCTAAATACTATAGTAGTAGGTTGAGAAACATGTGATTTATGATTTACATACGATTGATTTAACCAAAATTTGAAATTTTTAAGTAATATAACATTTGAAATCCAAAGTTAAATTTTTAACATTTTTCAAAACTACATTAAAAAATGGGAAAGTTTCAAGATTAATTTTTTTTTAAAAATCAATGTTTATGGTTTTTCAAGTTTTGCCCATTTCAATTTTCACCCAATTTGCAATTATTGATGATTTGCCCACAAACTAAAACACTTCTTTAATTCCTTTTTTGTTTTCATTGATCTTTTTTTTTTTTCCTTCTTGTAAAACTTGTATGCCAACAAGCCATTCATCCTCCCATGCATTTAATTCAACTAATAACACACATCAATAGAAAATTATAACTTCCATGGCATATTCATCAGATGGAAAAATCACACATGATTTGATAGATTCATAATATTTTCAAAATTATTTAAATACTTTTGATTATTATAGTATAAATGCAAATTCAGCACATGTTTGTAGAATAATTAATGAATTAAAAAAAAATTCATGTCAAAAAATAATATTCTTGAATATTCCCCCCAAAAAATGTATTTTCTTTCACAAAAATTTGTTATTTGAAAAAATAAAGTTGAAATTTATAATTTTTTGCAAATAATGTAATGTAATGTCAAAGATCCCAAGGTATTACATTAATATTAAAATTATAAATAAAAAAATAAATATAACAATGAATATAAAAATGACATCCATTTACAATAAATTATGCAATAAACAAGATTTTATTTTATTTTTCTTAGAAGTTCATATTTTCAAAATGGACAAAAATCATCAAATGAATTTTAAAATATAGAAAAACCATTTTATCTTATGAAATCATGCTTGTTTTATAACAACATTTTAATATTCTACCTTATTTTGCAATTCAACAACAATTTTAAAGGTTTCTATTAGTTTCAAAACTATTTTAAATTCATATAATAAGATGTTAATTTTATATTCTAAGTTTATTTAGGATTTATCATCAAGCAATGACATTTGTAATGAGGACAATGTTGGTCATCTACCCATATAATTGTTGATATGCAAATTGAATTTTTAATTGATGAATTTTCAAAAGAAACTAATGAATGGATCACTATTAAAGACTTGATTGATGTAAACTTAATCAATCATGAACATATAAAAAGATTTTTCATATTCAATAAAAAATTCATACAATTTTTAAATATATATTTATGATAGGAAAAATTAGATGATGAAACATATCATTATTTCAATAGATTATTAATAACCATTAATTTTTTCATAAGACATGCATAAAGATGTTTTATTTTATTTATTCATTCATATTATGTACGCAATCATGTAACAATGATAAAATGACATTTTGCATGTAGAATTTGTCATGTAAACACTCATAAATCCCTATTCAATATTGCTAGAGATTAATTTTAGAAAATAAAAAATGTCAAATGTGAATTTCAAAATAACATTATTCACAAATGTACCTCTTCAACAATTATTTGATCAATTTTTTTCGTATTATTACATTTTTAAATGATTTTATCTTTTGCTTCATCTTGGTTAAGTAATTTCACAAATATGTAGGTTTTAAATGTGTAAGGCTTTTTTTTCTCTTTTGAAAAAAGAATATTCATGTCATTGAAAACATTTTTATAAAGGTATAAATGGGTTAATATCATAGAGCATGCACTATATAATAATGATGTGATGCATTAAATCAAATGATCAAAACACATATCAAAATAATTTTGTAACCAAACTTCTTAAAAACATAAGAAAAACATTGAGGAAAATAGTACATATTTCATTTTTTGGTCTTGTAACTTAAAACAATGTCAAGGATTTTCTATGGATGAGAATGGATGGAAGTAGAAACTTTAATTATAGACGAAAGCCTTGTCAGCAAGCGTAGTTGAGAGGCCAGTTGCATGTCGGCCGCGTTAAAGAAAAAAGATCTCCTTTTTGGGGAACGTTTCTCTCCTTTCATTTTAACTAGTGGGTGCCCGTGGCCGAAGGCCACTGTGAAGCCCCCTGTGTGAAATCCAGGTCCCAAAATTGAGATCCCACATCTTGAAAATCACGTCCTAAAAGTTTTCAAGTTTTGATCTTGGAAACCGTGAGTGTGAAAATCCAGGCCCCAAAGTTGAGATCCCAAGTCCTGAAAACCATGTCCTGAAAATCATATCCAAAAATTTCCCAGGCCCCAAAGTTGAGATCCCAAGTCCTAAAAACCATGTCTTGAAAACCATATCCTAAAATTTCCCAGGTCTTTTTGCCTGGCCGCCCTGCCCTGCTTGTCAGACAGATAGACAGACAGACATTGTAGATGAAGAAAAACTCTCTGAAAAGTGACTACTGATAACTTCCCTCAGTGGGTGTTCTCTGGAGCAAAAGTTGTCGAGCTCTGTCACAGACAGTCCAAACCGGACCCGACCCGTCACCTCGTTCTTCACGTCGGCTATCCCGGGTCTCCGTTCCGCGCTAGAATGTCCTAACCTAATTTCCTCTAATAGCTTTGCCCACAGACTGGCAACAGGAAATTCCGCCCTCCGATTAGCGACGGGCCTGGGCGGCCTGGACCCGAGCTCCGTCACAGACGGACAGACGGACCCGGCCCGTCACCCCGTTCTTCATGTCGGCTATCCCGGGTCTCCGTTCCGCGCTAGAATGTCCTAACCTAAACTTTGCCCATAGACTGGGAATAGGAAATTCTGCCCTCCGATTAACGCCGGGCCCGAGCAATTAAAATGCGGAATTGTCGCGTCAAACGGACAGACGCACGGATGTAGTGAATTTATATATAAGATTCACCGGCAGAACCGGTTCTGCCATAGAAAATGCACAGGCCGATTTTGTTGGTGAATTAAAATGCAGAATTGTCGTGTTAGACAGATTCCCGTGACCTTAGATTTTTCTGCCGATTTTTTATTATTTATTTTTTCTTTTGTTTCTTCATTTTTGTTAATTTAAGAGACGGGGAGAAAAATCCCAAAAAAAA
>Ga0209208_10012325_pt1 | contig 10841 bp, 6 predicted proteins | sample S1TSphfallax_3_FD_187694 | JGI IMG/M metagenome (GOLD analysis project Ga0209208, IMG submission 187694) | Host-associated microbial communities from peat moss isolated from Minnesota, USA - S1T2_Fd - Sphagnum fallax MG (SPAdes) (version 2) | ecosystem: Host-associated > Plants > Peat moss >... | reverse complement strand
AAATGTGTTTTATCTATTTTTTTTTTTTTTTTTTGCAGAATTTTTTTTTGCCACATCTGAGAAATCAAAAAAATAAAAAAAATAAAAAAAATTATTTTATTTTTTTATTATTTTTAAATTCCAAACCAACAAACATATATTGGTTCAAGAATATTAGAGCTTCACTCTCTTTTTTTTCCCTTTAGTGAAATTTTACTTGTAAATAATTATTTATTACCATTTTTCAATAGACTTTTGTTTTTTTTTTTTTTTTTTTTTTTTTTTTTTTTTTTTTTTTTTTTTTTTTTTTTTGGTCAATTATATATACATATGTATAATTTTGATAATGAATCCTTTTGGCATGAACAGGTTGACCATTAATGAAGCATGCCCTTCTCTCATGTGTTTTGTGTGACTTGAGTTTGACATGTGACAATAGCAATGATGATGAGCAAAAGAGCCAACTACCATGCCTAGTACCTACTCCACAATAATTCTTCAAAAACTTGTTAAGTTATAAGAGGAACCCTAAAGTTTTGGGCACAAGGAAAGGGACTCTTATTGCATTGGTCTCAATAGCATAAATCGATGATGATTACAACCATTTTTCATTGAAGGTGCAAAACACATGCATCTTCCATTTTCAATGAGAGACAAATTAACTCATAGGGAAAAGAAAAAATTGTCGAGATTTCATAAAGTGGTGAGCTTTGATTATGTTGATTAACATGTCCTTATAAAAAACGGATGGATCTAAAATTTTACATTTCATCATATTCTTAATCGTCAAAATGTAGGGTTAACCAAACATTCAATGTGAAAAGATTAGCATTTCAAAGGAGTCAATTGATTTTTTTTTGTCAAAAGTGGCCTTCATTTGCTTTTAGTGTCAATTGGCACCAAGTTCATGTCCACCTCCATCACTACACATTCTCCACTTTTTCAACTTGTGTAATCATTATATTTATATTTTCATTAAAGTGCCATTGTCACCTCACATCACCTCCCATGCTTCTTCATCGCCCACCTTTTCTATTTTGTTTGAGTTATGTTATTAATGTCATATTATGTATAGTAGTATAAGAGATCATTGTTTTTTTTATAACAAAAATGATGCTTTGTTTGAGCATCATTTGATCATGAGCAAGATCATACATATAATTGCTTGAAACAACAATCGTTGGCAAAGAACAACATGAAGATGCACTCTTTCATGGTGTCAAACTTTGGGTCGTTGTAAAGGAGCTTGCATAATCCAAATGACTCTTCTCTTTCCCTCCTTTGTTTGTATGGATTTTACTTGAAAACCTTCCAAATCTTCAAATTACAAGAAGGTACATTATTGTTTATGTTTTGTTCTTTTAGGAGGTTGATTCAAAGTTTGGTGTTTTTATGTTTGAGAAAATTGCAAGTGTTGAACTTTTGTTTTACTTAGAAATCATGTGTTACTTTTGTGTAAAAATCAACAATGTAGTTTTTGTGCACGTAATGTTTAGTTGCTAGGAATCTATGTAATGAGCCCATGCAACCCCTATTGGTTTCAAGTACAGGTTTTGTTTCAATGTAAGGGTTCATAATTTTATTGTCATAGCTTCATCTTCTAATAACTTGTGTCTATCTCCCTCACCATCATCATTTCTAAACCTTTTCAATCTTTTTTTTCTTAATCCTAATGGATTATATCTAGTCTCCAAGTCTTGAGTTTAAAAAAAATGTAAGAAGAAAGAATGGGGGGTTGAATCATGTGTTTCAAAAGGTTAAGATAGAGGTCAAGGTCTCTTCCTTTGGTCACAATAAGGCTGCAATGTGTTAGCAAGTTCAATGTGGTACACTACAAACTTTGTATTGAAATCAAAGGTATCAAAAAATAATTAGTATTAAAGTTGACAATACATAAAAACCCTTAGGTAGGTAGGTAGAAATGGAAGGTGCATGAATTAGATGCATTATGGGGAAATATTATATGTTAATTATTAACCAATAGGCTAGGGGAAATCACTCTTTATATATATTAAGGAACACATAAAATAAATAAAAAAGAATATGTATGTTATGAAATAATAAAATATTTTATTAAAAATTAAAAATAGATTTCATTTATATTTTCATAATCCAATTCTAAGCACCCGATTTAAACATTTAGGAAAAAAAAAAATTCAATACATTGCACCTTATATTTTTGTTTGTGTCATATGAAAAAAAAATGGGAGCAACTTCCCCTAATTAACATGCCAAGAACAAACAATTGTTTGTTAACAAAGGTCATAATATTATTGTTAAGTTGGTGCATATTTGAAGTGTCATTGTTAAGAGGAAACATAAATTTATTCGTTTTCTTATCATTTATTATGTCCCAACCCTAACTTGGGTTCACAACCAAGGTTACACAACATTACAAGGGTAATAGGCCAAAAATAATGTTTTGGGATTCAAGCACACCCCAATCAACATACAAAAAAGTGAATCACAACAATCCTAATTGGATTCTCACTTTGAAAGTTGGGAACCCTAAAATGTCAAAAAACCCCAAACCTTGTTCTAAAGTTTGGGGATCAAATTTTGCCCGAATTGGGTCCTATTCAAACCATTGAAAAAACAAACAATGAAGGGATCAAATCATCTCTAATTAGAACATTTGATACATCTTTCAAAAGGTCTTTTCAAGGCTACAACTTTTCACTTGCAATCTTTTGAATTAAAGTTTGTTTGTTGGAAAAACATATGTTCACAAAATAATGTGACTCATAATTTGCCAATTTCAACAATCCCCTAAGGAGTTTAGGAATTTATGTCATTTCAATGAAGTTTCCACAACCATTTATAGATTATATTATCTAGAGAGAAAAGTCATGACACCTCCCAAGTTTAAGAAATGGTGAATGTGTGTCTCCTATGACTTAGTTTGTGCACCATTTTAGCTCTACTTTGCATTAATTGCCCTCAATATTGGTTTGTGACAATTTGAATTCAACTTTGTAAGCTTATTATATTCCCATCTTATATTCCCACCCATTTTTTCTTTGTGAAAGCTAGAAAATGTGCCTTGGGTTTGCAATTTATTATAAAATCAAAAAATGAAAAAGGTTTTTTATCCTCGGTATCATTTAACAAACCTATGGGTACATCATATTAACTCTTGAAACTCATTTGACCTTTAATTGATTGGATTGGGAAAATTGTTTGATTTTTTGAAGGTGAAAACACATTTCACAAACATGGTGTGATGAGCCACTAATTAGTAGATTTTTTAACACATGCATCAAATTTTAATTCAATTTATTAAAAACGATAAATACCTTGTTATTAATTGAGATGAAATTACCACAATTGACAATTGATCTTGGGGTGATATTCACATGTGATGCTTATGTTACTGATGTTTTCAAAAGGCACTACTACAAATGATATCATGTATGTTATTGTCTTTTACTAAATATTAGTTAAAAACAACACCAAACAAGATGATTATACAATCAAAAGGATTAGTTGTTTCAAACATTTAGTAGTGCCTTAGTCATATCAAACATGACTAAGTTGCTAGTTATGTGAACATTTGTCATGTCCATTTTTAATAAAAAATAGCATGTGCTAATTGACATGGCTAGTTTATTGTGATTTTAAAATATTCATTGTTATTCAATGTGGTTTATCTTTTTTGACTAAAATTTAACATAGGTGATAGGCATTAGTTTATGCTATTTCATAAATAACATAAATCAAATAATTATGATTTAAGATTATTTATTAATTATAAATCATAAGGATGTAAAATCTAGGCTTGGGGTTGTAGACCCCCTAAACATGTATGTAAACCTCCTCTCCTTAGGCATGTAAACCGCTTGTAGGCCTCCCCTAAGCATAGAGGTCACTTGTAGACCTTAAGGAATAAACAAGGTGTCACAAAAGAGAATTGAACCCCTCACCTTTATGGTGACAAGCCAAGGCCTAAAAAACTATCCAACCAACATTTCACATGATAACAAACAATATAATCTAAATATATATATAACCAAATGTTCATTTTGAAGTTCACACATTATAATTTCAAGTCATGAAACACAAGTCAACATATAATTATAAACATCAATCAAAGTTGATATTATGTAGGTAGATAGTGAATATTTCATTAAACTTACCTACCTACCAACATATTATTTACATATCTACCTACCTACCTACATGCCTAAGGGCCTACATGCCTAGGGGATTTACAACCTACACTTGAAACATATGTACATAAGTAGCATTCTCAATTATTCAAATTTATCACATATAATATATAGTAAGCCATGTTGCTGATGGAATGACTAAAATTAATTGCATTAATATCATGCACTAGTAGAAATCTCGTCGTTTGTAACCATTCCCTATGCGACTATGTGTGAATAAATGTTGCCTACAACTATGAATGGTTGCCTATCTGATTATTTTTCAAATTTGGATGGATATTGGTATTCCTTTCAACTAGTTGCAACTATGACCTAGTTCATCATTCCAATAAGTTGATTTTCATGATGTCTTTTTATTTTTTACAACATTATATATACGTTTAGTTGCACATGCAACCAAAGTAGTCACGTTATAGTTGCATAAGGTACGTATGCTACCTAATAATTACACGTATAAATTATTTAATAATACATACATACCTATATGTATATATGTACTTATTAAATACCTACCTACCTATTACATACATACATACCTACTTACTTACTATGCACATACACCTTACGTACCTACCTATTATGTACATACCTACCTACTTAGTTACTAGGTACATACACCTTACCTACCTACCTAATAGGTTATTTATTTATAAATAATTATTTAAAGACTATTTAAATAGGTATTTAAATATAAATAAGTACTTAGAATAAATATTATTTAAATAGGTACCTAGTAAGAACTTATGCTACTTAGTAGGTAGGTTATGTAATAGTATGTGTTAGGGAATAGTTGCAACTAGGCTACAAGTATGCAATTAAGTTGCAACTAAATTTTTATCCCACATTGTTTGTCTTTCCTTTCAAGTTTACAAACTATACAAGTAAGTTGGTTTGGTGGAGCAGACATATTCAATTTTTCAATTACCATGGGAGGAGCTAATCACATAGGCTCCACCCAAAAGGCTAACTTTAAAATAAAATAGGAATTTGTTATAAAAGTTTTAAACCTAGACCTATTTACCTATCTACATACCTAGGTTAGACCTATGGCTAGGTGGCTTAGGCTTAACCTAGGTGCCACATGGCCTATCATAAATGGTCCAAACTTGATCTAAATTTACTGATTATAGGGCAATCTTAAGTTGCCATGTGGCACAATTGAATTGTTTTAATCGAATGGTTGAATTTTTTTTTAAGTTATATATATATATATATATGGAAAAATATTTCAAAAAATCCAAATGATGCCACTTGTCACATTCTTAGGTTACCACGTGTGAACATATTAGTGTGCACTATAGTTGCAAATGTTGCAAGTGTAGTCGCAAGAACTCATCCTTAGATACGTATAAAATCTCCACACTCATATTCTATGAAAAAATATTTCATCCATCATCTACAACTAGTGGTTAGCTTCAACTTGTCATTTGCTATTATGTTGATTTTTAGTCGTTGTGTTGCTTGCAACTAAAATTTAGTTGCAAATGACATTTTTTCTACTAGTGGTGTGTTTAAGTCCTAATCCATATGTAATTAACATTGTTTGATTTGATTATAAAAACATTTACTTGGTCAAATAAAACATGCCTATTTTTTGAAAAAGGAGAAAGGAACAACAATGCCTTTAGTGATTTCAAACAAATAAACTTAATTACATCTATAATTGTAGTCATAATGTTAAGGTCATTAAAATTATGGTTTTGTAATAATCAGGATACCATTCTTGTTGAATCTTGAAAGGTTGAATAGTGGAAGCATCATTGATAGTTTCATCCAACTAATATTGAAATCATTCATGTAATATGGAGACCTAACAACAAAATAGATTGCCAACAAGCTTACATGTTTTTTATTAAATGGGGTTGTGGTGTTCACTAGCCTGCTTATTGGTGTTGGTACACAAATTAGATATAAATCAACACCTTTTTTTTATGAAAGTGCATTGCATGGCACATCGCACGAACAACCTAGCCATGCAATTTTAAAATTATGATTAACCCCTAATTGTTAAGCTTGATGGTTTATTTCAAACAACATTTACTTATTATTCATCTTCACCAAAAATGCACCTTGAACATGGCAATCTTGCCAAGATTCTTGAAACCAAAGGTTTGAAACTTTTTTATAATGCAAAGATTGGGTGGTTCTCTATCTTGTCCCCTTTGTAAAGTCCCTATACAAAGTACAATATTTTGTGGCATGAAAATGAACAATGATTTGAATAATGTAACAACAAAAAAAAAACTATAAGTCTTTCTTTGTCATTCAAGTGGTCATGGGACTAACTTGTATCATGACAATATTGGAGGTAATCCATGCATTCATTAGGTTTGCATAGGCTCTTGATGTGTTTATGTGTGACTTTGCGAATGTTGTTGAACTATTGTTAAGATGTGTTGTGTAGAATTGTACAACATATTTTCAAACTTGGCAAATAAGTATAATTATTTGTAAAATGAAATGTTCAAATGGTGTTGTGTGTTTAATAAATAAATTTGAACAATGATTCTCAGACCAAAAATTGACGAATGCAACATGCATAATCTATCCTCAACATTGGTTTACCTCTTATTAAGTAAATATTTTGGAAGCATTTAACCTTATTGAAGGCACAATTTCTTTTGGAAAAGCTTGTTGGCCTAAAAACTAATCGTGCAAAATTCACAACTTTTTTTTAATGAATGGAGACTTGATCTAAGAACATCTATCTTAAATATCACTATGCAAAGCAACCATGTTGTTGGTCTAAAATGTCATTATTGTGCAACCTTGTCATTCAATTGCATTCTAAACCAACATCCAAGACATTCTTGTAGCACCAATTGTTTGAATATTTCAATCTAACAATGTTGTTTATAGTTATGATCTTAAGTAATGTGCAAAATGAACATTGTTTCTCCACCTATGTCATGCTTCAAATCCAATTTGAAAAAAATGTTAACCACAAATCTAAATTTGGTTAAGAAGATTTTTTCATAAGAGTAAATTACATTATGGATAATTTTCCTTTTGAAGATGTCATAAAGGATTGGACTAACAATATTAAAAGAGTTCACAACTTTTCAAGCATCTTCAACTCGATTGCATTTTCCATTTTGGTTAGAAAAAATTGATCAATTTTTACTATGACCCTAGTTGTTGAAGTGACATGTTTCTTTTGACTACTTTAATTAATTAAAATGACATTTTTCACTATGTAATTAAATGTGACATTAGTTGAAATATGACCCAAAAATACACTTTTAAGAAAAATGGACAAGGTTGTAATCACATGGGACACACGTGTCAATTTTGACCATAATTCATTACAACAACCTATAATTATATTTACACTTGTTACATTTCATACATAATTAATGTTCCCAAAAATATTATATATGTTGATGAGGCCTTAAGCTCTGCCTTCATTTATTCTCAAATGCTTGGTACAAATATCCATGATAGAGTGATGCATGTCATAGTTTTAATTGGCTTATTTTCTAAAAGTCCATAACCAAACATCCAAACATTGGTCAATGGTGAAATGTCAAATCTTTATAATTAATTATAGAAACATTTTTTCTTGTTTATTGTTCGTCATTGAAAATTACTTGTTTTAGATCATTTGATTTATAATTACATTATATGTTATCATATTTTTTATATATAGATAATGTGACATAGAGAGGCACATGGTAATGTGTCTTTTCATATCCATGTAGCTTGGAAGGGGAGATGAATGAAATAATTAGGATTGGAAAAGGGTAAACGTAAGTCCAAACAATACAAACAAATATACATACATCGTTTTTTAAATCTAGATTCATATTGGGGTTGATTTATTGTAATACTAAAATTCATATTTCAATATTGGATAAAATGTATACATATATTTCATTTCCTTTATGGATAAGATTACTAGTTATGTAAAATAATATTTTAATATATCCATTAATTACAATATGATATATATATATATACATAATGAAATTTATAATTTAATAGAATATTTTTAATATAAAGAATGAAAATATGTTAACTTTAATTGTAGGTTTTCACTTAATAAAATGAAAAACACTTAAAAGACATAAAAAATATAAAAATATAAAAAAATTCACTATTCATTATGTAAAACCAAATAATATTTCATACCAACATAAATAATTAGTATAAGTGGTTTAAATGTGGGAAAATATAACATTTGAATTCTATTTATGTTAAGATATAAACCATTTTGCTTAACCAAAGTAAAACTTGTTATTAAAGTTCATTTTAAATAGGTCTATTTAAAGGTATGTGGGTTTAGTTGGGTCATAAATAGGGAGGAAAAAGGTTATAGGTAAGTAGCTTGCAAGATGGTAGCAATAAGTAAGGGAGATAAATGGGTTGTAGGAAGGTATATATAAGTATAAATCAAATAATGAAAGCACATTTTTTTTTGAAAATTTTGTTTCGAGTTGTTATTTAATTGCATATTTCAAAAACAATTTCCTTCAAATGACTTGAAGCTTTATATATTTCTTATCATATATATGTAAACCTTGAAAACCTTTCAAGAAAAAAAATTATTTGCTACATTTGAACAAAAGATAAAAAAAGAAAATGCATGTCAAAATTTGGATTTGTAAGATGATTTGGAGTAAAAAAGCTATTGCTAGTTCTTGAACATTTATTTTACAATTTCATGTGATGGATGGTTGGCAAAGACATTGGTTTGAGGCCATGAAAACCAAGGTTTAGTTCTTGGTATCAACATCTACTATATACATATGGATGTACACATATATACATAGAGGGGTGTAGGTCATAGGTAGGTACATGTTTATAAAAAAATAGGAACCAATTATGACATGTACCTATTGATGGCCTTTTTAAAAAGTATTCATTATTAAATATATTAATATTATTATGAGCATTGATTTAAAAAAAGGTAGATTTTAAATCACACATTATAATTTTTTTTCATTGGCTAAATTTTTTTGTTTGATTTGACTAGTCAAAGAGACCAATAGTCAAGTTGGACATGTTAAAAATAACTTGCACAAAATAGCTAGTTGATCACCATAATCTACAATCCAACATGATCATTACATTTTTCACTTTAGTTTGCAAATGATCACTACATTAATTGTTTGCCTTTTTTTATTGTTAATTTTCATACAAATTGTTGATTTAAAACATGATTTTGCCAATAAATCTTATTATATGTTCTTGAGCATCATTGCCCAATTCAAGTGCTTAAATGAGTAAGAAGTTAGAATTTGTTTCACTAAAAGAAATGCTAATTGTGACCATACACCACTAACATTCTCAACTTGCCAACAATGCCTCCACATAAGTTTATTTGTAGCCATCCAAATTCCAATTCACCTTGGACTTTTGAAATTAAGAAATTTTAATCATAAGATTTGTGCATTAATAATACATGAGCTACAAATTCTTTCATTTGTACCAATAGATCATTTGGTCACGGTGTTGCTTGGTATCACGGTCCTTCCATTGTGAAGAAAGAGACTTCAAATTAGTGTAGGATTTGAGATATGGGAACCATTTAGAGTTGACAACTTGAGACCTAAATGCGCTTTAGGTTTTTTTTTCTCACAATCAATTCATTTTGTATTTGATTCACCTAACCATGTTACACAAGTCACTTCATATTTTATGATAAATTGATTCACCTTTCAACATGCCATACAAAGGCAAAACCATTGCACAATGAACAATTTGTTGGTATCCATGTAAGTGGAACCAATTTATGGGTGAAGTGTTTGATCTAGTAATTATATATTTTAGGCTACTTCATAAACCCATTTTGGACTCAATCTAATGAACCATGATACATGATTCCACCATTTCTAGTAATTTATGTTCTAACTTGTCATAATCCATAAAACACTCAAAGAAATTTGTTAGTGTATTTGGAGGGCACTCATATTGGTGAATAAGTCTTTTCAAAAGGACTAGTTGCAAGAACCCTCACCAAAGGTGGCTCTCACTCCTACCACCTTTTGATCTACATGTGTTTACACTCATTGTAATGTTCACCTTTTGCTTGAAGACGGGTAAGGGCCATTGATAAAGGCCATACATAGATTGTGAAAGAATTTCTTGAAATGTAAGGTTGAATTCAACTAGCACCTAAGAGCAATTCAATAACAACAATAAATTGTTCTATACATTAAATTTTGGATGAAATCTTGTATTAAAATAGTGAAATTTTCTTGGAATTTGACAAATGTGTGCAAATAAACAATGCCTTGCAAGGGCATAGATACAAATAAATGCAAGTTTTGGATTGGTCAATCATAATGATTCGCCCAAGTGTTGAAACATTAGTAGTCTCTCATTTTTGGTACTTTGTTGCAAGGTATTTTTTAGTGTTTACAAATGGGGCAAGGGAAAAAAAATTAATGTCATCTTGGATGTGTGAGATACTTAATGATACTAAAATATAGGCTATTCATGGATATGATTTTATAAAGTCTAATTTTGTTTTTAAACCTACATGTAAAGCTAGAAGGTGGGGGTTGTCAAACCTTCATAAATAATTTTGAAAAAATATCCTTCGTATTTTCAATGTGAACCATGCTAAAGGTAATGTTCATAGGTGTATAACTCACTACCCAAACTAGTAGAATGGCTTATGTCATAGCAAACCCCATCTTATGCTTGTGTCTTTATTCCCAGTATTGTTTATTTCTTTCTAGCATCTTT
>Ga0209208_10012324_pt1 | contig 10841 bp, 7 predicted proteins | sample S1TSphfallax_3_FD_187694 | JGI IMG/M metagenome (GOLD analysis project Ga0209208, IMG submission 187694) | Host-associated microbial communities from peat moss isolated from Minnesota, USA - S1T2_Fd - Sphagnum fallax MG (SPAdes) (version 2) | ecosystem: Host-associated > Plants > Peat moss >... | reverse complement strand
ACATGAAGGTTTCCACTTAGGGTTCTTCCTTAAAAGCTTTGTTTTCAAAGGAGTTAGCCATTCCACCAAATCAATGCATGTTTGGCAACTTATAATGATCTATGCAATTGGCATTCCGATGCAATGTACATCAAACACCATCAATGTGAACAAGTGAAATTTCACATCATTGGTATTGAAGGTGGTATCCATTGAGATTGTCCCATTATCAATTAATGAAACCATGGCTTGCAATTGAAATGGGGTTTGTATTCTTATTGTGAATGGGACATGAATTCCATTATCTTTATTTTCATCTTGAAAATAAAACACATCATTTGGATGCTTAAATGCCCATGTGTGAAAAGAAATGGTTGAATTTTTGTATAAACGTTAACTCCCTCACTCTTTTGTGTTTGTGGTCCAAGTAAGCAATGTCTTGTTGCCTAATGAAATCATCCCTTATCATCGCTTCTCTTGCATTTATTCTAGCCCACCATGTTGCCTTATGCTTGTAATATATTTGTTTAATGGTGTAGACTAAACCCAGTTGAGTCCAAATGTGGTCCTTGAGGGCTTTTAACATTTGCGCATAGAATCAAGGTCATGTTTGCCATGGACAAGCTCACCATTGGCTTGTGTATGTGGTCAATGGTAGAAGATTATTTTCGCCACCTTAAGTTGTGTGTACAATCACCTAATCGATAATTGAGTTAAAGAACCCCATTTAATGGATTCATAGTGGTTTGGGTCCACGATTGTCTTCCGATCCATACCCATGTGCATACCTACAAAATGTACAATCAATTTAGGCCTAAGGTTTGGTACAATATGGGATTAAAAAAACAAGTTCCTTATAACAATAATGAATAATAATGCATCATACCAAATTGGCCGAAATGGTTTTGGATTCTTCACATTTTTACATTTTCTTGTGGGGGTATTCGCTTATAAATGTTCCATTCCATTGGGGAGTTTCATGGCTTTGTTCATTGTTTAGAAATTTCAAGACTCGTGCCTGTGGGATGTATGCACACTCAACCTCAATTATATGTGCCACTCCATGTTGAACATTTTTTCTCCACACCAAGTTCATGTTGTTAAAGGTTGACCTCCTTTGGGTTTTGGATTTAGATAGATTGAGATTTTGAAACACAATCGCTAATTGTAGAAAAAAAAAAGGTAAATTGATGTAAGTGTCCAAACATTTATATTTGCAATATGTTGAATTACATGTTAATTTTTTTATGAAAGTAAATAACATTTGTTTTTATTTTTGGAATTATGTATGCTCATTTAATTTGATTGCAAGCTTTACATCATTTCATTTAAACTGCGTGGCATAATTTTTAGTCTATTATCCATTATTTGAAATTAAATTAATTTTTTGGGTGCTTTGACAAAAAAAAAACACCAACTATGCCACCTTTGCCATGTTATGAGGTGATGTTGGAAGATAAAGCAAATGCCATAAATAGTTTGTTACAAATGGAAACTATTGTTGCATTGGTTGGAATGGGTGGCATTGGGAAGACCACTTTGAGTAAAAAAATGTATCATTTGTTCCACAACCAATATGAAAAATCTAGCATCTTGGAAGATGTGAAATCAAAAGACATCAACAATGTCAAAAAAAAACTTTTGCAAGACTTATGTGATAGAAAATTACACAAGCATGAAGATGTTGATGAATACCTTAATGAAATCAAACAATGCATGATATCAAAGAAAGTTTTGGCGATTGCGGATGATGTTGGTATGATAAAAAAACCTTGAAACCTTGTAACTTCTTATTGACAAGCATGCCATTAATGTCGATTGCAAGAGCAAAGTATTTGTAAAATTGTCGAAATTGGAAAATATTGAAAAATCATGTGAGGGAATCTGCAAAAGTAGACATGGCATTATTGGAGGAAAAACAAACAAGCGAACTTTTCATGTTCCATGCATTCAAACATGCAAATGGTGTGACAAATGATTTCGAAAGCATTTCTATGGAGATTATAAAAGCTTGTGGGGGCCTCCCTTTAAGCCTTGAAATATTGGGTTGTTATTTGTATGGTATTTGTGATTTGGAAATATGGAAAAAATGCACTGTGCGAATTGAAAGGTGGGCAAATAACAAAAGGCTCTGACAATGAAATGCTTTGGAAAAATTTGGGAATTTCTTATGACCACTTGGATAAAAAACATCAAGACATGTTTTTCAATATTGCTTGTTTTTTCACCAATTTCAGAAAACCTACATTTTGTCGAGTGTATTGGAATGGAGATGATTCATTGAGCCCTATGCTTATGTTACAAAACTTGAAAAGTAAATCTTTAATGAAATGGGCAAAAGATGGTGGCTTGTACATGCATGAACAATTACGAGACATGGATCGAAATATCACATGAAAGTTACAATGAATCAATTTATATGGAAACCAAATATATCTTTGCAAAAGAATTAGGTTTGAACAACATGTTTAATTCAATCCTACGGTATATGTATTTTTTCAAAATTCCAAATGAAACGATAAATTTTTGCTTTATTTAAGGATATGTAATTTGTTTCATTAACAACATGGCATTAAAATGAAAATTTATTTTTATTGATCTTGACAATTATTTATATATATTTTTATGTGATAGGTGGTGAAAATTTTAGAAAGCAATTCTTTTGAGAAATGTGAAGTTTTGCCTTCATTTTTCCAAAATGGCTCAAAAGAGTTTCACAACCTTAGTTTGACCTAACAAAAGCCTCACCAAATACGGTGGAAAATTCATCCAAGGTCAAGATTGAATATCCTTTGATGGTTATGTTTCCAAGAATGCATGATCCAAAAGTTGCCAAATAATTTGTTTAATTGTTGTCAATTACAAGTACTCCATTTAATGAAATGTAATTGTTTACAATCTTTTTTTGACATTTTAAGCCATGGCCATATATAATATGTCAATATGTGTTGGTATGAAAGAATTATCTACATTTATTGGCAATAAATTATCTACATCTATGGGCAAATTGAATGCACTCTTAAAACTTAATCTATCATGGTGTACAAGGTTGCAACAATTACTTACATCTATTGGCCAATTGAATGCGCTCCAAGAATTTAATCTATCAGAGTGTTCAAGTCTACAAGAATTACCTACATCTATTGGGCAATTAAATGCACTTTAAAACCTTAATTTGGACGATTGTTCAAGCTTGAAAGAATTACCTACATCTATTGGCCAATTGAATGTACTTCAAGAACTTAATCTATTAAAGTGTTTTAGTTTACACGAATTACGTACATTTATTGGGCAATTGAATGCACTTCAAGAACTTAATTTATTGAAGTGTTCTAGTTTACATGAATTACCTACATCTATTGGGCAATTGAATTCACTCCAAAACGTTGATTTGTTAAATTGTTCAAAATTGAAAGAATTACCTACATATATTTGCCAATTGAATGCACTCAAAAATCGTCATTTGCCAAGATGTTTGAGATTGCAAAAATTACTTGCATCTGTTGGCCAATTGAATGCACTCCAAAACTTTCATTTGTGGGTGTGTTTGAGCTTGCAAGAATTACCTACATCTATTGGCCAATTGAATGCACTAAAAATCCTTCATTTACAAGGATGTTCAAGATTGCAAAAATTACCTTCATCTATTGGCCAATTCAATGCACTCCAAGACTTTGATTTGTGGGGGTGTTTGAACTTGCAAAATTTACCTACATCTATTGGGCAATTGATTGCACTCCAAAACATTGATTTGTCAAGTTGTTCTAAATTGCAAGAATTACCTACATCTATTGGGCAATTGAGTGAACTCCAAAACATTGATTTGTGAGGGTGTTTGAGCTTGCAAGAATTACATACATCTATTGGGTAATTGAGTGCACTCCAAAACCTTCATTTGAACAAATTTTCAAGCTTGCAAGAATTACCTACCTCTATTGGGCAATTGAGTGCACTCCAAAACTTTCATTTGTTAGGGTGTTCAAATTTGCAAAAATTACCTATGTATATTGGTTAATCCAATGCATTCCAAACCTTCATTTGTTGAGATGTTTGAGTTAGTAAAAAGTATCTACATCTCTTGGGGAATTTAATGCATGTCAAAAGCTTAAGTTGTTGATTAAATGTAGATTATAAGGTGTAGGATTTTAAAGAAAATTATAATTATATTGTGTCAATCAGATTACATTCATTTTCAATTATTGTAGAGATCGCATAGAAATGATTTGGGTTTGCAAACCAAAATATGTTATAAAAATCATTAATATTTTTAATTGATTCGTATTTTTTCTTTTATATTCTAATTGTACATTAATAAAGGTTTTTTTAAAACCCTTATGTGACAACATTTCTTATTAATTTCGAAAATCCAAATATTGTTGTCAAATGATTAAAAATATATTTGGCCAAAGTACATCTTTAATGGAAGAGCATTTTCCAACCTCAAAAATTCATAATAATCAATATTATCGTAACATAATGTAATAATGAACAAAATTTTTAATTCATATGATTGATCTCCATGACTTCAAAAAAATTGGAAAACTTTGATGGGGAAGATGTTTTTAATGGTTGTCGTTTTATATGGGTAAAATTTCATGGACAAACTTTCATTAAAATTGGTACTTTTCAACTAATTTATTATCATTATAATGATTTTTAAAGGCCATATAAATCAAAATAATATTTTTTTGAGCAATTAAATCATTAATATGTGCACCAATTCTATAACATAATGACGAATTAGGATATAAACCATCGTCTATTGCAACTTTTCAAAGTTCGTTCAAAATGAAAGTTCCAAAAAGGAATGTGTAAATGTTAAAGGATTTGGAAGTCCGACTTTGAAGCTTTATTTTATTGAAATGATATCAATTAAAGTGGATTGTTGTATGTTAATAAATAAAACGATGTTTTATTATATTAATAAAAAATCAATTATTTTGGATATTATGTAAATGACTTTTTGAAATCTTTAAACTAAAGATTTTAATTGTTTTAAACTTCATTTTTTGAGTAATCAAAAGGGATGTAAAAAGTCATGCAAATTGATTTCAAACTATTTGTACAAGAAAAAAATGTTTTGTGTAAAGCAAGTATGTGTTCATTGGGTGAACTTGATGAATAAACAAATCATATCAACATTTCAAAGGCTTGAAATTTTGAATCAAATGGTTGCAAGGCAAAAGACTCATTTTTTTTCCTAATTTGCTAATTGTTTATATCCATTAAGCTCAAAATTTATAGTTTAAAGCATATTTCATATGTGTACTTATAAACCAAAATATTGATGCACAATTATGTATGCATTTGAAAAATCACTCACACCACATGAATTATCTTATATTGGGCTATTCAATTTTGCTCATTCAATTTTTTCCCATGTAATTGTTATTTTAAAAAGTAGCCCTAAGAAATGTTGGAATTATTATTCCTTTTTTTGGAACTCAAATTGTGAATGAACCCTTCATTAAAAAATATCTTTTAAATATCCACCATCATGCATCAAACATGGACAAGTGTTGAAAATTATCAAATTGTGATAATATTTTGTCTACATTGTATACATAGCTTGCATTCGCCTTGTCCAATTGTTTGAGCTTGTAATAACTACCTACATTTACTGACCAATTGAATGCCCTCCAAGAGCTTCATTTGTGGGGTGTTGGAACTTGCAAAAATAGATGTATGTCTATTAACCATTCAAGTGCACTCCAAAAGCTCATTCAATATGGGGGCATTCGAATTTGCAAGAATTAGTCATACATCTATTGGTTATTTGAATGCAACCCAAAAGCTTTGTTGGTACATGCATTCAAAGTGGACCAGAAATAACACATTAGAACTTCCCAAAACATTCAACACGTAAAGGCCTATGTGGATGTCATGTAAGAAAATATTAATCACATGATCCAAACAATGCAATTCACATATGGCCATTTAGTAAGTATTAATTCTAAAAAACTTTTATATTATACTATTTTTACAACAAAATATGTATATTTCAAAATGTACATTCTCAATTTTATAAAGAGAAACATATAGCAATTGATATAATTCATTACTGCAACAATGATTTTGTACTTCCTACACATGCATAGTTTTTCATGATTGAAAAAACAACCACTTGTATAGCAAATGAATAGGATGGTAGGTGATAACCTACATGAAGTAATGAAAAAAGAAGAAGTTGTAGCGCCCCTTTTCATGATCTTAAAATCATTTTATTACCTTTGTTCGTTTGCAACAAAGTAGGTGGTAAGCGATAAGCAACATGTAGCACTACAACAACGATTACAAGCCATGTAACACCTTTCCTTGTGTTTTTATTTTCATTCTTGAAGTATGTTACAAATTATGTAGTTCATTATTTTTCACGTTATGTTTTATGAACAATTGGTTTTGAACCCATTTAATGTAGCTTTTTAGGACCCAAAAAATACTAACAACTCAAGGAAAAACATCCTAAGATTCATGCACACTTGCACAAGTGTGGGATGGAAGTGAACCCCAAGCATTTTAAAGTGAAAATCATTTTGAAAGTTAGAGTTTTGAAGTGTTTTGAATATTTGGGACAAAAATGTAAATATAAATTAAGTCCCCAATACATTGTTGTAAAGGTCTTGAAGTGTAAATATCAAAAGTGGATTCGCACTTTGCAATATTTGGAGTTTTGAATTGAAATTTATGGCCAAAAGAAAGGTCATGAATCAAATTCATGATTTGATTCTTGACCATTAAAACCTAGGAACATGGATTAAATGACTTTTGATCGAGGTGTGCAACATGTCATTGGAAAAATCTGGTAAAAAACTACAACTTTGTAATGTGAATTTCTTGGATCAAAATTAATATGGAAATTTTATGACCCTATCAAATCATAACTTGGGTATTAGGAATTACATTTGGGAGTTGCAAGGATTTTAACCATTTTGATGTAACCTTCACCACCAATCAAAAAATGTATTTATAAGGAGGAAGGGTGGTGATTTATTTCCAAATATGGGTAATGCAAGTGTAATGAGTCCAAAACAAGTTTGTGATTAAAAATCAATTTCATTTACATTAACCACCTACATTGTTTTGGTTGTGGAGGTGACTTGTCCATGATATTTTTATGATTATCATATTGTCCTAGTCCTAGTTCATATCTTTTCTAAATGCAAAGAGCTAGGCCATGCCCCCAAGTTTTCTTTATTTTTGCCCTTTTTGGAGCATTACCATCAACTTAAAGGTTTATTCCCAGTGCCTTAAAGAAACTTAAAGGTGTGACAAGTTCCAATGTTGGCAAATGTTTTTGTTTTTTCTCATAACATAAAGGGGGGGAAATTGGGAGAGGGGGAAGTTTTCATAGGCATGAATATATTTTTTGGTTTGACAAAGGGGATCAAATAATTAGATTTGGATTTTTTTGAAACCTAATTATATTATTACATTATTGTTTAAATGATAAACTTGGTTATCAATTTCCCTAGTTATTTTGTTGCTAACATGTGTATATTATGCATAATTGAAATGCCCAAGTTAATAATTGTTTGGTATATTATCAAGGTAGATTTTTGTATGCAAAACAAAACCCCCAAAATAAAAATCTTCATTCTTGGTGTAGTTCTCATAATTGTCAATAACATTGATCAAAATTTGAAAGTTGAATGAACAACCAAAAGTGAAATTAAGATTGGAAAAATGTAACCAAACAAAAAGTGACAATTGAAAAAACTCGTTGGGACAAAACATGGAAGGGTAAAAATCAAATTTTTGGTTGTAATTTGAATAATGAATGGGTCAGACATAACAACATAGGGTGTAGGAATTGAAATGATTTGTGGAATTGGCATTTCATGACACACCTTTGATCATCTTGGAATTTCATTAATAGTGAGATGATTATTTCATGTATAGGTTTTGGAATGCACCTTGTATTGCATGATTGCTAGAATATTTGATTCATTTAAAGTTTCAATTTAATCACATTGGTATATCTAAATGACCTCATAAAAATTCCAATTTATGTTACATCTAATGGTACATTTGTTGATTGGATTAAACAAACTCAATCAATTATTTCATACGGACATGGTGGACATTTTTACCATTGGCTCCTTCTTGGAGGCAACCATTTTTGTGTTGAAGAATAATCTTTAAAATCCAAATAACTTTGCACATGGCACCAAGGACCTTGACCTTTTCATAACTATTTCTTTTGCTAATTGTTTTTTAAATGGAAAATAATAATAATAATATGATGCATTACATGCACCACACATACATATCTAACTTGTTTGACTCATTGGAGAAGATGAAAGCAATGATTGGAAAATATGTGAAGTTAGTTGTAAATAATTATAACAAATGATTTCTTGACTTGCCAATTTTCAATGCTTCAAAGTTGTTCAATCCTAAGCATGATCTTGATAATGCACCTTAATTGTTCTAAAAAATAAATTGTTTTGATTTATTAAAATTTCAATCACAAGACGATCATTATTCATTAACTCTTGTACTATATGCATAAACCTTACAAATTATGAAACTATTTATCATGGTTTGGAAAATCCCATGGTGCCAAGTAAACTACCTTCTTTAATAGTTTGGTGTGTATACATGCAAAAATGTGTATCCAAATTCAATGATGCACTCTTCAAAGCTAAACTACTCTCATGGTGAGTAGAGGGGTGCAATATGTGTAAGGTAGATTGGGACCACAACATCATGGCACAACAAACATCCAATAATGAAATGGGTCACTAGAAGATTAAACATTGGCCGCTTAGGAAAACCCACAATGGTATTTAAACCTTTTTGAATGAGGCCTTTCATTGTTTATATTTAACATGAGAAATGTCAAATTTAAACACAAAGACCTCAATTTAGTCTTGGGAGGAGGTTTATATGACTCTTCAACGGTTTTCATAATGATGGATATATAGATACCCAATGGTTATCAATTGGGTATATACCCACTTACTCATTGGTTTTCAATATTTCTCAAATAACCAATTTTGATATAAAACCCATGGTTTTTGAAAATTTTAAAAATCAAGGAACTTTCCCAGAAAGTCAGTTTTTTTTGGTCAATTCTTTCATGAAAATCATTAGTTTGTTGAAACTTTTGAAATAATAATAAAAATCAATGGTTCTTTGATTCTGATTATTTTTCAAAAAATTGGAACCGACGATTCCTAAAATCTAAAATATTCAAATAACTCAAACTAGCATTTCTTTAAAAACTCAAAGAACTGCCCAATACTAATCCATACGATGTTTACAAACAACTATTTTAAAAATGGGCCTTGGGTTTCACCATGGTGCAACCTTGGGCTTAGCCAATTCCTAAGACATGGTCATAATAAGTTGATGATTGTAGAAACACAATGTTCACAAGGATATCAAAAGTTGGTAGAAAACTTTGATTAAGAAATTTTATTGTAAAAGTTGCCAAGTATGGATTCTGGTTAACTGTAGACATGAACTTTAAACTTTGGATGGGAATTGTACGCTTGGACAATCCTTCTTATGTGCATCTTTCCTTTTCATGGATGTTTGTCATTCCTTCACCCTAAAAGGGGAAAAAATACACACACTAGAACCCTATGCCTAGGAAAAAGGTTTGGATTAATCCAAGGTTGTATAGTGGCAATTCAAATATTTTTGTGATTAAATATAAATATACCTTATGATTTATAGATTGTAAAATATATATATATTACTATTCTTAAACATCTACAATGGTAGAAAACATACTCCTATCCTTGCTACCAACCCCCAGGGTAAGGTGTGAAAAGTTTACAAAAAGGCCATGTATGTAAGAAGATTAAAAATGAGAGTTTTGGTTTTAGCCCAAGGGCAAATCATGAAAAATTCTCTTGGTTGGGTCCCTTTCACATGAAAGATACCTTGTGAAGTTCTTGTATTGGGCACCTTATTACTTTATCTTGGGCCTTTAGCTACCTAGTGTCTTTGGGACCACATAATGGGAACAAGCTTATAATTTCAATCCATATTTTTTTTATGAATGTATTTGACATTTGATATGTCTGTGAAGGCATGGTAACATTATGAATTTTGGCTTAAGCTTGGGGTAGGTCATAGAATATTTTAATGGCTTGGGACATGTTTGATATCTTGGGCATGTTCTATGATGGGTGTTGTGCCACCATGTCCAATCCCCTAAATAGTCAAGGGTCATTTGGTTTGGGCCCCATGCCGCCCATAGCCGTAATGTCCTAGACCCTGGGCTATTGCATCCCAACCCCTGGCAACATAGGATCATTCTATCTTAAACCCCATGTTGTCATGTCCTAAATCCTGGGTCCATTTGATTTTGTCATGGGCCCATGTTGTGCAGTGTCTTCAAGCCCAAACCACCTTTTCCTAGCCATCAAAAGGTCTAAAATCATTTTTCATAGATGGTAGGCCATTTATCTTAGGCCCCAAGCAAGCTAAGGGGTCCTCAAGGCACCCATTTTTGGACCTAGTCAACCAAATGTCTATTTTTGTCATGGCCCCAAGGCACTTGTCAATGGTGTGGAACATGTACTATGATGGAATGCACCTAGGAAAGCCCATTCCACCCAAAACAACATGTTTACAACTATGATTTTGCTATTATAAAAACAAAACATGGATGTGGGTTTCAAAAGTTTTCAAGAGTAATAGATGAGGTTTGTCCAAATCATATATTGGAGTTCATAAAAGTAAAATGTCAATACAAAATCATATTAAATAATATCCATCATTTGTACACTCATTGTACACCAAATGGATTCACAATGTGCAATTCCTTATATGCAAAAGGACGGTTTTAGAAAATACCCTTTTTATTATGCCCACCTCAAAATAATTATTCTTCCCCAAAATAAAAA
>Ga0209208_10012323_pt1 | contig 10843 bp, 12 predicted proteins | sample S1TSphfallax_3_FD_187694 | JGI IMG/M metagenome (GOLD analysis project Ga0209208, IMG submission 187694) | Host-associated microbial communities from peat moss isolated from Minnesota, USA - S1T2_Fd - Sphagnum fallax MG (SPAdes) (version 2) | ecosystem: Host-associated > Plants > Peat moss >... | reverse complement strand
GGCGTCATGTCAGAACGCGTAGAGGGCGCCGACAAAGGTGGTGACCACATGATGCTCGGCAACGATCGGGCTGTTCGCGATCGCGTCGGCCAATCGCTCGTATTGCGCGAAAGCATTGAAACGCCACTTGCCGCGCAATGGCAATGTGTATCCCAACTTGATGAACGGGTCCAATGCGCTTCCCCCAGTGTAGACGTTACTCGCGCCGTAATAGTAATTGACGATGGACGCACTGTTCCAGGTGATCCCGACAGTGGCCGCCAGGGTGCCGTGGGCGTCGACGAGCGGCACACTGATGGCGGCGCGAACTTCGTTACCGTGGTTTTGAGCGGTGATTTCGTGAAGTACATCCACCTGTCCGGTCAGGCCCACGTACTTGAAGGTCCATTCCGGCCCGGCCAGATAGGTGATGTGTCGCGCCCGTGCCGGGAAACGCACGGCCGGAGGCGTGGTCGGCGGTACCGGGCCCGTGCCGGTGCCCGACCCCGGGGGCGTGGTGGTCGTCGCGCCGCCACCGCCGGCACCGACGGCACCGCCCGAAAGAGGGTTGACGAATATGTTCTGCAGATCGCTGCGATAAAAATACACCCGGTCGTAGCCGGGGCTCGCAACCAGGTTGAAGGCATTCGCATCGTTCTCCGCCAGCGTGAATCCCAGGTCCAGATCATCGAGGAAAAACCGCTTGCCGTAGTAGCTGAACTGCGGGATGACGACCAGCGGAATGTTCTCGCCGCCGACCAGCGGGTTGGTACGCACACCAGCGCCCAGGCTGACACTGAAATTCCAATGCGCCACGGCGACGCAATCGGGGGATGGCTCAGTGCACGAGTCGGCCGCCATGGCCGCCCCGGGGAGCAGCACGGCGGCGCCGAGCGCGACTACCCCGATGAGAAATTTGGGCCACATACCCAGGCCATGATCGCAGAGTTCGGAGGCCGTCGTTGTGGCGGATTTGTAGCCAATTGTAGAAAAATGTAGCGCCGGCGGCAAAGCGCTTCTCGTACAAGAAGCTACACTCGCCTACAAATCAAGCACAGCTTGTTCCCGCACGCCTCGTTAACATCCTCTCAAACATCATGGCGGAAGGCGGGAATGCACGGACGCGATCACAACTCGGGCAGCGGCGCACAGCGGCCGCGCGCAATATCGTTGCTCGAAACCGCGGCGTTGCTGTGGGCCGCCGCACTCATCGCCGGATGCAATGGCCACTCCTCGACGCCGGCGGTGATCGATTCGATGGTCGGCATGGCTGCACGGTCGGCGTGACCATCACGGCGGTGGCCGCCCCACAGTTCACCATGACCATGAACCGTCCGTTCTTTTATGCCGTGCGCGACGATGACAACGGAGCATTGCTGTTCGTCGGCGTCCTCGAGGACCCGACTTCATGACCGCAGAGCGGCAGGCATGGCTTCCCCCGTCGTCCGGCAGGCGTCGATGACCTTGCTTTCATTGAGTTGGGCATAGCCCATCTCGCACAGCCGACGATAGGCCTGCTCGGCGACAGCGCCGAAGGGACTGGCCACGCCGAGCGTACGAGCGAAGCTCAGTGCGTATTCGACGTCCTTGAGACGCAGCGCGGCGCTGAACACCACCCGATGTTCGTGATCGGCGGCAACCATGCGCTGCGTATTGCGCACCACCTGCGGACTCGCCGCCTGACTGGTGCGGATGGCATCGGCGACGGCGACAAGGTCGAGCCCGGCGCGTTCGGCTATCGCCAGCCCTTCAGCCGCGGACGCGATCTGCACCGCGCCCATCAGGTTGATGATGAGTTTGTAGGCGGTGCCGGCGCCGACTCCGCCAAAGCGGATGACACGTTCCGACAATGCCGCGAGGAGGTCTTGGACGGCATGCACGTCTTCTGCCGGAGCGCCCACGAGCAAGGTAAGTGCACCGGCGGCGGCGGCCTCGGGAAGGCCCGTGACCGGGGCATCGATATAGCGAAGACCGCTCGCTCGGCAGCACGCGGCCAGCTCGCCGACCCACTCATGGGACAAGGTCGAGCATTCGATGGCGAAGCCGCGCTCCGCCGGGGGCGCGGCCAGGATGCCGTCGGCTGCAAGCCAGACCGCACGCGAAGCCGCATCGTCCGCCACCATCGAGATCACCGCATCGACGCCCTGGCAGGCATCCCGCGGCGAACCGCAGCGCACTGCGCCAAGGGGCACCAGCGCGTCCGCGCGCTGCGGCGTGCGGTTGTAGACGCGGACCGTGTGGCCGGTTTCCAGCAAGCGCCGCGCCATGGCCTGACCCATGTTGCCCAAACCGACAAATCCGACCGACGGCGTTCGCATGACATAGTCCTCGCAACGATGACAAATGTGCATGGTCGCGCAGATTGCAGCCACCGTCTGCATGCACACTCGCTTTCTCAAGTATCAGGAGATCGCACATGGCAAATGACTGCGCAAAAAATTCGACGCTGGCTTCGCTCTTGACCCTCCTCGCGCTCGCGGCAGCCACCGCTTCGGCGCAGGCACCAGGCGGCCAGGGTGGCGGTGGCACCGGTGGCGGTGAGCATCGCGGACCGCCGCCGGAGGCGCTGGCCGCCTGTAAGTCGCTGGTCAGCGGCGCCGAGTGCAGCTTCACTACCGAGCGTGGTTCGAGGAAAGGCACTTGTTGGGCGCCGGAAGGCAAACCGCTGGCCTGCAAGCCCGCGGGCGGACCACCGAAAGGGGCGATGCCGCCGCCGGCGCAGTGACTCGGGATCAGCGGCGGTGGTTGTCGGCGAGGGCCGGGCGCCGCACGCCCGCGAACGTCATCAACAGGGCGGTCGACGGGTTGCGCAGTGCATGCGCTTGCGGCAGCGACTTGGCCAGCAGCGCCTTGACGAGTTCGCTGGTCGGCTCGATCGCCGAGGTTCCGCTGATGAGCTCGACCCGCATGGAGAACTCGGGAAACTGACGTTCCTGAATTTCCCCACGCAACAGCGTGATGAGGCCCTGGTGCCGCGGATCACTCGCGATCCGCGCGAAAGTCCGGCATACCACCGCCTCATCGCCTTCGAGCACCTGCATGAACGTGCCCTCCTTGAAGAGCAACGCTCCCGTGATGTCGTCACGCTGATTGTTATTGGCGCTGACGGCGGCTACCCGCTCGAAATCGCCCTCTAGGAAGCGGCTGGAGGCCGAGCTGACGTAGGTCAGTGAATACATGGTTGGCACGGCCTCATGCCAACAGTAGGACAGACGGGAGCGGAACGCCGCACCGATCATTCGACACAATTCGCAGGGCGCACTGCAGCAACTCGCCCGCGCCGCCTCAGACGTTGAATCTGAAGTGCATCACGTCACCCTCGCGCACGACGTATTCCTTGCCCTCGAGGCGCAGCTTGCCGGCTTCCTTCGCCCCCGCCTCGCCTTTGTGGGCGATGAAATCGGCGTAGGCGATCACTTCGGCACGAATGAAGCCATGCTCGAAGTCGGTATGAATCACACCCGCCGCCTGCGGCGCGGTAAACCCTGCGTGAATGGTCCAGGCCCGCACCTCTTTCTCGCCGGCGGTGAAGTAGGTCTGCAGACCGAGCAGGGCGTAGCCGCCGCGGATCACGCGATTGAGCCCCGGCTCATCGAGCTTCAACTCCTTCAGGAAATCATCGCGATCCGCCTCGTCGAGTTGCGAAATCTCCGCTTCGATGGCCGCGCACACCGGCACCACTACGGCGCCTTCCGCCGCGGCCAGCTCACGCACCCGATCGAGCCGCGGGTTGTCCGTGAAACCCGTCTCATCGACGTTCGCCACGTACATCACCGGCTTGTCGGTCAGCAGGTGAAAGTCTCGTAGCAACAGCTTCTCGTTGGCATCGAGCCCCATGGCTCGTACCGGCTTGGCGAGATTCAGCTGATCGCGCACCCTTCCCAGCAGATCGCGGGCCTTGATCGCCTCCTTGTCGGCGGTCTTCGCCGCCTTGACCGCCTTCTGAAAGGCGCGATCGATGCTGTCCAAGTCCGCGAGAGCGAGTTCGGTGTTGATGACTTCGATGTCGTTCGCCGGATCGATCCTGCCGGCAACGTGGATGATGTCGTCATTCTCGAAGCAGCGCACCACGTGCGCGATCGCATCCACTTCACGAATGTGCGCCAGAAATTTGTTACCCAGTCCCTCGCCTTTCGACGCGCCGGCGACCAGGCCGGCAATGTCGACGAACTCGACGGTGGTGGGCAATATCCGCTCTGGATGCACGATGTCGGCGAGCTTCTCGAGCCGCGGATCCGGCACCGGCACCACGCCGACGTTTGGATCGATGGTGCAGAACGGATAGTTCTCCGCGGCGATCTGCGCCCGCGTGAGAGCGTTGAACAACGTGGACTTGCCGACGTTCGGCAGGCCGACAATTCCGCAACGAATGGGCATCAGACCTTTCCCGCGCGGCTGTGCAATTTGGTCATCGCCCGCTCCGCGCCTTGTTCGAGTAAGAGCGGCATGCAGTCTGCCGCCGTGTTGACCGCTTCAAGGATCAATTCCTCTTCCGCGCGCGGTGCGCGCGTCAGCACGTAATCAATCACTTCCGCCTTGTTGCCCGGATGGCCGATCCCGAGCCGCAGACGCCAGAAATTCTCGCCGATGTGCGCGATGGTGTCGCGCAGTCCGTTGTGTCCGCCATGACCGCCGCCCGCTTTGAGGCGCAGCGTGCCCACAGGAATGTCCAATTCATCGTGCGCCACCAGAATATCCTCAGGCGCGACCTTGAAGAAATCGCTGACCTGCCGGACCGACAGCCCGCTGCGATTCATATAGGTCGTCGGCTTCAGCAAAATCAAATCGTGACCCGCTATGGTAACGCGGGTGGTCTCACCCGAATACTTGCGGTAATCGCGGAATTCGCCGCCATGCCGCTTGGCCAGCAGGTCCACGAACCAAAACCCGGCGTTGTGGCGCGTGTTCAAATGCTCGGGGCCCGGATTGCCGAGACCGACGACGACTCTGATTGGTAATCCAGCCATAAAAAAACAAGGGCCGCCCTTTCGACGGCCCCGCTCCGCAACAAGCCGCTAAGAGGTTACTTCTTGGCGTCTTTCTTCGCAGGGGCCGCCGCCGCAGCGGCCTTGGCGCCCGCCGCCGGCGCAGCTTTCGCGCCAGCCGCCGCGGGCGCCGCCTTGGCACCGGCTGCCGGGGTCGCTGCTGCCGCACCCTCCGCTGCCGCCGCAGGCTCAGCCTCTTCCGCACGCGGACTATGGATAGCAACCACCGCCGTGTCTTCCTTCGCGAGTGCCAGGAGTTCCACACCCGGGCCGACCTTGAGCTGCGACAGATGAATGCTCTCGTTCAGCGACAGGCCCGACAGATCCACCTCGATGAATTCCGGCAGATCCTTCGGCAGACAGGACACTTCCACTTCGGAGCGCATGTGCGAGACGATGCCGCCCTGGGTCTTCACGCCCGGCGACACCGCCGCGCCGGTGAAGTGCAACGGAATGCTCATGCGGATCTTCTGGTTGTCCTCGACCCGCTGAAAATCGATGTGCACGATGGCGTTCTTGTACGGATGCCGCTGCACGTCCTTCAAGATCGCCGCCTGCGTCTCTTCACCCACTTTGAGGTTCAAGATGGTCGAATAGAAGCGCTCGTTGTCGAGCATGATGAGCAGCTTCTGATGGCTCAACGACAGCTTGCGCGCTGCCGAATGCCCGCCGTAGAGAATTGCCGGTACTTTTCCTTCGTGACGCAGGCGGCGGCTCGCACCTTTGCCTTGCGTCTCGCGGAACTCGGCAATGAGTTCGAATGAGGTTTTCATAATCATCTCCAGTTACATCACAACACGCCGGCCCCGCACCGCGACCAGATTGCGGAGCCGACGACCAAACAATCGACATCAACTAATCGACATACAGTGAGCTCACCGACTCCTCGTCGCTGATGCGCCGTATGGTCTCGGCCAGCAGACCGGCAACGCTCAGCTGCCGTATTTGCGGGCACGCTTTGCCGGCATCCGACAGCGGAATCGTGTCCGTCACCACCAGTTCATCCAGCACCGACTTCGAAATGCGCTCGATCGCCTTGCCCGAGAGCACAGCGTGAGTGATGTACGCCACCACCCGGACCGCACCCTCGTCCTTCAGTGCCCGCGCCGCTTGGCACAACGTGCCCGCGGTGTCGACCATGTCATCCAGCAAAATGCAGCTCTTACCCTCGACTTCGCCGATGATGTTCATCACCTTCGACTCGTTCGGCCGCGGCCGCCGCTTGTCGATGATGGCGAGTTCGGCATCGTCCAGGCGCTTGGCGAGCGCCCGCGCCCGCACCACGCCACCGACGTCCGGCGACACCACGATCATGTTCTCGTGCTGCTGTTTCCAGGCATCGCCCAACAGCACCGGCGAGGCGTAGACGTTGTCGACCGGTATGTCGAAAAAGCCTTGAATCTGATCGGCATGCAGATCGATGGTGAGCAACCGGTCGATACCCGCGGTCACCATCATGTTCGCCACCAGCTTGGCGCCGATGGCCACGCGCATCGCGCGCGGCCGTCGATCCTGGCGCGCATAGCCGAAATAAGGCACCACCGCGGTGACCCGCTTCGCCGACGCCCGCCGGCAGGCATCGGTCATCATCAGCAATTCCATCAAATTGTCGTTCGCCGGCGGACAAGTCGACTGCACGATGAACACATCGCGGCCGCGGACGTTCTCCATCAGCTCGGCATTGACTTCACCGTCGCTGAAGCGCCCCACCTGCGAGCGCCCCATGGGCAAATGCAAATGCCGCGTAATCTCATGCGCGAGTTCCGGGTTCGCGTTTCCCGCGAACACCGACATGCTGGATGAATCGAACTCGTTACTTCGCGCCATAGCAAAAACCTGCCGCAAAACAATGCTTCGCAGCATTTAAATTTGGCTGGGGTGGAAGGATTCGAACCTCCGTATGGCGGGATCAAAACCCGCTGCCTTACCGCTTGGCGACACCCCAACTTGAAATCAAAAGTCAGCGACTCTCGCAAGCAAGGGCGAGTCGTTCATACCTCGAACCAAAAACGCTTCGAACGCGGGCGGCAGCATACGCACTATTTCCAAGCCGCGGTCCCTCGTTTCGACCTCCGTGAACACACACGCTCCGGTTCCCGTCAGCCGGGCCGGTCCGAATGCTCCCAACCAGTCGAGTGCCTGGGCGACCTCGGGAAAGCGCCGTCGCACCACGCTCACGCAATCATTCCTGCCACCCGAGGCCAGGAAACCGTCAATTGTGATGGGCGGAGAATTCCTTGTCAATTCGGGATCCTGGAACACGGCGGCCGTGCCGACCGCCACGGGCGGCTTGATAATCAGGTAGTTAGCCTCGGCCGGCGCCTGTGACGGCGGCAATGGCGTGAGCCGTTCGCCGACGCCCTCCGCCCATGCGGCCCGTCCGTGGACGAACACCGGCACATCGGCGCCAAGGCGCAAACCGAGTTCGGCCAGCGCCGCCAACGGCCAATCCAGTCCCCACAGGCGATTGAGCGCCACCAGGCAGGTGGCGGCATCCGAACTGCCGCCGCCCAAACCGGCGCCCATCGGGATCCGTTTCACCACGTCGATATCAGCGCCCAACGAGCCGCCCGCCGCCGCCTTGAGCGCCCGTGCCGCCCGCACGCACAGGTCCGATTCTTCGCTAACGCCCTCGGCACCGCGCACGCGGTGGATCAGTCCGTCAGACCGCACCGCCAGATGTATGTCGTCACACAAGTCCACGAACTGAAAACAGGTTTGCAGCTCGTGGTACCCGTCCGCTCGGCGCCCGACGATGTGCAGGAACAGATTGAGCTTGGCCGGTGCCGGCCACGGCGCCGCCATCATTTCACCCCCAGCCAATGGTCCACGACAATTTTAACCCGCACCGCCTCGCGGCTCATCACCAAATGCCCGGGCAGGAGCTGTCCGGCCACCTCGAGGTACCGGTCATAGTCGAGCGTCCATCCCGCCTGGGTCAGCTCGAGCGCGCGATCTTGCGCATTGCGGACGAGTTCGAAGGGCTCCGCCGGGTTCGGCACGCCCAACAGCCAGAAGCGCAACTCATCGAGCGGCAGTGCGAAGCCGAGGCGCTGCTGCAGATCGGCCAACACCGCGTCACTCGGCGGCGCGCCATTCAACGACAGGCCCGCGGGCGAATTCTTCAGCGCCAGGGCGCCGACACCAAAGGGCCCGGCCAGATGTACCAGGGAAGTCGCCCCGCTCTGGTTCCAATCGAGACTCGCCTGCCAGCCCTGTTTGCCCATGGTCACCGCCGCACGACCGTCCATCTGCCAGGAAGCGGAATGCTGCAGAACCCGCACCCGCTCATCCCACGGCGACGCCGACGGCACCGGTGCCGGCCGGCGCGTCACACACGCGGACAGCGCGGCACAGCAGCAGATCAGCAGCAGGAGTTTTTTGCGCATCGGCCTAGTTCGAGGCGTGCAGACGCACGCGCGTGGCTTTCAGCAGCGCGTTGTCGGCGTCGTTACGGCTGCCCTCGGACCAGATGCTTTCGGCGTCCGTGCGCCGACCGAGGTGCCACAACACCTCGCCGAGATGTGCCGCAATGTCCCCGCCGCGGTCGTCGGCATAGGCGGCGTTCAGATAGGTGAGCGCATCCTCGCCCCGGCCCTGGCGAAACAGCACCCAACCGACACTATCCAGGATCGCGGCATTTTTTGGCGCACAGGCATACGCCCGCTCGATCAGCGCATACGCTCGTCCCAGGTGCTGGTTGTGATCAGCGAGGGTGTAGCCATAGGCATTGAGCGCCGCCGGATCGTCCGGACGGCGCTTCGCGACCGCGCGCAACTCGTGCAATGCCGTCGCCACGTGGCCGCGTTCCTCGGCCAGCGACGCGACCGCGTACTCGAGTTCGACGCTGTCCGGATACTCGAGTACCGCTCGATCCAGCACCGCCTGCGCCTGCGGCGGCTCGCCCGCGTCCGCGTAAATGCGCGCCCGCGCCGCGAGAATCTCCGGCGCCCGTGCCGGCACTTCCTCGACCAGCCGATCGAGCAACTCCTCGGCCGCGGGTGCCGCGCCATGGGCCCGCAAAATGCTGGCGGCCCGCAACAGCGCGGGAACCGCATTGTCACCTTCCTGCACCTGGGCATAGAGACGCAAGGCGCGCTCCAGATCCTGATGCCGCTCGGCAATCAGCCCCAGATAGTAGAGGGCGTCATCCAGAAACTTGCCGGTGACCACCAATTGCGCGAACTGCGATCCCGCATCGTCCAGCCTACCGTCCTGGAAATCGATGAGCCCGAGCAGATGCAGCGCTGCCGGCGCCGCGGCCGGGTCCTGGGTCATGCTGGCGAGTTCCACCCGGGCGGCGGCGTTCTGCTGAGCCGCCAACAGCAACAGCGCGTGATCCAGGCGATTGGCCACCGTCGGGTCGCGGGCCAGCAGTGCCTGCGATTCGGCCAACGGTTGCTGCACATCGCCGGCCAGAATGCGTGCCCGCCACAGGTTCTGCCTCATGTCCGGATCGGCCGTGGACCCCAAGGCCTCCAAGGCAGTGAAGCTGCGTACCGCGGCGGCCGGATCGTCGGCGCGCAGCGCGGTATGCGCCTGGAGCCGCAGCACCGCAGCCGACGCCGGAAAATACGCGGCCAACCGGTCGGCGAGCTGGCGCGCGCCGTGCACGTTGTCGGTTGCGGCAAGCTCCTCGTCGAGGGCGGCGAACTCGGCGGCGAGGCCGCGCGGCGAGGAATTGAGCACGATCCGATAGTGCGCCGTCGACTGCTCGATCTTGAACAGCTCCAGGGCCGCCCTCGCCGCCGCGCGATGCGCCTCGACCGAACCGGGGTCGACGTCGATCCAACGCGTGGCCACGCGAAAGGTGAGCGTCGGCTGCAGCGTTGCCGCCGTGACCTCCGCCGCGTGCTGGAGCAATCCTAAGTCCCGGCTGGTCTCGGCGGCAGCGGCATATTGGAGCGCGGCCAGCCGCGGCTGGTGTCTGGACAGCGCTATCTCGCCCGTGACGGTATAAAATAGCCTTGGCTCCTCGGCCGCTTCGGGCCGGGAAGCAACGTTGACGCATGCCGCACAGGCAACGAGGCCGAGTCCTGCGAACGCTCTTGCGAAAGGTGAAAACGGGAACACGACGGCAGTATAGCGGGATATCTTTACGGCAATGGCATTCAACATTCTCGGGATAAATCATAAGACTGCACCGGTCTCGCTGCGCGAAAAAGTAGCCTTCAACGAAGACCGGCTGGTCGCTGCGCTGCGGACATTGCAGCAGGAGAATGGTGTCGCCGAAGTCGTGATTTTGTCGACCTGCAATCGCACCGAGGTCTATTGGGCGGGCTCGGCCAGCGGCGCCGACCTGTCGAACTGGCTCGAGCGGCACCATGGCAACAACTTGGACTTGGCCTCGAGCCTCTACGTGCATCAGGAGCAACGCGCCATCGAGCACGCGTTCAGCGTGGCCTCGGGCCTGGATTCCATGGTGTTGGGCGAGGCACAGATCCTTGGCCAGCTGAAGGAAGCCTACCGCGTCGCACACCAGACCGGCAGCACCGGCCCGATGCTCAATAAGCTGTTCCAGGCGGCTTTTTCCGCCGCGAAGCGCGTTCGCTCCGAGACCCAGATCGGCGCCAACGCGGTCTCGCTGGCCTCCGCCACGGTGAAGCTGGCGCGACGCGTCTATGCGGATTTGAGCATCCAGAACACGCTGATGATCGGTGCCGGGGAGATGATCGCGCTGACCGCCCGGCACTTTGCCACCGCCGGCGTGAAACGGATCGTCATCGCCAACCGCACCTTGAGCCGCGCGCAGACGCTGGCGGCCGAGATCAAGGGCTACGCCGTGGACCTCGCGCAACTCGACAAGGAACTCGACCAGGCGGATATCGTCGTGAGCTGCACCGCGAGCGCCCTGCCCTTGATTAGCAAGGCCGCGGCCG
>Ga0209208_10012322_pt1 | contig 10844 bp, 8 predicted proteins | sample S1TSphfallax_3_FD_187694 | JGI IMG/M metagenome (GOLD analysis project Ga0209208, IMG submission 187694) | Host-associated microbial communities from peat moss isolated from Minnesota, USA - S1T2_Fd - Sphagnum fallax MG (SPAdes) (version 2) | ecosystem: Host-associated > Plants > Peat moss >... | reverse complement strand
CTCAATTGGCTTATCAGGTCACTAGTTATAATCCATAACATTTGACCTACTAATTAACACAAGGTAGTACCACCCTCGGCTCTCATTAGCCCAACGATTAAGTAACCCTTTGCTGCTTGGATGAACATTTCATAATAGCGCTATGTATTGATGAAAAAATGGGCATTTCAATACTCATGAGGGATGGTTATTTGTATTAACAAGCCAGAATGTGTTGTTACTACAAAATACTCTCAATGCATCTGTTTCTCGATTAGTCGTGGTAACCACCTCAATTCTCAAAGGTTACCTTGTCCATAATTGCATAATTAAAAAAATGTGAATGTAAATGAAATTTTTTGCTTGAAACCTCCACCAACACACCCTATGCCTGAATCTTACACATCTAAGTGCATAATGGCCAAGTACTCAGATGAAAGTTTGAGGAGGCAGAAAGGTGAACAAACAACAATAGGTGCACAAATATAAACTTCCTTGCAAAAGGCCGTCCAGGCCATGTACCATCATCACAAGGTAACCATCGATTGCAAAAGGGTTCACGTCAAGAGAATGTGGTTTTTCTAACACAAAAAGCCACAGAACTTTTTGGTTCATCCAAAATGTGTGTGAGATAAACTTTGTGAATTTCATCCATTACAATGTACAATTTGTGATTTTCATTGTGACATATATTAAATTTAAAATGACAATTTAGCATTAACAGTGTTTTTTTAAAAAGTACATATGATTTTGATTATCAACACTAGTTTGGTATGTGTAAGTCTCAATAATGCAAAGTTAAACTTATGGCATGATCGAAAAATTACATCACATAAATCAAGTGATGAACTTCAACATTTAGAACAAATGCTTGATGCAAACCTAATTTTGATGTTTTTGATACCAACATAGGCTTGTCACTAGCCCCCCTTTTAACCAAGCACAAAACATTGTAATTAGTGGTAGGTGTGGCAAATCAGGTGTCAAGCAGAACTCCATACACACTTGTTACTTGTGCCCACTATTCTAACAATTTCGAAAGAAAAAAATAAAATAAAATCCAACCTCTCATTCTGGTTGGGAGTTTTGTTATCTTAACACAACTGAGGTTACCAAGGTGGAACCTTGGTAACCAATTCTGTCCACACTCTTATTTTCTCCCACACCACCTAGGCACCTAACCCACATTTCATCCATCCTGGATGGTTCACTGGTGGGTGTTGTTCCAATTTTGCTGCAAAGATTTTGCAGCAACGCCCCCATTATTTCTTTGGATTGCATTCTTGCTTAGAATTGAACTAGAAGTGATAAATCACCATAGTACCTTGGAAGCTTCAACACTAATTACATTTTGTGTAAAAATGTTGAAAATTTCCCACAATTTGGGTGGGTGGGCTCATAGCAAGGACTAGTGACTTTGGGTCCACTTAGCTAGCAATCCAAGTGGGAGACGTGAGAGAACTAATCAAGGTAACTAGCCTAATGGGTTAAGGTCAGACTTGACTTAAATGGGTTAAGGTCAGACTCGACTTAAATCACCTTTGCTTGGAAGTGCCAACTTCATCACATGGTGGCCTGTTCCTTTACTTTTCTATTCATTTTGAGGGGATTCTGCTGACTAATGATGAAGGTTTTTTTTTTTGGGTGCAAATCCTAAGTCTATACGTTAGTGCAATTGACACCCCCCACAAGAGCATTTCAACCCAAATCTGATAAGGTTTTTCCTAGCTAGCTAGTCAAGCAATTTGGAGTGTCAACTATCTACTGGGACTATCACAAGAATCTGGCAAGCAGCGAGGTGTGTGTGCTATGTGCTCTTCCTTACCTTTGATTGGGGCTCTTCGGGTCATGGAAGAGACATTGCGATGTACCTAGAAATTGGCCAAAGTTTGGTATCCCTACACTCTAGGGTGACATTTCCGGCGTAATTGAAGGAACCCCACTTGGACTACTTCAACATGCTAACCACCAAGTGTTTCCAAAGTATTTTATGTTTGATAATTATCATCCTTATTGATATCATTTGAAGGGTAGAACCATCATGTGTCAAAGCTCTTGTGCTATTGTGTGGAAATAGACTCCAGATCCCAATGATTCCAGGTTATGACTTATGACAGGTTATGTCATCTTTTGTTGGTTTGGCTTACCAATTCTATCAATTTGTTATCATGACTAGGTTTGAAAGTAATCTTTCTTATTCAGATCATTTTATTTCCATTATATTCCTTTTTGTAAGAGCAGGTCCACCCATGCTCAGTTTATGTGGCCATGCACAAGTGTTTCTAACATACAAGTTAATTATTTAGTTTTTTCCAACCTCACTCATAAAACTGAAACTGGGACTGCAAAATGAGGGAGACTACTAATACAACCCTTTTTTTCCTGGTGAATCAGTGCCAGAATTTGGCCTTTGCTCAGTCAATGCGATGAGCCAAATAGACATAGGGCACTTAGTTTTGCCAAAGACTACCTTGGATGTGGATGAAGGTTGCTGATTCAAAACCTCAACATCCATCCCTTTTCTCCATCTCCGCCATTGATCACGTGTGATGGTGGGGATTGTCCCATCGTTGATGATGAGCACTATAAATCTTTTCACCTCTTTTGTTGTAGAATGTAGGGTTTTGAAGTGAGCTTGCACCATGAAGCTTCCTCTCATTGCCACTTTTTGCAACAAAAGGTGTAACCTCTTTGTTAAATTATAGTTGAGTGACTAAATTAGGATCGCTATAATCAGATCTGGTTGTAGAAAGTTATCACTAAAGCTTAAAGGGGGGGAGGGTTAATATAGTCATTTTGGAGATTTGTTGAAGTTATTCAGGGCATGCAATTTGTACAACAATAGCAATGATATTCATTGTGAAATTGCAAAGGTGAACAAGCTTGTTTGACATTGGCTTCAAGGTTTAAGCATATCAAGAAACAAGTGCATTGAACTTTCCCTCTTTTGTGTTTTTTTATACATTCTATTGTGTTAGGGTTCTTCACAATAAGTCGTGTTCTCCATCATCCTCTTGCAATGGCTTTTTCAAGATTGCATCAGTACTTTAATTTTAACATGAATTTGCATCTAACTAGTCCATTACTTCTTGTTTCAAATTCCACCATGTTTCCCCCTTCCCTTAGATCCTCTAATGGCTCAATATCAATTCTTGTAAGAACTTAGAGTCCATCTCCAAACTGTGTTGATAGTGTTTTTGATCTTGTTGCAAATGATTTAGTTACATTTCTACCACCAACTAAAAATGGTCCAACTCATGTCTTTCTTGGTTTTGCAACCTCTTGTGGTCTTGTTATTCTAGCCGAAAATGGTCTAGCTCTTGTCATAGTTAATCTTGCATCCTTTATTGGTTTTGCTAGTCTAGCTCCTATCTTAGTTCATCTTCCATCCTTTGCTAATTTAATTGATCATGTTAGAAAGCATTTTCATGACCTTGAGGTCATTTCTAATGATAATGTTATTGAGTTATCTAATTATTAGTCTAACAACCCTCTTTTTGTTTCACCTTGTAAAAAGCAGAAAAAAAGAAAAAGGAAAACTCAAAAAAATCTTATGACAACATTCACAAATTTCAAATTGAATGGGTAATTCGTAGGCCATGGGAAGAAGGCTTGGTGTCTAAGGGAAGGTTTATAAATGTGATGAATTGCAAAATGTGTTCATTGATTGAGAACAAAGAAAAAATCATTGGTTGTAAGTGGGACACGTTGACAAAACACCATGGTTGTAGAATTGCATTATGGGACATGCCAAAGTTGGGTGTGAAAAAAGGTGAAAAATACATTGCACATGATTGTGCTCACTTGAAGAACATGAAATTTATGCTCAAAGGGGTCCTAAGTCTATTTTGGCACAAGTAAATAGACCTACATGTGAAGGGAATTGAATTCTTTTGCAAATGAAATATATTATGTAGGTTTTGTCTCATGGTTATGTAATGTTAGAATATGAAAGTTTATATGAACTTTTTAAAGGCTTAGGAATCCTAAACAATCCAAGCATGCATTGGCTTGATATTGTTATTTGGGTCCTTGTCGAATACGTACATGCAAGTTCAAGATGCCATTTTCAAGGCCATTAAATGTACTAGATTCCTAACATGTTCATGTGATGAAGATATAACCATTGATAATGGTTCAAGGATATGTGTTCATGTTTACATGGTTGATTCCTGGTTTAAGGTTTTTATTTTGTTTTGTGTTGAGAAGATTATGGATTGGTCTAACTGTAACAATCCCACAAAAGTCATCATGGTTGCATTGATGAAATAGACACACAAATCTTGGAAGAAAGTGAACTTGACAAGATCATCAATTCAACTATTGCCACAAAAGCCACAAGCCTTAAAACACATTTTCACACATTACCGATTCAACAAGATTATTCCCCTCTATTGACCACCATTAGTAAACTTTAATTCAATCAACATTCATCCTTCTTCAAACTTCCCACAACAAGCATGTTCTTTCATGAATTGTTTCACAGCAAACCAGACACACTAACAACACATGTGTAATTTGAGAAGTTCTATATAAATTGTTATTGAAATTTCTCAATTTTATGATCATTCCCTGGTCATCAACCATTAGGTAGTTCATTATAACTAAGTCCTACCTACAAAGGCACATGGCACAACAGATACATCATCACCTCTAGACATAAAATCATCTCCCCAAATTACGAACATTTAATTGCATTTAAAAACATTTCTTGCTAAAAATCTAGATTATCCATTTATATGCCAACAATTGCTCAAGCTTCACTAGTGTTGCCTCCTTCTAGTAGCTCCACTTATTATCTTTTAGTTCTTTGTTTGACGTTCATCAAAGTGCCTTTGCAAAACAAGTTACACCACCAAAAATGCATCTAACCAAAACCAAACAACTAGCAAGCACCATCAAAATTGAAAGCAAATGGTGTTCATAACCTATAAACAAACAAATGTGAAGAAAATAGAAACAACAACAAAATCCTTAATTCACCATCACCATCAATTATTCACAAACTTGTCATTTTCTACTTTTGGTAGTTGACAGCAAGTTCCATCATCATTAGGGTTTCATCCCATCAACTTTGATCACACCATCATTAATCAAAATCCCATCCCCTTTCATTTTTTCCTCCCACCATTTTTTCCCTGTCTTTAAGCTATAACTTCTTCTTTTTTAAATTGCCTTTCTCTAAGTTGTAACATTTTTTAAAGTTTTCACCTTTTTCTAAACTACATCCTTTATTTAAACTTCCACCTTTTAAAAAGTTGGAATCTTTTTTTGAAATCGCACCTTTCTTATAAGCTTTTAGTTGGTTCATCTCCTCCTATTCATACCCCCAAGCTCTAAAGCCCCCTTCCTTCAAACCCCTTCTTTCCCCTTGTTGCTAGTTTATTTAATGGATATTTGCTATATTATTTATAACATGTCCTTTTGCACACATCCTAACCCTAACCTTGGCCTCTACTTGTTGTGGTGTTGTAAGGCCTAAGTTGATACCTTTATGTCTAATAGGATGAACTTTGTAACCAACTTGAAAGTTACAATGAAATCTATCACTTCCACATCTAATGGTTATTGCAAACTAGGTCTTGTTTAATTTTGTTTTAGCACACCTTTTAGTCATAGGTTGAGTTATTTCACTTTTATACAATGCATCCTAGTTCACTTTGGGTTTCAATAGATTTTGAGTGAATTTAAACATTTTTACCTAATGAAATTGTTTAACCCCCAGTGAATGGGGACCAATTGTTATAGAAAATAAATTGTTTCACTAATACCTAATGAAACAAGGTTATTTTCAAGTGAAATACAAATTTACCAAACCATTCATTTCCTAGTTAATTAACTAACCAACATGGAAATCAATTAAAATTTAATTATTTAATATATAATATTATTGATATTTTCATGATTTTTTAAACCTATGATTTATTGACATGTGACATTACCTAAGCTAGGTTAAGAACTTAGCCTAGGTATGTAAGGCACATAATCAACCTAGGCACCTATTTTAAGAATTCAATAGGAGAATATTCAATTAACATACCATTGTTGACCACACATAACACCACTCACAAAGTTTGATCCCTTGACTTTTAGAATGGAAGCAAACACCTTTACCATCAAACCACCCTACGTGTTGTGATAATGTGTTACATTACATTCTATTTATCAAATACTTGATTTAAACATTTCAAAAACATAAACTTTGAAATTTCATATCTTATTGAGATTTTGTTCAAATGAAATGATTCAAGTTTACTTTTTTTTAAATTTCAATAATGTACATAATTACATTTATTTTCTTTTTAAAAGTTTAAAATCATTCGAACAAAAAAAAAGTTGAATATCATTATTCAATAACATTTCAATGACCATTCTTTTGAAAAGAATAAAAATAATAAATGGATTTTTTTTGTTGATATAATAATATTACCCATGTTACACTACTTTCAATTATTATATGACTATTTTTCACTAATTTAAATTATTTCACCCTAGGTTTTTTTTGTTATTCTATGTTATTTCCAACTATTGGTTATTATATTGTAAAGTATTTAAAATTATTTTCATAGGTTATTATATTATATTTTAGATTATTTTAAATTATTATACTTAAGATAAAATAACCTATAATAACATAAAATATAATGACCTTGAATAACTTAAAGTATAACTTGAAATAACATATATCAGTTTAAAATAAAATAACCTAATGTATAGCTTAAAGTTAATTGAATAATTTAATTTAAAATCATTTAAAAACTTATAATAAATTAGTTAGGATACCTTAAGGTAAAATAACATATAATAGCTTATAATAACATAAAATATAAGTTAGAATAACTAAAGTAGCTTAAAATAATATAGGGTATATCATAAAGTAGCATATATAGATTTTTTTTTAAACATAGAAAAAAACCTATTTACTATAATAAATTATAATATTGAATTATGTTAATTACTAATGAGACATGATGTTTACATAGTGATATTATAATGAAATCAATACAATGCAATGAAGTTATTTCATTTTTAAGGTCCCGTAGTGATTTAAGCTAGTAATTGCACCCCACTTTTGTAGTAGTGTTTGTTGAACCAAGTTAAGGGACTTAGTTATTTTCCTTGCATTCTTTTCTTGCGTTTCCTTATTTTTTTGCTTTCTAATTTTTGTTGGTTACTTTCTATCAAAAAAATTCTATTGCATAGTCTCCAAATACTCATTAGATGTGATAATGTGTGATTTGTTGTAATTGACTATTGGTTTTATCCCTCATGTTTTCCTTGCAAGTAGATGGGGCAATTTCATCAAATTTGCAAAACACAATACTTCTAAAGTTTGATTTATAAAATTAGGTTTTTCAATTTGAGACTCATGCGTAGGCCTTTCTAAGTTTATTATTACTTCATTGCTTTAAGGTGGCCTTGTCTTCTTTGCAATAGTAGAACATTAATATTATTACACGTAATATTTTAAAGCAGTAGTTCCATGTTTTCAACATTGTTTCATGTTTTAGTAACCTTTGTTATACTTGTTATATTGATTAGCTCCTCGACTCCTCCATATTTTCCACATATTTGATATTCATTGTCATCATCACTTGCGTTGTGATTGTTTTCATTTAATATTTTCATGTTAGTTGTAGTTGTGTACACCTCGTTGAATTTGGTCCTATTGGCCCTTGGATTCAAATGCCATATCATGATAACCTTATACCCATTTTTTATGTTATGTTTTGAAAATGAAATTTGCTTGATGTTTTCTTTGTTCAATTAACAAAAGTTGTTTTGTTTAGTTTCTAATAATTGGATCAAACATGTTATTATCTTTCTCCTTTGTAAATGTAGTTTTGAAATGTTTGAAACAATTCGCAGCTATGGGTTGCAATGCATGAGATGTATGTGAAGCTAAATCACCATCTCCAACCCAAATGTTTATGTGAGTTTTATTATTTATAGGGTTACATGACCATGACCATTTAGGATCAATAAAGGGTGTCAATAAGGTAAAGTAAACAAAAATAATAATCCGCCCAAAATCCAATTTTAAAATGAAAGATTATTTTAATATGGACACAAGAAAATAAATTAAAAATGTTTTGAAATAAAAATATGAAAACATAAATCACTGCATTTAGATTATGGGAAGTATGTTGAAAATATGTTTGATGTTGACTAGATCAATATGGTGTTCAAACCTATTTCATATTTAAAAATCAATTTATTATGATTATAACATGCATAATTTGACAATACATATGTATCTTTTAAGAAATTAATATTTCATTTACATATAGCCCATTTTGTAAAATTAGACATTTTGTGCAAGTATAAACATTTTAAATAACTCTACTTAATTATACTTTCAAGATGGGGTTTTTCAAAATTTTAAATATGAAATGAAAGATTATCACCATGTTAAGTATTATACAAAATAAATTTTCTACTTTCAACACATTAAAACTTTTTCATGACTATTTTTAATTTTTTTTGGCATAGAGTAGTGACCCATCTACTGAACTTTGCTTGCACCCTAAATGTTAATTAGTTTGAAATATGTTTCCAAGATTTGACCTTGTGAAAAAAAAAATTCCTTGAAAAGGAAAGATGTCATCCATGTGTTTTTTGCATTGCCATGGATATCCATGACATGCAATCTATGATGTAGTCATCTTTGTTCCTCTCACCATTAAATATGATAAATCTCGATGGAAAACTCCCAACTACATTTATAACACAATTAATGGTCATACATCCCCTGAAATTGGGAATGACGTTATAGATTTTTTATGAAATTCTTTTTACTAGAACTCATGCCCTTGACTAATGCCATGGTTGAATCCTTATCTTATCCCAATTCCATAAATGATTTGCTAGATACTTGTGTTGAATGTACAATGTTGCAAGATTGTTGTCAAATGATGTGCATGCATTGTTAGTGAAACTTGTGCTTTACAAACCTCTAACCTTAATGCAAGTTTGATTGAAAATTATGGATGACTATGCTTAAACCCACCAAGAGTATGTGGGTACTCCATCCCAAAAATGGGTTAAGTTGAATTTAAGCGAGGTTTGCCACCTTGGGTTTAAGTTGTTGCACTGTGATCGAAAGTCCACAACCTACATTCCAATAATCAAATTGACAAAAATAACTTTCTTTTTCCTTTGTGAACACACCATATAGTCCAACTTTTCCAAACTTGGTCTTTCCATCCAAATAGTTAAATAGTGAGGCCAAGGGAATGTTGAAGAATCTATTGACTCCCCAAGCAATCTTATGCCTTTTTCCATTATGTGCATGGCATCTTCTAATTGTTTTGTGGTCCATTTGCCTCTTCTTGCAAAACCAAAATTCTTTGCATCCCTTATTTGTCTTGGTCTCCTAATTTAATTAGGTGGCATTTTCTCCTTGTCTTGAACTAGATCAAATGGGATGTTATTTTTTATAACTTGTGTTGGTTGATCTAGTAGGTTGTTTTGTTGTCTACAAGGTGTGTTGAACATCATCTTCCTTTGATCCTCTTGGCTTTAACTTATAAAAGATAAGGGGATGTGTTGATGCCCCATGAACAATATATCTTGAAGATGGTTGGATGGCAAGTACAATGGGATTTCACGATTACCAAATTTTTTGGTCAATGGTGTCCATTGACCATGTGCAAAACATGTGTTTTTATTAATAAAAAAATAATTTAAATTTATTAAGATCATATAGTCAATGATGTATGTTGACCATATACAAACCACATATGTGATTCATAAAACCAACAAATAGAATTATTAACAATAAAATATAATAAATATTCCAAATATATGAAAAATAAAGGTATAAATAATTGATTAAAAAATAAATTTAAAAATAAAATCAAAACCAATACCATTGAACAACCATTATGCTGATGGTTGGGTGGAAATGAATGGAACGATTTGCCATTTGACCCATTTCCTAATGGAATCCACTATGCATAAGTTTGAAACCACTTTAATGGTTTTGTGGCCTTCCACTCAAAAATGGGTGGAATGCACAATGGTTTAGGACCTAGTGTAGTCCATTGTGCGCAAGTTCAAAACCACTCTATTGGTTTTGTGGCCCTCCATTCAAAAATGGGTGGGATGGATAGTGGTTTAGGACACATTTTTTGGGAGTGATGAAACATGTAGAGAAATCATATGTGACCTTTTAGTCCAAGTTGGTTTTTTCTAAATCTTTAATAGGTCCCTTTGGGGATGGTGACCTATAATACCATCTTCAAGTCCACACGTATGTGCATTTGAATCCCATTGTATCCCTAATTTGGGTAACTAGTTTTGTAAAACTTGTTGTGACTATGACTCGAAATTAAACATAAAAGGCACCTACATCCACCCACCAAACTTCATAAGGCCAAACATATGTGGCGATTCATTGTGAACACAACAAAAGAAATTTATTGATCATCACCCTATTATCATTATTTTACAACAATCAATGGAACAATCTAAGAAATGCTATAATAACACCAACCCAAGTTTACAACCTAAATTCTACTAAAATTTAATCACTATGAAAGAAAAACCCAAAAATCAAGTAGGACTTACACGATGGTAAGAATTGGTGGGTAGCCTTGTCCCATGCTTAATCATTAACCGCATTAATTACAACCCCAAACTTCATTATGACAATTAACATGTGGAAAAACTTGTAACTTTTCACCTTGCGTCACAACTGTAGCCTTGGGCTCGTGACCAAAGCAAGGGGTTGTGAGGTTACGAGCCAAGAAGGAAGCCCAAGAGTCATACTGCATGTTCTCAGGAGTGTAAGAGAGTGTGAGAGATTAGACCTTCACACTCCCAAGGGAACTCTCACTTTGGGAGTTTAGAATCTCGGTGGA
>Ga0209208_10012321_pt1 | contig 10844 bp, 4 predicted proteins | sample S1TSphfallax_3_FD_187694 | JGI IMG/M metagenome (GOLD analysis project Ga0209208, IMG submission 187694) | Host-associated microbial communities from peat moss isolated from Minnesota, USA - S1T2_Fd - Sphagnum fallax MG (SPAdes) (version 2) | ecosystem: Host-associated > Plants > Peat moss >... | reverse complement strand
TTTTTGTCTGTCCCAAAAACGCCAAAATTTAACAAAAAAAAACACTACTAATAGGTGTTGCAGAGTTTGCTACAGTGTTTTTGTTTAAAAGGAATTTCTGTTTGTAACTAAAGTGGCAATCATGCATAGGAGGATTTAGCCAAAAATCTGGCTATATAACAGAAATAAAAGTACAAAAATCTGGCGATTTTCACTTCTTCTTTTTTTTTTTCCTTTCTTACTTCTGGCAACTGAAAACCTAAAAAATCAGTTTCTTTTTCCAATGTTTAATTTTTAATTTCGCGTTCTGGCAATATATCGGCAGCCGGTGTTTTTTTTTAAAAACATTTAAAGGCCGTTTGGCTACCTAGAGAGGTGAGAAAGATTTATTACTTGGGCAGTGATGGGGCAGGATTTTTAAAACCAAACAAATAAAAGGGGAAAAATAAACGAGCAGGAGTTAAAACTTGGTAGCCTAGTAGTCGTCGTTATTGCCTTGTTTTGTTGCGCGTGTACTTACATTACCCCCCTGCCCCACTGCCTGCCCGCCTACCCTCTCAGTGCTGATCAGTGAAGATTGAAGGAAAGGGATGATGGACCGCGTCATTGCTGCTGTCCCAACGAGTGTGTGCCCGAGCGCTCCTCTTCTTCTTCTTCTTCTTCTTCTTCTTCTTGTCATCGTCGTTGTTGCGTAAGTGAAGTCTACGGACCGAAGAAGAATGGCAATGAGAGAGACAGCGCTCGAGACTAGAGAGTAATAAGAGACATTGTGTATTAGGGAAGTCGTTGTTTGTCTCTCATTGCTTTTGTTCTTGTTGTAGGTCTGTGAATGCATGGGGTTGTTATTGTTGTTGTTTTTTGTCGGAAGTTTTCGCGCTGCCTGCCTGGTTGCTTCCGTATCTTCGGTGTAGCAGTTGTGTTGCTGTGGAAGTGTTATAGTCTTGAACATTTGAGGCGAGAGTGCCAGGATCAGCCGTGAGACAATGATGCGGCTGTAAGCAGGCATTCCAGCAGTGGACGAGTGTGATGGAGTTTGATGAACGCCATTCTTTGAATTGCTGTACATAAGGTATATTGACTGTGAGAATGATAAGAAATTTTTTTTAAGGAATTTTTATCTTGGCGCATTCTAGATCGCTACTTGCCGGCGGTGTAATTATCGAAGAATCGCTTCCTTCGCTTTCTCTCTCGTTCTTGTTTTCTCTTTCTCGGTAATAATGTGTGTCGTCGTCGTCGTTGTCATCATCATCATCGTCTGCACTGTGCAGGATTTTGTTTCCTTTTTCTCTAGAGTGTTGAATGAAGGTGTGTTTTCGGATGATGAACAACTAGTCTTCTGTCTCTCTCGCTCTGAATCTACTACGTCTTTTTGTAACTCTGCATGTTCATGCGCCGCTGACCTTCGTTTGTACTTCAGGACCACCGCATTTGATCATGCGTGGTAGAAAAGTTTGGATTTACTGCTCGCCAATGTTGCAACTGTTGCTAGAGCTTCGTAGTTAGCATTGTCGCTGCAAGCAAAGTGTTCCGCCGCTATAGCTTCTTCCGCATGTTTATTCCTGTATCTTTCCTACCCTAGGAAGCCGATCTTAAATCTTCGTGCATGGTCTGCCATACGCATTTCTTCCTAGACAAATGCTGGGACGTTCCGCATCGCAGAGAATGATCGCCTCTCATCATCCCTTTGATGTCCCGCCCAAGACAATGCAGTTACCAGCATGCATCTGCCGCCTTAGGAGAGTGTGATGAGTCTCGCATTTGTTCGTTACTAGTCTCTGCAGCGCGCGTCACAGTTTGGCATATTGCTTTGAACATTGTCTGCAGGCCAAGGCGAGAATCGAGTTTCGACCGCATGAGATGATCAGGGCGTTGAAGACTGTAAAGCTTGGCGGATTCTGATGAAGAAGGATAACTGTAGCTCTTCTTGCTCGACTGCAGGTACAAAAGAGATGGAACTGCTACTGCACTGTACATGACGAAAAGGCAATTTTTTAGGAACTCACTTGAAAACAGTGATCAGCAACAGTACCTGCGGAACTGTTGTCTATCGAGCCAAATTGACATTCGCTATAAGAAGATCAGAATCTGCTCCAGTAGGTTCTTCTCTCTTCTCTCTCCAGCTGTAGAGAGAAAGCTTGCTGTGAGCTTCCAAACGAGTCGTGTCTTCGAGTCCAGCGATGAGCATTTGAACCTTGGACACTTGTGGAAACCTTCCATGTGTACCCCATGTTCCGTATTCGAGTGATCTCTTCCGTGTTGCTTTCAAAGTCTCGGGCATTTGGAGCTTACCCATCTCTTCACTGTCAAGTTCTTTCACTGCATATTAGGATCTATCTGCAATATGGATTAGAACTGTGTTTTTTTTTTGTTTTTTTGTTTTTTTTGTTTTTTTCCTGTGTTACGTGTCGGGTGGGGGGGGGAGATGGAGGCGCACCTGCAGGGCTTAAGTTCCTGCATGTTTCACTGACTGTCACGAGAGGGAAGTTCTTCGTTGAGAATTGAACCATTTGATATGACAATATATCCCTTTCCTTCTATTCAAGTTTCTAGCCTCCAATTGTAGGACTTCTGGTGGGAGGAAAAGTTCTTGTTGCTTGCAATTTCGATTCTTCTGATTTTCAGTTTGAATGCCTGGTCATGTTGCAGAGCATCGAGGCAGCTGGCAGCTGTGCAACAATATGTATGATGTGAGCTTCTGAAGCTTGTTCTAGACGCCTGGAAGGTTGTTATATTGGGCCCTTGACTGTGCAAAATCTGTCCAGACAGAGACATGGATCATACTCCAAGTTTGCCAAGTCTCGCATTGGGCCTGGTCTTTGTGCTGATGCTGCTTCCGTGTGCAAGGCCATCATTGGGTGTTCAAGGCCTCAACACAGACATGGTAGCTCTACTGGCATTCAAGTCAGCAGTGGTTCCCCAAGGCCCTGATCTGCTTCCAAACTGGGTGGCAACAGATTCAAGCCCATGCAGCTGGACAGGAGTGACATGCAACACCAACAATGAAGTGGCCATGCTCTCATTGCCAGGCATTGGAATCACTGGCACAGTGCCAGATGAGCTGTTCACCATACTCACATTGCAGCATCTGGATTTGAGCTCCAATAGTCTCTCTGGCAACATATCTCCAGACATTGGAAATGTCACTAGATTGATTTATCTGAATCTGACACAAAACATGCTGATGTCTGGTCCCATACCCTCATCTCTCTTTGGCCTTTCCAATTTGCAAAGCCTGGATCTTAGCTATAATTGCTTTTCAGGCATCCTGTCTGATGACATTGGACGGCTTGTCAACCTTCAGGAGCTGGTTTTGGGCACCAACTCTTTTTCAGGTGTCATACCCCAAGAGATTGGAACACTAACAATGTTAAGTGTTCTCGACCTTTCCAGCAATTCTTTCTCTGGCACTGTTCCTGTGCAACTTGGCAACCTTGTAAACTTGCAACACCTGGATCTGAGTAGCAACGCTCTCTCTGGTGATATCCCTGCACTTGTGACTATGTCAAACCTTGAGCTCGTAGACATAAGCAGCAACTTCTTCTCTGGTGTCATTTCTTCACAATTGGCCATTCTTACCAGTTTGACCTATCTTGACTTTAGCAACAACTCCCTTTCAGGGCCAATACCCCCTGAAATTTGGGGCATGACATCCTTGACAGAGCTTGATCTTGGGGCCAATGCCTTGACTGGTATTCTCCCAGCAGAGCTGGGTAATCTGGTCAACTTGGAGAGTTTTTATCTCGGGAACAGCCATCTTACAGGTCCCATCCCTGAAGAGATCTCCTTGCTAACGAGTTTGAGGAAACTTGACATGGGTGGCAATACTTTTATTGGATCTATTCCTGAGTCTATTGGCAATTTGAAGAACCTTGCAACACTGAATCTACCAAGTGCACATCTGAACGGCTCCATTCCAGCTTCTCTTGGCAACTGCAGCAGCTTGCAGGTTGGAACATTACCTCTCGACCTCACATTTTGCTTCTTGGTGCTCAGTCATCTCCTAGATACCAGCCCAATTTCTAATTGATTGAACTAGAAAGATGCTGCTGTGGAATTGCAGACTTGGCCCAAATCAATCATGTGATGGATTTTTTGGTTTTGCTTCTAAGCCTTTCAGTAGTAGTGATCTGCAGATGCAGCTTGCAACCCTTTTGTTTGAAGGAATGCGTAAACCTGTCTGGATTTGGGGTTTACTTCCATGCATAAGCTCACTATAGTCCAAATACCACTCCAACAGCCCCAAATGTTATTGTCACTTCACTTCTGCAGCACCCACACACAGCTAAGTAGAGCATAGATAGGCTTGTGTGTTCTCTTTTTCTGTCCCCTGTTTGAAATGACAAGTGTCATTTTGACTGCTTCATGCAGGTCATTGATCTGGCTTTCAATTACCTGAGTGGGCCCATTCCAGATCAGCTTGCTGCACTCCAAGATGTCATCTCCTTCTCAGTGGAGGGAAACATGCTCTCTGGCCCCATCCCAGCATGGTTTGGTGATTGGCAAAATTTGTCTAGCCTTCTCCTTTCAACCAATGAGTTCAGTGGCAGCATCCCTCCTGAGCTTGGGAACTGCTCTCGTCTCACAGACCTTGCCCTTGACAACAATCAGTTGACAGGCTCAATTCCACCAGAGCTTTGCAATGCTGAACAGTTGAGTCAGTTAACACTAAATATAAACAACCTTACTGGGGACATAACTGATACCTTCCAGAGATGTACAAGTCTATCTGAAATCGACTTGACCAGCAATCATCTGTCAGGACCTGTACCACCATATCTGGGTGACCTTCCAAACCTTGTGATTCTATCCCTGCGGAGCAATAATTTCTCAGGAAATGTTACAGACACACTGTGGAGCTCCAAGTCATTGCTTGAGATCCTGTTGGATTCAAATGAGCTCACTGGGAGCCTATCCCCACTGATTGGAAACCTCACAACATTGCAGTACCTTGTCCTTGCCAACAACAATTTTGAGGGCCCAATACCAGCAGAAATTGGCAAGCTTTCTAATTTGACTGTGTTCTCAGTTGCAAACAACAACCTGGATGGTGGGATCCCTTTGGAGTTATGCAACTGTATCCAACTCACAACCCTCAATCTTGGAAATAACTTGCTGACTGGACCAATTCCTCAGCAAATCGGGCAGCTCATCAATATTGACTACATGGTTCTATCACACAACAGTCTTACTGGGACAATTCCAAGCACAATATGTGCTGATTTCCAGGTTTGTTGTCCAATGTACTGATTCTTTTGAACTTTCATTGTCTCTATTTATTTCTGCCTTGCTGGTATAAGTGCATCAAACCACAAATTGCAGCCTTCTGTGTTCCATAGTTGACAGGCTTTATTTGTCCACATATCTTGCAATATTTGCATTTTGTCTAAATTATGGATGGGTCCTGCTTTGCTACACTGAGAACCAAGAATGCAGGAAACACCAATTAAGTGTATCCATTTGATTCCTCCATATCAATGCTAGATCTCATTGTCTATGGACCCTACTGACATGAAAGAGTTCAGTCATTTATGCTAATGAATTCTCATTTTCTAGGTGATTGCCATACCCAGTTCAAGCTTTGTGCAACATCATGGAACACTTGACTTGTCATGGAACAATCTCAGTGGTAGTATTCCACCTGAGATGGGTGACCTCTCAGTTCTTGTGGAGTTGCTATTGACTGGAAATCAACTGACAGGCCCAATACCTCCTGAACTTGCACGGCTCACAAACTTGACCACCTTAGATCTTTCATGCAACCAGTTAACCAGATCCATCCCACCTGAGCTTGGAGAAGTGCACAAGCTGCAGGGGTTGAATTTGGCCTACAACAGCCTCACTGGGCAAATCCCTCCACAACTAGGTGACATTGCCAGCCTTACAAAGCTCAACTTGAGTGGGAACATGCTTTCCGGATCAATACCTGACACTCTTGGCAACCTGATGGGTCTGTCTCATTTGGATGTCAGCAGCAATGAGCTCAGTGGGGATCTCCCATTGTCCTTGGCAAGTCTGGACTCTATTGTGGGATTGAATCTGGAGAACAATCAACTGACAGGTAGCATCACTGGATTGCTGTCTGAGAGTTCAGTCTGGCATCAGGCTCAAACCATTAATCTGAGCCACAATGCATTTTCTGGGGCCATTCCAGCCACCATTGGCAATGCAACAGGCCTATCGTACCTGGATCTTGGCGGGAATCAGTTCTCAGGGTCTGTTCCAAATCAGCTTGCAGGCCTTGCACAACTCATTTATTTGGATCTTTCAGACAACCACCTCAGTGGGATGTTCCCTCCTGAGTTGTGTGACCTTAGATACCTGGTCTTCTTGAACATGTCATACAATGATTTGGAAGGGCAAATCCCTTCCACTGGCATGTGTGCAAAGTTGGGTTCCTCTTCATTCATTGCAGATCCAGGACTTTGTGGAAACATACTTGGAACAGAGTGCACTTCCCGTCAGGGGACCATGGCTCCTGCCAACTTGGTGAGCACAGGGGCCATATTGGGTATCACAATTGGTTGCACCATTGCATTTTTCGGTATACTATTTGTATTCCTGAGGTGGCGTCTGCTGAAGAGGGACTCAATGACCAAAACCAAGGATCTGGAGAAGATGAAATTTAGCATAATGCTTGACACTACAAGCACCTGTATGACCATGCCAAAATCAAAGGAGCCCTTAAGTATCAATGTAGCCATGTTTGAGCGGCCTTTGCTTCGGCTCACTCTTGCTGACATACTCCTTGCCACCAACAACTTCTGCAAGACTAATATCATTGGTGATGGAGGATTTGGAACTGTTTATAAGGCCATTTTACCAGATGGCAAAACTGTGGCCATTAAAAAACTTGGTGCTGCACGAACACAAGGTAACCGAGAGTTTCTTGCAGAAATGGAAACTTTGGGAAAGGTGAAGCATCGAAATTTGGTGCCATTGCTCGGATACTGCTCATTTGGTGAGGAAAAACTGCTCGTCTATGAGTACATGGTGAACGGAAGCCTCGACCTGTGGCTTCGGAACCGTGCGGATGCAGTGGAGGTTCTAGATTGGAGCAAACGCTTCAAGATTGCCATGGGCTCTGCAAGGGGTCTCAACTTCCTTCACCATGGTTTCATACCCCACATCATCCATAGGGATGTGAAGACCAGTAACATTTTGCTGGATGCTGATTTTGAGCCCCGAGTAGCAGACTTTGGTCTTGCACGGCTTATCAGTGCATATGAGACCCATGTAAGCACTGATATTGCAGGCACCTTTGGTTACATCCCTCCTGAATATGGGCAGAGCTGGCGATCCACTACTCGTGGAGATGTCTACAGCTATGGAGTGATACTGTTAGAACTGCTCACTGGCAAGGAGCCAACAGGAGCAGACTTCAAGGAAATTGAAGGAGGTAATCTGGTTGGATGGGTGCGGCAGATGATCAAGCAAGGAGCAGCCCAAGAAGCACTTGATCCTACTGTTTCCAATGGGCCATGGAAGATGAGCATGCTCAAAGTATTGCACATTGCGAACCTGTGTACAGCTGAAGACCCACTCATGCGGCCATCAATGTTGCAGGTTGTGAAGTACCTTAAGGATGTTGAAGCTGCACCCCAACTGCCCATCTTTGAAAATCGCCAATAACCAACTGGATAGGTACAATCCAAAGCATTTTTAGTGTCTAATTTTTGTTAAGTTTAAAGAGAGTTAGACTTGCAAGTATTAATGTTTCCTGCGTACTTTCGAGTAGAGAACTAGAGGCAACTATTGGTGGCCTTATGAATTCTTTCTTGATTTTCTGTTTTTCAGGAAGCTTCAGCCATGCCTGTTGTACAAGAGAGGCTTTTGCAAACAGTGTTGCAGAAATGCCTGCTGTTTGCATCGTTATTGCACAGCTCTTAGAACAAGATTCTGCGGATACAGGCCTGAATGTGCTAATGAGGTTCCACCATCAAGGTAAAAACATCCTGCCCAGGATCACCTTCTTAGCAAGGTTTCACTTAAATCAATCCATCAAGCCAAGCGTGGAGAGTTTGTTCTGTAAGCTCAATGAAACCAGTGCACTCACAAATTGATGGTGTCTGTCAGGGAGTTTCCACATTTCAGAAGCCGTGTACCTAATCTACAGAAGACTCAATCAAATTGTAAACCAGAGACCAATGTCAGAGTCCATCAATTAACACTTAGAATGTAAGACTTTTATTTGAAGCAACCTCAGCTCAGCCTAAATATTCTTCATACAATGTACAAAATAATTACTGTTGGTGAAGAGCAAACCTGACACAGGAAGTCTTGGTTTTCCTTCACCTGAAATCTGTTGTGGTTTTGTAGTCCTGTTCCATATAGCAACCTAATTCCATATTATTCAGCAGAGTGTGCTCCTGTTTGCTTGTTGTCAATACCAACTACTAATTTTCCAATTAATTCCAGCTCCTGTAGGTGATAGATGTCCAGATCTCCAACTTGTGTTCTGTAGTTCCTTCAATAAAATTATGTGTACAATACTTTTCAAAGTAGAGCATCTGGACTATTTCATGCATCTGTTCTGGGTCTTGAAGATTTGGGGCAAAATCTTATATGTGGGAAAGGAGGTCATTGAGGGTTGCACATGGATGTATCTTCTGTTCGCTGTATGTGCTCCATGATTTGTACTCAAACTTCAATCAAGTTTAGATCCAATACAAGGATCTAAAAGTATTGCCTTTGTGTTTACAATTATTGTATTAATCATGTCTTCCAAGCTAATTGACACTTGTTTGTGGAGGCATGAAAGATTACACATTTCCATGCAGAGCTGGGTATTTCAATAACACAGAACTATTACATACCCAGCAGACAGACTATGGTATTAAAAGGTTTTTTTCCAATTTCACATGCTCTCTGGTCAATGAATTCAAAACACTTTTGATATAGACTCGCAGCATTGTTTCTTTTGGCCAAATTTCACTAGTTGGAAAAATTGAAACAGAAAAAGCACACAAAAAAGGTTTTTTTTTGGGATTTTTAAGCATCATATTTTAGAAGAATTAATAAATAATGATAGATTTCTATATTGGGTTCCAGTATATTAGCCAACAATATAGTAGGATACTTGAATTGTTTTGCTTTGATCTCTTCTTATGCACAATTGTCGCATCACCTACATCACAAATTTGAATGAAAAACACTGGGATTGATGAAGGCAACACATGTAGTGTACTCAAAATTGGTCATCAATAAGTTTTAACTTCCAAAAGTGGCCTTCACATTCTAGCTCTGGCCCATCTGCCAATCTCAGTGACTTAATTTTCTGGCCATGACACTGAGGGTGGATGATCATATTTGAATTCATTCAAGGATTCATTTGAAGACAGTTGTATCACATCACAAGCTCAACAATGGTACATAGCATGAGGACTAGCACCAATGGGTGCACACCTCAATGGATGGATGGTGGGGAAGACAAGAGGTTAGCATTACTCTCAATGTGGTGGGCATTTGAACTCTATTAACAAAATGGAATGTGTAAACTATATATGTACCAGTGTTGGTCTGATATTCCTATTGAGGATGGCATTGTACATAGTACAAGACACACACTGTACAAGACTATGCAATACTATCAAGGAACCTAGCAATCTGGTATGACATGGCAAACACAAGCCGAGTCATACATGTATGAATATGACCGAGGTAACATGAGCCTCATTATACCAGTCTTCCCCTGTTATGACTTTGAGACAATTATACCAACATCATGATTCACCCTTTTTCTTGTTCAATCTCTTGGTATGAGGAGCTTGAGGTTTTGCATTAGGGTGAAAGCATGGAAATTCTGCTCTTCACATATCATCTGCTGAATTTTTTATTCTTGTATCTTTGACAAGAATCTTTGTTGTTGTTGTACATAAAGCACCACTAGAAATTTCTTAGTGTATTCGGAGGCTACCTTTAAAGAATTTAAGATTCACCACAATCAATGAGAAGCATCTTATGTTTTCAAGGAGGAACCTTACAATTTAAAATGTTCATCCGTACAAAACATAAGGTTTCTTCCTATTTTAGTTCAAGGGAAAGAAATTCTAGAGATTCTTTCTGTACAATAAGACCCTCGGTCCAGAGCATAACCAGAATTTGTGTACCACTCGAGGTAGTACACTTATTCTGGTAATGCCATGGACCTGGGTGCCTTACCTACCACACAATAATATCAATTGAGTCTGATGAGCTACAACTAGTACCATATTCCAGGTGGTGTATCCCCTTCTATTTGGATTATTTTCTCTTTCTATGAATGAAAATTAGTGTGACCTATGCCAATTGCCCAAGTGTGAACAGGACCCTGATAACAGATCCCAATTGTGAAAATTTTATTCTAAAAGATAATTTACTAGTGACAAAATGTACTCAAATTTCAATATCCACCTTACCTTAGGTCTAAAATTTCCGAAATAACCTCCAAGAATTGCACTCATCAAGGGCTTTCCAATAATGCCAAGAGCTTACCAAATTTCCCTTGAAAATTTAATTTTGATTTTGTTGAATATTTTCAGACAAAATTTGTTCAATATTGAATAGCTCCTACACCATGGGCCTAAACATTGCAAAATTGCACCCCTGCTCATCAAGGGCTTTCCAATCGTACAAGAAAGTAACACAAGGCACCAGGTTTGGGGTTGGGAGATCTTGATGCCAAAAATAAACAAAACAACCTTTGTTAATACATAGGTATCTATTTATATGCATACGTGGCATGTTAAAATTGGTTATTACAAATAATATTTATAAGTGGTGTTAGTTATGGGCATGGGTAGATATGATAAATTAAAACAACATTATGGATCCTACAAATGGGATATTTAAACTAGGGACTTATTATCTACTCACATATGAGTTAGTTA
>Ga0209208_10012320_pt1 | contig 10844 bp, 12 predicted proteins | sample S1TSphfallax_3_FD_187694 | JGI IMG/M metagenome (GOLD analysis project Ga0209208, IMG submission 187694) | Host-associated microbial communities from peat moss isolated from Minnesota, USA - S1T2_Fd - Sphagnum fallax MG (SPAdes) (version 2) | ecosystem: Host-associated > Plants > Peat moss >... | reverse complement strand
TTTGTTTTGGACAAATTTTGTTGTTTTTTCCACAATATGTGTTTTTCTAAGGTGAATTTGACTAATTTTGCTTCCTCCTTTTTTTTTGGAAAATCTTCCAATTTTTAATATCATAAAATTGAAAAGGAAGTTTTGTCAAGTGGGGTGTTCTAATATTCATTTCATCCATATAAGAATTGGTCCATTCGAGTTCATTAGAATTTCATCCTGAATTTGCTACTAACTACTACATTTGTTGTTGGAGGTTGTTGCCTTGTCCTTTGTGAGTCCCAGGGATATTATTTTATTTTAAAAAAAATTGATATAAAAGATTTGGCGAATTTTCAGCCCCCAAAAAAAAAGAAAAATCAGTCCAATTTACACTATATAAACCAAAATTTCCAATGTTTTCCCAATATTTTTTTTCAAAGAAAAAACTACAAGATTTGTTGGAAGAAAAACACTGCTTGGAGTTGTGTGACCCAAGTGGATGTTTAACATTCATTTTCATCCATTTGTTTGTCGTTTGGTTGTGTTGTTTGTTGGATTTGGGAGATTGTTTAGGGTTCACCCAAAGTGGCTTTTTTTGGGCTAAACAGTTGACCAAGAATAGGACAACTAAATGACCAAAAAAGTGTTCTTTCCTTGCTCTTCTGGCAAAGTCCATCTTTGTTTGTTTTCAGGTAATGTTACCCTTGGCCTGGTGACCCAAGTGGATGTTTAACATTTTCATCCATTTGTTGGGTTGTTGGGTATTGTGTTATTGGGCTTGGGAGATAGTTTAGGGTTCACCCAAAGTGGCTTTTGGGTATATACATATTGGCCAAGAACAGGACAAATAAATGACCAAAAAAGTGTTGTTGCTTTCTTTCTTTCTTTCTTCTTTTGGCATGTCCGTCTTCTTTGTTCCGTTACCCTTGGACTGGTGACCCAAGTGGATGTTTTACATTCATTAGAATCCATTTTCATCTATATTATTGGGTTATGTATTGGGTGGGAGGGGGTTTGGGAGATTTATTAAGGCTCACCCAAAGTGGCCTTTTGCTAGTTGACCAACTATAGGACAAATAAATGACCAAAAAAGTGTTGTTTTATTCTTCCTTCTTCTTCTTCTGGCAAGAACTCAGTCCAGTCCAGTCCAGTCGGGTATTTGTTGCAACGCTCGTCGCAAGAAAGAACGCCCGCGGTGCGCTTGAGCTTCTTCCTTCGGCCTTTTCCGCTGTTCCTACGCGGAGGAGGAGCAACGAAAGATGGTTGGCATACACGCTCAGCGTGTATTTTTCTCTTTGAATTTCTTGCTGGAAACTGCGCTACTTGCTGCAATCAATCGCCGGATCAAAATTTCATCCTGAGTTTCCTTTCTTTTTTCTTTTCTTTTTTTCAAAATTTGTTTTTTGAAGTATATAGCAGCAGCGCTCATGTAGGTCTTCTCGCTTCGTGTCGTGTTTTTTGCTTGCGGGTGGTTGGTCTTTTGATGGTGGGTATTTTTTGTTCTTCCGGGATTTCTTTCTTTTCCATTTCTCCCCTTCTTCTTCTCTGTCGAGTTTGTTTTCCGAAAACAATTTGGAGTTTTTTTTTTTTTTTTTTCGCAGAGTTTCTCTTTCAGAGAGTTGTTCTTTGAGGGAGTTTTGGAGTTTTGATGTCGTCGTCGTCGTCGTCGTCCTCCTCCTCCTCCTCCTTGTGGCCGCGTCTGCGGAGACGCGTGAAGAAGGAGAGTGGCGGGGGGAAAAAGAAGAGGAGAAAAGAGAATCCATATGCATCCACGGGGCTGGACAGATTCGCCATTCTGGTGGAGGAGCTTCAAGCCAAGCGACTGGCGATGGTGGACAAAACAGCCATGTCCGTCTCCGCAGTTCGAAGCTTGTCCAAGTCTGCGCAGGAATGGACTGCGTCTACTCTCTCCACCAGAACAACAGCTACCAAGCGCAGCAGCAGAATCACCGAACAGCAGCTCCTCCTCTCCAAAGCTCCCGATGTTGCCACCAGGAATGAAGTCTTGTTCCAAGTTGCGCAAAAAACGGAAGAAGAAGGTGCAAAACAAGAAGAACAGCAGCAGCAGCAGCAGGAGGATGGGAGGATGATTCAACAGCAAGAGTGTGCACATGAATCTAGTGTTGTTCTTGCGCCTCGGGAAGAAGCTGATTCAGGGGGAGTAATAAGTTCTGAGATTGCAGCAGAGCTGGTGCCGCCATTGAAGATGATGAAAAGGACAATCAAGACGGCGAGAAGAATGGGGGGGAGGACGGGAGGATCATTGGGTTTGAGGGGATCGTGTGTGCTGCTGCGAGACAAGGCTGCTGCTTCCAAGGCCGCGGTTGCAGTGCTAGTAGCCGTGGGAGCTTTCTTCGCATCCAAGAGAGCAGAGTGGGGGAAGCGTGTTGCGGATGCCATGAGCTTCAGCATCGTTATCCGTAGATGGCGTAATGGGAAGCTTTACGCCAGGTTCATGTTCTCTGCCATGGCAAGCGCTGTCCTCACCCATCTGCATTCTTACCTTTCTGTGCAGCGCCCGCCTCCTCCTCCTCCTCTTCCCAAGCGCCTCACCTTCTTCGCTTCGTCTGCCGCTCTCCTGAAGAGGGTGGAGGGGGAGGAAGAACAGCAGCAACAACAAGAGAAGGATCAAGAAGCTGAAACCTCTAGCATGGAACAACAGGAGCAGCAGGAGATCTCAAGCTTTGCAATGCCAATCCTTCCTGCTGCTTCTTCTCCCCCTGCTGCTGCTGGGATTGAATCTTCTTCCAATCCTCCACTCCCCATCATCTCCCCTACTAAGACTGCAAAAGGCAGCAGCAGTGACAAACTCTCGGTGAAATTCAAGTCCAGGTTTGTGAAATCCCTCCATTTGAGCAAAGTTGCAACAGCAGGAGGGAGTAGTAGTACTCCTCCCATGAATTCTCCAGGAAGGCAGCTGGCCACCCCACCACCATCATCATCATCATCAACATCTGGCAACAAGCACATTGTTGCACCAGGATCTTCATCTCCATCTCCATCTCTAGAGATGGAGAATTCGGATTCCAACACTGTATCATCACCATCCTCCAGAAAATCAGAGGGGGTGGGGAGGATGGGGGGAGATGATGCAGCAGCTCCAACAAGACGCAAGGGAGGAGGCAAGAAATTTTCTTTTTCAAGGAAACCTAAAACAAGTTCTGAATCCTTGGCAATTGAAGAAACAAGTAGACAAAAGCTCTCTTCTGATAAGAGGTCCAAACCACCAAATGGAAAGAACAAGTCTTCCATAGCTGCAGCAGCAAATGGTGATGAGGTAGTAGTAGTTGAGAGGAGCTTCACAACCATGGCGGCTGATGCATCATCAAGTGGGTTAAGGAAGATCAGAACTATGCGCAGTGTTGTTGGACTACCAACAGTTGCTGAAGAAAGGAGAGAAACCAAAATGCATTCATCTTCTTCATCTTTGGAAGGCAGAGAGGAGAGCTGGCTACTGTGTGGTCTTCTTCTTATTGCTCTGCTATTTCTCCTTGTGGACCGAGTAGCAGCGATTTTGGCAACTTCTTTCTTCCTTTTGGTGCTTTCACAGCTCCAGAAAGTGAGGTCATCATCTAGCAGAGGGCAGCAGCAGCAGCAGGGACGAGATAAAGATGTGACTACAATGACACGGGCACTGGAAGCTTCAAGAAAGCTTCCTGGCATGCCAGGGAGTCCAATGAGTCCTTCTATGATGAAAACTGATATCAATTCAATGGAGTATCGCAAGAGGGTCATCATGGAAGGTTTGCTTGAGAGAAAAAACCTCAAAGGCAATGGCTAAAAGGCGAATCTTCAAAATCTTCGTGTACAAATTTTCTTTCTGTGTGAGAATTTTGTTTGGCGATGGCTAGATGATGAATCTACCAGTCTTGTGTGCAAAATTTGGTTTGTCATTGGGAAGGGAGGAAGGAACTCTCAGTGCATTCTGTGTGAGGAGGCTCTTGGTGAATGAATTCGAAAGCTCTTCACTGCCATGTTGCTTTTGCCCAAAACACACCCATCACTGATGGAGGAAGCAAATTCATGGTCAGGGTTCTTACCAAATTTGGAAAACAAAGAGACATAACCATCTCTCAGCATCCAACACGATTCAGGTACAAATTTGTTTATATAAAGTTGGCTTCTCACAACCCTTCCCAAATTCTCGAAAGCCATGGTTGATGAAGGACATGATGCACTGGTACCTTCCCATTGATGACAACTGCAACAGGCTTTGATAAAATTGTGGCTTTTGAAGGAAAGAACCTGAAGAGGAACTTGAGCCTGCCTCAAGATTGGGGATTTTAGTTCTTCGAATTGAGCTTTTGTTTGAACAATAGGAGCATCAGTTGCTTTGTACACAGAGTTAGATGATCAACAAAAAATAGACATACATGAATTAACTCTCAGTGAGAGATGCTTGTTGTGTAGAAAAAGAAGGTTCTGGGTTTTACATTATAAAACCCATTTTGTACTTGTAGAAATTAGTTTCCAGTCTTAAAAAGTTGTTACATGCCACAAACATGGTGGTTGGCTCTTGTTGTGCAGCAAAGAGTTTTTGTATTGTGAGAGAAAACATAGTTATTGAACTTCAAATCATCCAGGATCATTTTCTTCAGTGTACAGTCAAGTGTGCAGTCAATTTTCTTCAAGCAGTGTACAGTCAAAATTATCTCTTTTGTGCAGTTAAATTTGTTCCAAATCTACTCATGAAAACTGCAAGGATTTACAATGCACAAATGATACAATTCTCAGTGACTTGTGTGATAGTGAACTGTAATCCATAAATCTCTTTACACAAATCATTATAACCTTATTGAAGTTATGAGGTTGTATGAAATGCAAAGTAATGAGACAGAAAAATTGCACAAATGCATTCAACTTACACAAAATGCCCTAACTGACCAGGTGAATTTTGCTCTTGATCTTTGTTTTTCTTCCTAGAAAATGCCCATATTTCGTCACTCAACACAATGTACCTTTGTGTTTGTCTCCTGTGTATTTCAATTGGCAGCTTATCTGAGATTGACCACAGCTTCTCAATGGAGTAGAGGGACAATCTTTGTCTGAATTTCAAAAGATCCTTGGTTGAATGATTTTCAGGGGACAGCTACAATGCCTCCCTCTGGTCTCCTATCTGCTGTTCCATCATCATCACCTGTGGGTTTCGTGCTGTGTACTTCCACCTTGGGTTTTGCAATAATCCGAGAGAAGCCATATCCTAGTGATGTTCCACTTCTCTCTGACAGCTGTATATACACCACACAAAAGCAGCATTCCTGCTTATGTAAGCTGGGCCGCCCTGAGATGTGCAATTTCCAAGTGCAATACTTCTCTACTAAACAGAGTTGAAGAAAACTACGAAGGGGCCAGAGCACAAAGATAAGACTTACGAAACAATATAAGAGAAGCAAATGAATCTCGATGTGTACCTCTGTAAGTTCAGCCAAGTGATGGGTGCGAAATGCATCAATTGTTGCAGCTATTTCAGAAGCTGGCAACTTAGCCTGAGGAAACAATAGAAAATGAAGTACAATTTCAGTTGAGGCTTTGCAAAAGATGCACAACACAATATCCCTGGGGAATGCATTGCTATGTTACAAAACCTTGACAATCTTTTCCCTACTGTAAAGAAGATGCAGTTAAAACTGAGTCTCAAGGAAACGCAAACCAGTACCTGAGCAAGAACAGCAGCTGCAAGTTGCAAGCTTGGCTCCAAAGTCTCAGGGACAACCTGAAAAAATTGATCATATTGTTCAACAGTTCACATCTCTTTGATCAAGTGACATCTGGCATTTGCTAGATGTTCAAAGGTAGCCTGAGGCATATAGACCAAATTAGTAACCAGCATGTAAAGGAACTGACATTAGTACCTATGATAGTTGCAGTGGTTGTAAGGAACACAGGAATGTGCTTCACAGCAAACTCTAACACATGGATGGAACAGCATGTATTGGTTCCCAATACAACAAGACAGAAATCAGAAGTTTAAGCAGCCTACCGCTGTAGCCCCAGCCTTCTCAAGGTTGATACCATGATCTACGTCATGTGCACGCACAAATGTTTTCACATGGGGAAAGTTCTTTGTTAAAGCCCACACAGTACGGTAGTTTGCACCCGGAGTGTCTAGAGTCAAGACAGCTGCTGCAGCTCTTTCTGCACCCACTTTATGAAGCACCTGAAGCCAATCCCATTGAAACAAATCACAACCATAATCCATGATAGCAGCCTTGTGCAAATTCTTCATGCCAAAAAGAACTCTGAATGCAAAGTACAGTGCCAACCACGGGCCCATATTGGCCTCAAGTCACCCCTCCATCATGTGGAAAGGATCATTTCTGTGAAAATAGGAGACTAGTGATTGTACCTCTCGGCTGCCAGCATCTCCAAAGTAAACAGGTAGGTCAAGTGCTCGCCCTACACTCACTCGCTCACTGTTCAAATCAACACACATGCTCTTTTATCAAGTAGTTGATAGATTTCTTTTCCTCCCCTAGTGTTATTATTGTAGATTTGGTGGGTTGACATGTATGCAATATGTCCAATAAACAATTAGGAAGTCACATGATAGGTCTTGACAGTGCTCTAGTATACTAACCTTCGCACATCAAGGACCACAAATGGTATCAATCTTTCAGACAACAACTGGGCTATGATCTGCAAAAAGGCAAGGAGTTCTTCCTGGTCAGCTTCCTCACAAAGCTTTGCTTCCACAATCCAATACTATCCAACAAAAGAAAGCTGTACCAAACATCTGTAACCCTCTTCATCATCAGCAAAATTAAGTTACTCCTCCACAATAGAAAGAAACTGACATTTCTTCACATACCTGCCCAACGCGACCAAACCCGCATACAATGATATGGTCTTGTAGATCATCAGTCTGCCCAACACAGTGCACAAATCAAAATCCTGAGAACCTTCCAATACTTGCACACCTGTTCTCATCACAGCATTGAAAATGAAGATGAGTGGAGGAAGTACCTCATTCTCTGCGGGCAACAAGCTACGCACATCTTGCTGTTCAAAACGTGATGCAAGGAGTTGTCCCCCAGCAGCTAGCCATGGAGTAATAGCCATGGACAGACCAACCACCAGAAAGAGCAATGATGACATTTGGGTGGTCATGATACCCTGTCACACCATTACATACTCAGTTTTGTAAGAACAATATCTCACCCTGTTGAGATCAGCATACTGTTGTTGAAACATTATACATATTGGAAGTTTTGAAGTAAGAAAACCTGCCAGAACAGCCAAGGCTTACCATCTACAACTTGGACTACAGCTATCAAATACAAAATATGATAAAGAGGTCACCTGGTTTACTGCATCTCCAAATGCCACAAATGCAAATTCACCTCCTGGTGCAAGAAGAAGACCTGCTCTTGCAGCAGCCACAGTTGATAAACCAAAACAGCGGCCAACCCCAGTCACCAGTAACGTCTTGCCTACAATAAGGAGCCCAAGAGCTCCTACAATAATAGGAAACTTGGCAACAAAGAGCTTCGGATCTATGGACATTCCCACCTATATAAGAGGACAATACAAGGCTTGATCAGTGATAACATAAGTGCACACATGTACACAGGCATTTGAAACAGCATCAAAAGAACTGCTCGGGCCTTTGAATATGTTTAATTCATGTTCATGGAAGACTCTCATGTGTCTGTCCATTTGCAGGCCTTCACCTTTGACCCACAGATGCATTTCTTGCAGTGGCATTGACCTTGGTGACTAAGTGCATAAACCATAATCCATGCTTTAAGTACATAAGGCACTCACTGTCATGAAGAAAAGACCCAGGAGCAAGCCTCGGTATGGAGCAATATCTGATTCCACTTGCAGTGCAAACTCAGTTTCAGCCAATAACAACCCTGCAAGGAAGGCTCCCAGGGCCATTGACAAGCCCGACTGTCCCAAAAAAATTCATTCAGACTGATATAAAAAAGCAGTAAAGCGATCAAACCAAGGCCAGTGTACAAAGAACAAGCCCCACACTTGAACTCTCTTCCCTATCCTTTTTGTTGCAGTTCTGGTATATCAAGGAAACACAAGGGCTAGACAAAAGTACCCTGGCTGTCAACAGACTTGTCGCAAGAACAACCAGAAGTGTGTTCGCTGCAAAAAGCTCAGCATTCTGGTTGTCTGCCATGCGCTTGTAAATGGGACGAAGCAGCTGCCATTCCAAAGTATCCAGTTCACAAATCAGACAGCCAATGAACACAAGAATACAACAGGCACTACTCTTCAAATGCGGAGAACATAGTTCCAACTCTGCTGCACATATAACCACTCCATCTGGACTGAAACTACAGTGCATACCAAACGACCTCCAGCGATGATGCCGGTGATGGCCACGACAGCCTTAACTGCTGCAAGCCCCAGTGCCTCTGCTATTGCATTGAATCCTACCTGTAAAAGAATGCCATCAGGATAAGAAGTAGGTTTTCTTGCCACAACTCATCATAAATTCCAGATCCAAGCAACCACCTTACTAACACTATCAGCTTGATGCTCAAACCAAGACAACAATTTTATACTGTTGTTGCATGAGCCATGCTTACATTCAATACAAGAAAGGTCCAAAGTGTGCAGCAACAGATTGATAATACTCACCCCTCCTTTGGAAGAATTTGGTGAGATGAGGGGAATTAAAATGAGAAGCACCACAACTGCCAGATCCTGTTTTGCAAGAGATGCCAAACAAATGAGGCAAGGAACAACAAAGAATGACACCATGGATTATATGTCAGAAGAGACAACAGACCTTGAAAATGAAATAATATAGTCTGGAAGTGGACAACAAAAGAAGGCCCTTCTAAGGAGGAACCCTTGTAACAGTAGGAAAAAAATTTCTGTGCTTCAATGAGCCACATGACAGTTGACATGTTTCAACCATTCTACACCAGAAACACACACTGGAAGATCCTAACCTGGAATAGTAGAACAGAGAAAGTAGCTCTTCCATGCCGAGATGTGCTCTCCCCACGCTCTTGTAGAACCTGCATTCTACAGATCAAACCATCAGCCTCAAAAGGCCTCAAAGAATTCTGGTTGAATGGAATGGAATATTCCACACTATGATTCAGTCTACTTGCAGATGAGATTAAGATACCAGATTAAAGTTTTCTAGACAAAAAGGGAGATTGACCTGAAGCACAACTGCTGTAGAAGAAAGTGCCAACCCATTACCAATGACAATTGCTGCAGGTCCTGATACACCTGACACAAAATGTGCAAACAAGCCAGCAGAAAATGCTGTCGCAAGAACCTGCTTTCACACAAGACAACCTTAAGGTCACAACTTGTTGCCCATGCAAGTAACATGTCGAAGAACACCATCCAGAGACTCAAATCTGGCAGGTGTAGCTGTGTGCACTCCCATGAAGAGCACCATCAAGCTGGAAATAGAATATGAAATGTCATAGAATCGCAAAAGTTCATGAAAAGAAATGAATGCACACCTGGGCTGACCCAAGGCCAAAGACATACTTCTTCATTGAGCTCAGCCTCTCCACTGACAACTGCATCAAAAGACATCATAACGGCTCAGGCTCTGGCTGTGGACACAAGACAAAATGACAGAAAGCCTGTCTACAATGTGAGTGGAACCCCTTGTTTCAGAATGATCTACACAAAATGAGCCCCACAACTGTCTGCAGATAGACCTCTCCCTACAAGCATCATTGTTATTCAAGGAGGATTCAGAAGACAACCCTTGAAGAACATGGTACCAGATAGGTGTTACCTCAAGACCAATGTTGAATAGAAGAAACACCACTCCAAATTCAGCAATCATCTTTGTTCCATGGACATTCTTGATGATTGAGAGAGAGTATGGCCCAATGAGCACACCAGCAGCCAAGTAACCAAGAACAGGACTACCTGCAGAGAGAAACAAACCAGTCCTTTACAAACAACTCCTCAACCATACTGAACTCACAGGACAGATTGATTGAAAAAGTTAAAGATTAGCAATGGGAGGCCAAATTTACCTCCTGGAATCTTCTGAAAAATGGGAACAAAAATAACACTCGCCAACAACAGCCATAAAACATCAAACAGTGATGCCTCCTCTTCATTCACCTGCAAAGCAGTTCCATGCAGTCAGTACAACCTTCTCTTTAGGAGAAGATTGACAAACAACTCCACTCACATCCACCAGAGGCAGTTATTACCTGTGTATTCACTATTAGAATTAGAAGATATGCAAATTGCTTGCCAAAGCCCAATTTGTCCCAAAATGTATTACTCTGGAACATTGGGTGCCAACCCTTCTAGAAGGTTATGGTGTGTAGGTAGCAGCACCAGTTACAAGATAAAACATCATTCCAAAACAAAACAGCACATTTGTGAAGTAGAAAGAGAACGGACAGTGAACAACAACAGATCACACACAGTTCATCAGAGACTGTTTCATTATTCTGATACGCAGGGATGAGACACCACAATACCTCCTGCTGGGGAAGCTTGGCAATGAGTTTCTTCAATCTGCGTGGAATCCTCTGTATCTCCTTGATCAGGGGTCTTGCACTCTCTTTCACTTCAATACTTGTGGTCATTTCTGGAGGCTGCAGTAGCTGTGCTCGTTTCTCCATACTCTTGTTGAGATAAAATCCCCTGCAACAGTCAGCCATCCAACATAAGGAAAAGATAGAAATGGCTAGATAATTGAAAATGATCCAACCCTTTAGAAGATAAGCACAGGAACTAAGGGCTGATCCTTGATAGAGGAAAGAAAGTGAATATGCAACATGCAGTACACATCAGTTTGGGGAGCTTGCCAGGGATGGTGAAGTAGTACCCTGCAAGCACCAGTGCCATCCCAAGCACCACCTTTGGCAGCTGCTCCCGCACTAATGTTGCAAGACCAGAAAACACTGTAGAAGGTG
>Ga0209208_10012319_pt1 | contig 10845 bp, 7 predicted proteins | sample S1TSphfallax_3_FD_187694 | JGI IMG/M metagenome (GOLD analysis project Ga0209208, IMG submission 187694) | Host-associated microbial communities from peat moss isolated from Minnesota, USA - S1T2_Fd - Sphagnum fallax MG (SPAdes) (version 2) | ecosystem: Host-associated > Plants > Peat moss >... | reverse complement strand
GAAAGCACCAACTTATGTGTTTGAGGAAAATGTTGGTTTGGATGTTACCATGTGAAGAGGTCTTTAATAATGCATTGTTCTATGAAGATTGTTGTGATTTGCCCCAAAACCTTGCCAAATGGCAGCGAAGATAGTTCTCGACACAATGCCTCACAAAAGACACTTTGATTTTGGGTTTATTCCTAACTCCGCATGTTGTGACAAGAGGGTTGCATGGGAGCTTTGGGATAAGATTAGGCTGAGGGTACTTCACCTTCATCTCTTGATCAACATCAATTAGCCAAACCAAAAAGAAAAGCTAATGCAGTTGGAGTTAGAATTGGGACATGGGATAACTATGGATTTGCATTCACTCGTTGTGGCTCAAACTGAAGGAGAGACCACCTTCTTCCTTATGGTATATTTTGTAGCATTTTCCTTTTTGGAATTTTGTTTTGTAACCAAAGTGCCAGTGGTCCATCATAAGATGTAAAAAAAGTGGTGATTATCGATAGGAAATTTAACCAAAGCTGACTATAAACTAGATATGAAGCACAAATTTTTAATTAAAAAAAATATTATTGGTTACTTTTAAAATTAAATATAGGAATTTAGTGATTTTTCCTTTTTTTGACCCTTCAAAAATGGTTTCATTTTATACATTCTTTGAATTTTCACCTTATGCCAAAATTTTGCTAGTAAACTTGTTTGTTTGGTAAGGTCACTGTGGGACCTCCGTCAAAGTGGCATATTCTTGAACAAGACACATTCCAAATTTCGAGACTTTTGAAACTTCAAATGACCATAACTCTAAAAACAAGAAACCTAATCAAACATGCAACCCTAGTTTCTTATGGCTCTTGAAAAGATCTTTCCAAATGTGTATCAAGCTCCCAATTTGAACCATATTTGTTCTTTCTAATTGCACTTTAGATGCATGAGACACTTGATATTCGGAAACATTTTGGACATTTTTATCCTGATCTATCAAAGGTTTTGACAACTTAGGAATTGACTTTATTTTGGGCACACAAGCCCATCTTGTTGTATTCTTTTTCAAAATCTCTCCAATGGTTTAAGGATTAGTTAATTCCAACAAGGTTTGCTCCCCATATCCTACCTCAAAAATTAAAAAATTGTGATAATCCTAACTTCCAATGGGGGAATGAAGTTAGGCATGTTGAGGGTTTCTCCTTTAGACTCTCACACATATTCCTAACTCATTTTAGGAATGTGGTTGAACCATGTTGCATTGGCATCATGCACACAACTTGTTTTTCTTGTCTTGCTTTAACAATGGTTGTGAACTAAAGGTGGCATTTTTAATCATACATTGTTTTTTGAAGCATGTTTTGGAAAACACTATGGTGACATTTCTAATCATTCATAGTTTTGGAGAACACGATGATATATGTGGTTTCAAATTCTTTTTCTACCAAGCTACCAATGAAATTGAAAAAATTATATGAAAAGCTTTTAAATAGGATGTTGAATGATAAGAACTATGTTTTATTTTTATTTTTCACTAATTTGAATCTTAATTTTAGAAAATCAAGAATGTGAGTATGTGACACCCTCTCCAGTCACTTCATAAATTTTTCACAAGGTTTCAACATGATTAACACTAATATTTCTTTGTTTACCAAACTATGTAAGATCTAAGGTTAACATTATTAAGATGTCCAACTAATCAAGTTAGATTTCTTTCATAAAAAATCAACTTCCATGCAAGCATTTTGCATATGAAAATATCTCTTTTTAAATATGCCAAACATTTTATACGTATTTTTTTTGCTTTCATTACTTTACTTATTGGAATCATTGAACAATGCGATTTCAAGAAAATTGCTTTTAGTTATGTAAAAAATAAAACTTTAAATGCTAAAAATGGCATTTTTATTTAAAGACACAAATTATTATTTTACTTACGTATAATGAAAAAACCTAAAATAAAAGATATTTGGTACACTTTTGAGTTAATAGAACTTTTTTTAATGGCATATGTTTTACCTCCATATGTGGAGATTCTAATATGTAGACTTTTTATTCAAGTGAAAGTAGTGCATTAGGTAGACAAGCTTTAGGTTCAAGAAGTCATCCTTTTGGATTCCTTAATATATGTGGAATTGATTGCAAACATATGGAAACATTTTCATATATATATTTTCATATTTTCACATTTCAATTGTCACATGTGAAAACTGAATGTTTTTGTCTTCCCAAGCAACAAGAGGTCACATTGAATACAATTAATCCAATTTGAAATTAATATGATTTCACATGAATTTCTTGGTATAATTGATACAAATTTTTTTAATAAATATTTTCAATAGGTGAAGATTGAGTTTTATGTTTCAAATTAATAGAGGTGGAAATGATTTCATGGAAAAAATAAGTTTATATGATATTTTTTATATTTTTAAGATTCAAGAAGCAAATGAAAATTATAGCATAATGTTGTAACCTTACATCAATCAATCATCATTGGTAATGTAAAGAAGCATGAAACCCATGTTTGGTTAACCATTCAAAATCAAATTACCTTTTTTTGGGCTTTAGGCATTGTATTCCACATTCAACTATATAACAACTTGGGTTTTGTGTTGTTCCACACTACTAGCGACAAATTGACATAAAATATATTAATATATTTTCATTTGCTCCTTGAATCTTATGATATCAAAACAAAATTCCATGATCATATAAATTTTTCATGAAATCATTTTTGCTTCCATTAATATAGATTTCAAATTTCAATTAATTACCGATTTCCCTCTTTACAATTTGTGAGGTGCGTATTTGTATGGTGGGTGTCAAACTTACAATTTTAAAATCATGAAGTTGGTTAATATTGACAAAAATAATATCTGGGAATTTATGATGTTAAAAATCATGTTGAACATCACAAATTGTGTTTACTCATCATGATGTTATGAATAATTTCTAATTATTTCAATGACTATTTTTTTCTTGTTCTTTGATAATTTCATGACAATTTTATGTTTACAATGTTCATACATCATGATTTTGTGTTGTGACAATTTTGCACATGTTTATAATCATGTCATGACAAGTTTTGCACTTGTGTTTGCTCATAGTGTTTTAACAATTTGTGAAATTATGGGATCAAATTTGTCATGAAAATGTGTGTGCGTGTGTGTGTACCCCATCATGTTTTGACAATTTGTGAAGTTATTTCATCAAATATGTCATGACAATTTTGTGTGTATATGTTCATTCATCACATTTTGACAATACTTTTATGAGATTATACAATCAAAATTTTCATCATTATTTTTTGTGTAAATTGTGCATTGTTTGATATCCATGTTACATTCCACAATCTATGTTTTTGTGTTATTTGATATTAATGTTGTAAGACAATTTTGTGTTTTGCATTGTCTTTATGATTTTGCAAACAAAAATTTGAGTTTATTTGTTGTTTTGATCATCATAAAATATATTAATTTGTGTTTTTTTTTGGATGATATTCATTTTACAAGACAATTTTATGTTAATGTTTTTTGTTAAATATTTATATTGCATGGCAATTTTGTGTTGGAGGACAAAAACATTCTTTTTTGCATGTGATGATGATATGGAAAGAAAAAAATGAAATGGTTTCAATGCACAATGATCTCTTGGATTTGTCATTCCGAAAGACAATTTATGATAACATACAAATTGTTCCCCCTAAACTAGCTCCAATGACGGTTGTCACTAGAATTATATATATATATATTAGAATTTGAACATACTTGTTCATATTAAAATGCATGCCATTTCATCTACATGCCATCACTCATGATATTCCACCTTCAAGAATTTGACAATCAACAAAATATAGATGATCTAATTCTAAGTTGGGGAGCTCAATGGGGTATTGGAGGAGGATGTGTAATTGATCTAAAAATTTGCATGCGAATAGAAGAAAAAAGGGTAAAAGTACAATGCGTTGGACAAAAATGGACATTATAATCATTATATTTTGCAATTGATGACATCAAAAGTTATTGAATAATTGTATTGAATTTATTATGGTTTGGATTCAATATGTGTGGTAATGTATATGTGCAATGTAATGCATAATTTGTTTTGCAATTAGAAATAGTTACTCATTATCTTTAGACTCTTAAATTTGTAAATATGCTTTTGTTACATATTACAAATATGATTGTGGACTTTGTTTCTCATGATAAAATTAAAAAAAATAAATTCAATCACATGAGTTGATCAAACATATTATAAATGACATGTCAATATCAAAATTTATTTTATTTTACTTGCATGTTTTAGAATGAAGTATCTCAAAAAGTCTATAGTGCACATAAAATTGAAGAATTAGAGAAAAAGTAATTAGGAATAATATGTTTGTATTATCAATATGAGGAATGGTGTGAAGTTAATGTTATGATTTAATAAGTCTTAAGCTGTTATAAACATGTAAGAACTTTCCTATTTAGACATAACTATGATTGAAATTTTTTATTAAAAACATGAAGTGGAAGAAAAAATCCATATTAATATTAATCATTGTAGTAAACTTATCTCAAAAGAAACCTATAAATCAAAGTGACTAAATCATTTAAAGAAAACTATGGACTTTCAAATATGAGTGTAACACCAGGGCTTGAAATTATGGGAGACCTAACAAACATCACATCTTGTATTGTGATTTTAATTTTAAATTTTGTAATGAAACAATCTTAACCTACAATCAGGCCTAGTGTTAAGTTCTATGGTGCTAAGTAAGCTAACATTTAAATAACATCATATTAAAAAAGACCCATGTTAATTAACATTGACTTACAAATCAATAAATTCTTTTTTTACTCATTTGCACCTCACAGAACCATGGAAAAACACATTATTAACTTAACATTGACTTAAAAACCCCCTTTATGGGCTATTACCAAACATTGTTTGTTTATTTCAAGATCTATGTTTTCAAAAAAATTACTGTCAAGTTAACATTCACTTAACATTATGTGTCATCTAAGATTTCATGTTAGCTAATAGTCTTGATCTGAATGCAAAAAAAGAATTGCCTCTCTTAACATCAACTTAACATTAGCTATGAATCTATATTAAATCGGAGAATTCCCAAGCTATTTCAAGCATGAGGTCTATCTCCCAAATGGAGATTGCACTAAAAGTCCATAGAAGAATTGTGGGCAAACCTTCTTTGTCCTTGTTGGTTTTCAAATGTTGGTTTTGAAATCAATAAATATGCTTCAAATATGCTGGTTTTTATAACTTAAGTTTTGCATATAATCCTCCAACTTTGGGTGTGATTCAACTAGTGTTTTTACTCCCACTTTTGTGATGCAGTCAAATTGCACTTTGGTAAAAAAAAAGTTTGAACATCCTTCTTTCATTATTTTGGCTATCTACTAGAACCTCACATAGAAATTTGGCGTTTTAAATTTCGTAATTTTCAAAATCTGGCAAATGAAAACCGGAAAACCACTTTTATATATTTTATATCTTAAAATTTGCGAACATAAAAATGTTTGACTCAACTTGAATTTGGTAGTTGGGATCATATCCAGAAACTAAGTACATGGAATAGTGATATTTGCTGGATCCCCATCAACAAAGAGGTAAAGGCCCTTTGGGTTGGATCTAGAGTACCGACCTTAGTTTAAGGGCAACTAAATTCTGACCTCCAAAATATCCATTGCATCACCCCCATGTTAATTAATTCATCATTATGAATAACATTATTTCCCAAAATTTTCACTAATATGAGGTTATAAGTTTAGTATAATTGGGCAAGACTTTTAATCAAGGTTTGTTTTGAAACTATTGTGAATGAGCTTGGAAAATAACACATGCAACAAATAACTTGGAGTTACTTACCTAATTGAGTTTGTGCATACTTAAAATACAAAACAATGAGAATGATAATATAAAGCTTCTAACCACTTGGAATGGCAAAGCAAAATTCATGCTTGTGAATCCAAAAACAAGATCAATCCAAATCTTGTCTCAACTTTCAACCAAACTTTGATGTCCAAGTCTTTTTCCAATTGAGAATGGGTTGCTTTCAATATATGGTGATAATAGCTTGAATTATTTTTGAATGAATCATTAAGTAATTGCCAAGTTTTTCAAAGCTGTAAGACAGACACAGCTTGCTTTCCTCATCATGATTCTTATGGAATGATACACTTAATCACAGAGTTCAAACTTCAAACACTCACTCCATTCTCAAAAAAAGATCAAGAAGACACCATAAAAGGCGACACAAAATCCCTTTTGCATGTCAATCAAGCGCCCGCCCACCCACATACTTAAAAAATCTGCCCAAGAGCTTACTTCGCATGCAACTATTAATGTAAAAGCTGATCATCGAATTGTCAGGACAGGTTGCAAAAAAACTTCTCTTTCCCTCCTCCCTGCCCTTCCCCCCCGCCATTTTCCCCAATTTAATTAAAATGAAAATTCCAAAGGGCTTTCATTCTTCCACCCATCATTTTCCCCAATTTTATTAAAATGAAAATTCCAAAGAGTTTTCCTTCTTCCACCCATCTTTTTCCCCAATTTAATTAAAATGAAAATTCCAAAGGGCTTTCCTTCTTCCACCCATTTCCAATTCTTTTCTGCATTTTTAAATGGGGGAAAAAAATCATCCCCTTGCAAAATAGTAAGGTGCTGAATTTTGGGAGCAATAAGTACCCACACTCTTAGGAAGGGGTCACGTAACCCAGGTCAAAAATGGTGATGATCAGGTTTAGGAATAAAATTTTCACAGAGCCAATGAGATGGCTCAAGTGTGCACCCAAGAGGGCCCAGGGTATTTTTTTTCCTTTGTGGAAAATGTCACCAAGCAAAGTAGCTACTCTAGTAGAAGGGGAGGGATCAGAATGCATGCTCACTTTCGCAAGTGATTTTGGAACATAGTGTGATTCATATTTATTAGTTCATGGACATGCTCACAACTTTTTTTAGTTTTAGTTTTTGAGGAGCCATATTGATTGGCCCATCATCTAAGTTTTTGGAACATTGGTCACTCCGCAATAGAAGCACCTCTTTGGACCCATCACAAGATAGAATAAAATCTACTCTCCTATAGCTGACCTTTTCAGTTCACGTACATGAGAGTTGAACTTTGAGCAAAACTAAATGGGATAAATCTGAGGTGCTATTGGGAACGTCTTGTCTGGGGGGAACAACTTGAGAACTTGGGGAACCTTCTGGGAACATATTTTTAACATATTGGGAACAAGGAAATAAACAAAAAAATTCCTTCCCTGCCCCAAAAAAGAAAAAAATAATGGACCTTGCATGCTGAGCCCTCTCATTTGGCTGCATGAAGCTTTTTATTTCTAAAACTGTTCGTCACCATTTTTGGCCTGGGCACAAACTCTGTGGGTCTATGTTAGGCAACTCTGAGTTCCATTTGTAGTTAGTTGTTGCATGAACAAAGGGAAAAAAAAGCTGTACATGTACATAGTACATACCGTAGTTGCAGGCAGGATGACTTCAGAAGTCACCCAGCTGCTGTTGTTTTGTTGATTGCAAGTCCGTAGTCTTTCTGGGTGTTACTGAAAGTAGCATCCCAAGTTCTTGGGGGAGAAAACTTTTCAATTTGACAGCCTTTTAGAGATGCCGTCTTACAATAATAGCACAGCATCTCACTGATACAAAGCCAGAAAGTAGTACAAATTACAAACCCAACTCATGTTCAGTGGTGGACTCTGGAGCTGCCCAAAGCAGAAAAAATTGCACAGCATCTCACTTGTACAAGCCAGAAAGTAGTACAAATTACAAACCCAACTCCTCATGTTCGGTGGTGGACTTGGAGCTGCCCGAAGCAGGAAAAAATTGAAAAAAACTCGTCAAACATGGTGAAGTTAAACTTTCTTTTTAATCTCTTCATGGTGGAAGGGTTGTTGTTATTCAATTCACTGCAACTCTTATCTGGATCTTTCAGAGGAATCCTCACTTGATTTGCTTTTGAAACAAGAGAGTTTCAAAAGCCAAAAATCAAACAACCAAATTGCTGCAAGGTCCTTTCTCCCCCTTCCATTTAGCACATACACAAAGGATATATTGAAGTAAGTGGGCAGTTTCAACACATGTTTGTCGAATAATTAATCAAATTTGAAGATTTTGGTTGGAAAAAGAATTTAGCAAATATATATATTTTTCTTTCACAAATTTTTTTTCTTTGCAAAAAAAGAAAAAGAAAACACTTTTTTGAAAATATCAACATTTGCTACAAATAATATAATTAGTGTCAAAGTTGCCAAGGTATTTGTACCTTGAACTATGCAGATCTCTGCATTCCAAGAATTGGGTTTGTTTGTTTGTTTTGTCTGTGATAGCATAGCAGAATTTTACAACAAAGTTTTTTTTTCAAATGAAACCAGCAGGCTATAGATTCCATGTCCAACAACTTAGACACTAGCCAGAATTCTCTCTGCTGATGAGATAGATGCTTGGCAGAAAATGGGAAACACAGACAGACCAGAAGAGCAAAAGAAGGTAAGCACTAGGCAAGAATCATGAGTTTTCTTCTAACTTTGGTTGAATCCAGCTAGATAAGGAATCAGAATGAGTACTACAATACTTTGCCTAAGCCAACAATGAGGGCTGTGTTGCAAAAGTACATAAAAATAGCAGACATGGAGAATTTGCAAACCATTAAAGTTATCCTGAAAGTCACTCTGTACTTGGACCCTAGTTTCACCCTGTAATCCCTGTTTTATGCCCAATTTGGGTGTAGCTATAAAGCGAAACTGTGTAGAGTTTTAATGAAACTGGGATTGAAACTGGGTACCAGTTCAGAAGATTGGGAGGATTTTATTCTGACAAGACTTGGTTTACCAAACAATACGCACAGTAGCAGTGGTGAAGGTGCAGATTGTGACAAATAAAAAACTGGGGGTGAAATTCCTATGAGGCTCAATTTAGGCAACCGAACCAAATTTGGTCCTCCCTTTTTTTCTTATGTGCAATGTTCATCCCCACTTTTGATTTCATCCTCAGTTTTGGCAAAAAAACGGGGACCCAATACCCCCAGTTTGAAGTACTTTCCCCCTAACTCAACATTACATTAGCTGAGGGTGATGAACAATGTTGGATCGGTAAAATTTTTACCATGATATAACTGTGGTTATATAATAGGGTAAGGACTAGTGTTGGCCAATTATTGAGTTTTAACTTGATTATCAACCTAGTTATCAACTAGTCAGTTATTGAATTTTTGATAATTGATTAATAACCTAACCATTTGGTATTGACATTCCAAAATCTAATAACCTACTCGGATGACCTAGTCAGCATCTAGGTAGGTTATCAATTTTAAAACACTAAACATTTTAATAATAGAGAACAAATTTATTAAAAAAAGAAAAACCCTGGAACTAGTGTATAATTGACAAGTTAATTGACGGTTATCAATTGAATATTTGACATCCTACCCTTTTGCAATGATTATTATCATCAAATATTTATAAGATAATTGACATTCATTGTAAAGAAATATTAATATTGATAACCTAACTGACACCCAAATCTTTTTCTATAAAAATAACCTACCCAGTGGTTAATGAAAAAAAATGAATAACTGGCCAACAACCTTACCCAGCTGGTAATGTTTTGGCTACTCTTTGTAAATACCCTACCTGGATGAAAAACATTTCTGACTGACTGAGCCATCATTTTAGCCGGTTAGCAATGTAGTTGAGATGTAGCCAGAGGGTAGGGTAAGTTACCCTACCTGGATGAAAAACATTTCAGACTGACCGTGCCATTATTTTAGCCGGTTAGCAATGTAGTTGAGATGTAGCCAGAGGGTAGGGTAAGTTACCCTACCTGGATGAAAAACATTTCGGACTGACCGTGCCATTATTTTAGCCGGTTAGCAATGTAGTTGAGATGTAGCCAGAGGGTAGGGTAACACACCATGTTGACAGAGTTTTGCAATGGGTAGAATATAATAATAATCCCACAGGCAGCAACCAGCAACTGGTTGCTACCGATAATTGCAAAAGGGGCGGGGGGACTGGAGATAATTATGGAACATGAGGCTCATGTGTGTGTTGAGAGTCGCATGCATGTTTCTTCTTTCAGTGTGCAGTAGCCTAGTGCTGGGGGGAGGGGGGGTGGGGCGGGCATTGTGCATTTTGTCTGGGTTGTCTGTATACCTTCATTTGTCATAATATAAAGCAAGCTGTTGAACGAAGCTTCTTCTTTGTTCAGGTGGGGGGATGAATCATTATTTCATATAGCTACATGAACTACCCAGCTGTCAAACAATAATCCTCTTCTTCTTCACTCACCTGATCACAGCTGAAACAACAACAAGTTCTGGATGTTGCAACAAAGCAAATGTGCGTTTTACTTACGCCACCTTTCGCCTCCCGCCTCCCCCAATCAACAACAAATTTACAGCAGCAATAGCAGCAAACTTTGCAGAGCGAGCCAGTTGTGGGGGAAAAACTTGCAGTTGCTAAACTGCACTACGCTAGCAGCAGCAATAATAATAATAATAATAATGATCGTGCACGTAAGATTATCCATTATAGTTATAATAAGTAGTCTTTAACTCCAGCCTTACTGGCAAGGATGAATTCCCAATACTTTCTCATAAGATTGTCCACTTCACATGTTTTCTCTAGTTCCATTCAAGCACCGGTTGGCACAGCAGGCGGCCAGCCCATCATCCATTTGTGCTCATCCATTCAATGGTTCCCAACAATAGGACACATCCATGGTGCTCATCCATCGATTGGTTCCTGACAATTCGTAACCCATGCTCATAGAAAGGGGTGCTAGTTCAGGCCAAAAATGGTGACCTACAGTTTTAGGAGTGAAATTTCATGCAGCCAATGAGATGGCTTCACATACATGCAC
>Ga0209208_10012318_pt1 | contig 10845 bp, 6 predicted proteins | sample S1TSphfallax_3_FD_187694 | JGI IMG/M metagenome (GOLD analysis project Ga0209208, IMG submission 187694) | Host-associated microbial communities from peat moss isolated from Minnesota, USA - S1T2_Fd - Sphagnum fallax MG (SPAdes) (version 2) | ecosystem: Host-associated > Plants > Peat moss >... | reverse complement strand
TCTTTTTTTTCCCCCGTGTGTGTTGTTTTCATTGTCCTTAGGGCCCATTAACCTTAGTTTTGAGTGTTTTCTTTTTTTACTGCAAGGTTTTGTGTGGTGATTTTTTGCATAACTAGTAGTAAAAAATAAAATCATGTTGCATTAAATTGCTAAAGTTAAAAATCTAATTTGTTTATCTTTATCAACTAATTGTTTCAAAAATTCCCATTGTTTGTTGAAGTCTAGTTTTTTTTACCCATTTCACCATATCATTCATTTCTAGGTTTTGAAGTTGAGAAAGATGCCACCTGCCATGTTTTTGTTGGTAAAAACTAATTTGGGTAACTTTAAACCCTAAACCCTAAAATCCTATATTTGCCTTAAACTTTAAATGCTACATTTATTTGCATGTGCTACATATTTACTACTCATTAGTTGAAGAAATTTCCTTTACACTCATTGTGTAAAAATCATGTGAACTATGAAATATTTTCTTGGAGTTGTTTTACAAACAAATGGAAAGCTTTTCTCCATAAAGTTATGTGTGATGGATTTTCTTAACTCATAAGTTCAGAGAAGAAGAAGAAATAAACAATTTATTGAAAAAAAAAACAAGTTATACATGCTTTTAAAATTCTTACAGACATGGGAAAAAAAATGTCCTATGGCACAAGTTAGTTATTGTATATGTCCATAGTACAATACCATTAAATATTGATACATTTAATAATATACTTTTAACATTCCCAAAGGGTATCAATATTTTAAAATTGTTTCTCATATTAATCTTTTGAAAATAGTTCATCAATGAATCATTGTTCATTCATTAAAGTTGTGCCCTTTTTTTCTTAGGGTTTCTAATGTTTTGTCTATAAAATTTGCATTCTTGTTCTAGTAACATATACTTTCTTGGTGTAAAACTTCTTAGATAATGTCTCATCTTTTCCAAATGGTTTTAACTACAATGAACTTTGTTCCATCGCCTTGATTGAGCAACTTGACTTGTATTTCTTTTGTGGTTTTCTACAAATTGATGTTTATGTTGGTGTTATTTGTATAATGTATTTTTTTCACATTGGGATTTCCATATCTAGCATTGATCATGGTCTTGGGACTTGTAGTTGTGTGAAAATTCTCTTTGAAACTTATATCTTGAAACATACTTGAAAGCTTGTGTTGCTCTTGTGAAGGAACTTGAAATATTTAGGGTATTTCCCTTTTTGGAGTGGATTGCAAGAAAGGTGATAAGAAGCAAGGTGAGTAGTCAAATGTTGTAAATCAAAAGTTGGTGATGGAAAGTGAGGCATAGGAGGTCAAGGACATGAAATAGAACAAAAGGTAGAGTTATTCCATTACACCAAAGACCACCACATTGTTCACATGGGTGAAACTTGCAAGTATTTCTAGACTATCTTAGCCAACTTGATGATGCTAGAATAAGATTAAAAAGTGGAGAATAGGCTCCCACTTCAACCACATGTTGTTGGAAGGGGTAAATGTACTTGAAGAAAGTGTTGGTGCAACAAGGTGCATAGACATGTTGAGCTAGGTCATACAATGATCATATGTAATAGTGGATAAACTTTTAGTAAAAATATCAGTTGCCATATTGATTCATATTGAAGGCTAATTTGTTTTGCTTGAAGTTATTCGCGAATAAAATGATATCAAATATCAAATTTATGTTTTGATTTGGAATGATATTTGGGATTTTGAGTTAAAGCCATGGCACTTTGATTGTTAGCATAGATGATAGTAAGGTTAAGTTGGTGAAAACTAAGATCTTGTAATAACTAATAACTTCTGCAACCAAACAATTGTAGTAGTTGCTTTAGTTAAGGCCATATATTTAAATCAATATTAGAAAGAACCATAAAATTTTGTTTCTTGCTCCCCCATGAAACAATAGCTTTAACAAGGAAAAAAAAACCAAAAGTGGAACAATGAGTGTCTTTGTCCCCATCCCAGTCACTAGTAGTAGATTGTTGGTATTTAATCCCAAGAAAGGTAGTGTTTTTGAGGTATCTTGGAGTGCGTTTGGCAACTTGCATTGGCAACTTGCCAATGCACTTTGCTAGGATTGACCAAATATATTGCCAAACTTCACATAGTGAATGCATAATTAGGTTTGGTATAAACAATTGCATGCATCAAACTTCTGAAAAGTTGAGAATAAGGAACTTCACTCATTTGCATTTTGTTTTTAGGAGTGTCAAGACAATTCTTGTGTGATAATTTCAAGTCAACCTTTGAGAGTAGTGTTAATAGGATGGTAGTTGATCATGTTGAATTGATGTAATACATTTGTGAAATTTTTTTCTTGAGACACAAACAACCATCCTTTAGATTGATTGCATAGAATTTGCACACCTAATAGATAATTAATTTTCCCTTCATTAGGCATTTCAAATTCCTTTTGAATAATGGATTTTAAGTTTTAATTGAACAACAACTTATTATTAATGACAATGTAGTCATCAACATAAAATGCAAAGATTAAAAATTGGTTGGAATAAAAAAACTTGAATTAGACATTTGAATTAACTTTTGTAAGTTGAAAATTATATTTGAGTAAATAACTATGCAACCGCTAGTACCATGCACATGATGATTGACACAATCCATGAAAAGACTTCTTTAGTTTACAAAGTAAAGGTGTGGCTAATTTAATGTGTAAACCTTCTAGAATTCACATGTTCAATCTAAAACTACTTCAAAAGAAACATTGGTAGAATTAATAACCAAGATGCATTTAAAAGATAAACTTCCAACATTGAGTATGAAGGGAGGTGAAAATATGACTAAACACATTCATAAGTTCAAATCATTACTTGAAATTTTATGAACAAGAGATCCAGTAAGAAACCATATGTTGCAGCCCTTGTTGTCAATGAGGGCCATGAAGACACTTGGTATACTAATATTGGTGCTACCCATCACATGTCCGATGATATTTCTTTGTTTGTGACATATACTAACAATGACCGTGTACAAGTGGAAATTTTAAGAGAGAATATCATTCATAGAAGTGTTAATAAAACTAGAAAATGGACAAATTAGGAAGATTCCTAATGTCCTATATGTGCTAGGACTTAATGAAAACTTAATTTTTTTGCAAATCAGCTATTGCAAAGTAGCTTGATCAGGCTGGAGGAGAAATCTTAATTAAAAATCAACAATGCATTTTATGCAATGCTTCTGATCAACATATTGCTACTTTGTAAAATAGAGATCGACCCTCTATAAATTAGGTAGCACTAACAAAAATTGGACAAATTTCTTTGTTGCTCTTGCTATAATGAATATGAATAAGGTCAATGTATGGCATCTTTGTCTAGGACACATAAACCAAAATCATTTGAAATAAGTTCAAACTATGCGTACATGAATATAACTTAATGAGAAAGAACTTTGCCTTTGTGAATCACATATACTAAGCAAACCAAATAGGATTAAATCCAAACAAGATCTAATGATGTACTATAATACACATGATCCATCATGCTATTTGTGAACCTTTAAACCCCTCAACTTATTTCGAATGTCAATAGTTTTAAAGATTCATTGATGATAAAACTTGGTACACAACTATTTATTTATTAAAAGATAAATCTGAAGCGTTTGATACATTCAAACAATATAAAAGATATGTTAAAAAAAAAACCAACTAAATTGATTAAAGTGTTAAGGTCTGATAATGGGGGTGAATACAAAAGCAAATGGTTTTATCAGTTTTTGTCAAATCAATGAGATTTCCAGACAATTTGCTGTTCCAAATACAGCCCCAGCAAAGAATAAACCGAACCTTAATTGGGGATGTTATTAGTATGTTATCACAATCTAGAAGAGAAGCCATAATGACAGCCAACTACTTACAGAATAGAACCCCCCACAAAAGCATTGCTTGACCATGTTCAGTGTGTCCATTCATAGAAAACCTCGATTCATTCAGAAAATAACCTACCCCACAGTATGGGAAGGAGATTTGCATTCTTGTGGGAAACCAGAGCTCCAACTCCCATTGGACTACAAAATCAAGATGTGAGTAGAATTTTGAAACATTGGATCATGCAGCCACACAGGATCTAAAGAGTCATACCATCTTTCTCATCCATCTAGGAACTCCTAAGTGTGACTTGAGCCAAATCTGTGCATTATCGTTTTGTCACATTCTAATGTGGCTCAGAAAATTCTGAACTCCATCTTGTCCTCAAGAGTGTTTCTCACAAACTAAAACAAAGACATATTGCTTTTCACTTGCTGCAGAAATTGCAATTTTTTTGCTGCTGGTTGCAAATTGCAGATGTGCAAGTTTGTTTGGAAGTTTGTTTGGAGGTAGGTTGTATGTCAGCAGGGAGATAGATGTTTTCACCTGCTGCAGAAGAATTCACAATTTTTTTTTTTGCAGCTGGTTGAATTGCAAGACACTGTTTGGAAGTTGACAACACAATTTCTCCAGACTTTATTCTCTGGAGGGTTACAAGGATAGGGTTTGTGGGTCTATGTATCCCCACATCATGGCAAATACAAAAATTGTGGTGACTTATCATTTTTTGTTTCTTCAAAATTTAATACTAATTCAGCAGTTGTGAAATTTTCTCTCTGTTTCTGCAAAATTCCGAGGTTTCCATCTAATGTTTGAGATGTTTGTCTACAGCGTTTACATCAGCAGGTCCTTCAAGTTCTCTCTATTTCTGTAGAAATACAGATCCTTAACTTTTTCTCGGATTTTCTTAGGTTTCCCTCCTAACGTGTGAGATGCTTGTGTACAGCTTTAGATATCAGATCCTTCACTTCTTATCTTGTGCAAATCAGCGGAACAAATACCCATTCCCCTGTTTCAATTCTAGCTCCAAGGGGTGTGTCAAAGAAACAAAGTAAAAGTTGTAATTTCAACAGAAGGAAAAATCATGAAGAAGAAGAAGAAGAAAGAAGATCACAAGATTCAGCAACAATTACGAAACAAGGATCAAGTCCTAATTTCAGCTGCAAGAAAAATCATGATGATGATGAAGAAGAAGAAGAAGAAGAAGAAGAAGAAAGAAGCTCACAAGATTCCAGCAACAATTGCTATACAAGCTGGTTCAAATTCTGATTTCATCAGAAACAAAAAATCGTGAAGAAGAAGAAGAAGTCTCTTGGGACTCGATCAAAACCCATGCTTGATGCAAGCGTACTACTTCTACTCACTCTGGTTGTTGTTGTTGTCGTTGCCAGGTTTGAGCTTCTCCTTCAGTTTCGTGAAGGCTCCAGCTCCCTGCTGCTTCTTCTGTTCGGAATCAGTAGTCTCGCTGCCGTTGTCATTACTAGCAGCAGCAGGATCTATAGCAGTTTTGTTGTTGTGGCGATGGTGGTGCAGATGTCCTGGCAGTTTCTCCATTATCTTCGACATCGTGCCCTCTTTCTTACGTGCCTGCTGCTGCTGTTCTTCACGATCTTCTACAGCCGGGTGATCAGCGTCTGGCTTGCTTTCTTCTTGCTTGTATGTATCAGCTCCGACCTTAGGTTGTTGGTATCCATCGCCTCCTGCAGCTCTTGTCACGTCATAATCTGTCCCAGTTTCTTCGCCACCAGGTTCATCTAATCCGCTACCAGAGATTTGCAGATCGTTGACATCATTGGGTGCACCATAGCCGCCACCAAATCCTACTTCAGTAGGAGAAGGAATGCGTTGATGGGTCTCAGTTGAAACCGCAGAGTTCTGAGTTCCGTGACTTGCTGCAGATTCTTGTGGTTTGCCGGATGCATCTCCACCAGTCTGCCATAGAGATCCATCTGTGCCAGCGCCAAGCTCAGTCACATCTTCTTCTTTTTGAGCTTCTGCAGAGTTGGAATTGCCAGCTGCAGTAGTTTCCGTGGGAGCTGGAAGATCAGACTTGCTCACTGCTGTTCCATCGATATTCGCAGGAATCTGAAGACCGACATTTGCAGAAGTTGCATTCTTCTTCTGGCTTGCTGCAGTTTCGGGCGCCGCCGCATTTGGATTCCAGACGGGATCATACCCATTCTCCTGAGATTTCTGCCGCTTCAGTTCGGAACCGCCACCGTTTGCATCGAATCCAGAGGCAGAAATCACGTCAGAGCCGAGTGCAGTAGCACCATAACGAGACTCTTGGGCAGGTCCACGACCATCTCTGCCCTCGGGCACTGCTCCTCCCGACTGTCCCTGGTACCTGGGAATATGGACAAGCTCAGGCTCATCCTCTCCTTGCTCCCCACTATATTGCTGCTGCTGCTGCTGCTGCTGCTGATCCATGCTGGACTACTACTACTCTTCTCTTTTCTCTTCTCTTCTTCAATCTTTGCTGAACCAAATCTTACACAAATCAAACAAACTACAAAAATAAAATAAAAATAAAAAATGACTGGAACAACCCACAGTGGTCACAAATGAAATCGAGGTTTAAAGAGAAAACTGTTTTGCTTGCAAAAGAAGGAGCAGGAGAAGATTTCCAACTGATAACATGAAGATGGGTTTCAGGAATTGGGTCTGAAAGAAGAAGAAGAAGATGATGATGGGCGTGTCCAACCAGCAACTGCCACGGCCAGTCTCCACCATGCACTGGATGTGTGTTCTCCAGGACGTGTCTGTTTTTGCACATGGCAACATTGTGGATCGGCAAGTGGCATGCCCACTTCGACCACGCCCATTTCAACTGTTGCCTCCAGTAGTAGACACTTGAAATCAGGGCTTGCTGATTCAGCCCTTTTTCAGACTCTTTATTGCTGCAGAATCAGCTCAGCTTGCCCAATTTTGTCTCCGGCTTTCCAATGGTGTTCCCTGCCTTTACCGCCAAAGAGCAGGTTGTAGACCGCAGATTCTGTCAGGTGTGCACACCCCAGGATTGTCCAGGGCACATTTACATGGCAGAATCCACCATCTACAGCCCACTCTCTACTATGGAATATGTCGGAATATGTCATCATCTATTTTTTGGTTATATGGAATGGTCAAGCCCCTGCCCATTATGTTGGGTAAAGGTGCCAGGTGAGCCCCTTCAGGGTGAGGTAGGCCACCAAACATAATTGGCAGGTGCTAGACCATTCCACCATGTTAAAATCCACTCAATCATTATTAAAGAAATTCATGTTCAACAGAGATTTTGGTCACTGTTGTTATGATGAGTGTATGATCATCACCAGAAGATTGTGTCATATAATGTGGCGATGAATTGACATAATCTGCCATCCCAGACCTTAATGTTGGTTTAGGGTTGAGGGTCTATTGTAAGATTTATTGGTATGTTGATGTGAAATCCACAATAGGTAGTAAGTACTCAACCCCTTCTGGCAAGTTCAAACTTCAAACCAACAACAATTAAATAGGAAATTTTCCTACTTGTTCACACTGACACCTAGTGAACATTCCTCAAAATGTGGAACCCAATGAAAACTAAGCATAAGTACATTGTTCTTTAGGAATATCTATGCATATAAAAGATGTTCTTCAAATACATTGGGAATTTTTTTCAAGTTCTTTATGTGTAGAGTAGCAACCTAGGGCTGGGGCATTTCCCTGAGGTCTATTATTTTGAGAATGCCTCAGCCCAACGGTGTTACCTGGTGTAAAAACTAGACGCTTTATTATTGATATTTTTACCATGATACCCGACTGGTACCTGCTGGATATCATAGTAAAAAAAATTTAAAAAAAAATTACGTGGGTATTTTGGAAAAGGGAAACAATTATGGGCATTGCTCTTTTTGTATTGCCTACTTGTGGATTCTGGTGGATAATGTACCTTCCACTAACACTGCCAGAAATTTATGGAGTGTTTTTTTGTGTAGGATGAAGCCCTAGGGTGGGGGCATTTTCAAAATAAGGGGCCTATGATGAAGTGATAGCCAATTCCAACTTCACATTTTGAGCTAAAAAATAAATGGCTTTTTTGAGGACGGTTCCCCCACCCATGGGCTACACCTATCGTGAAGCACAAGGTGAAATTTATTATGAATCAAACATACGTACATGATGAGGTGTATGAATAGAATAGTTCTAATGCCTACTCCTCAATAATGGGAGGGCTCTTAACACCTATAAGTAGGCATAATTCCCCTCCCACCTTTAAGGAGTAAGTATAATATCCCTCCCAATTTCTACAAGAAAAATTCATGGATATAAGGTGCCCTCCACATAAACTATGAATTTTCTCTGAGTGTTTTACAGTATTGTTTGTCTTGCGTAAGGCCTACATGTTACGGAGGATCCTTAGAATGTAGGGTTCTCATCCTAGGTGCCTTAGTTTGGGAATGCCCTTGCCCTGGGGCTTTACCTTTTTCAAGGATCAGAGTATTATTGCACCCAAAACATGCTAGAGAACAGGCCTTGTGAAGCTGATTCCACCAAACAAGCATCTCAATGCAAGCCCAGTACTAGAGAAGGGGTGGTGTGGAGCGCTCTCTCTCTCTCTCTCTCTCTCTTATTCTCTGAGAGACACATTTTGGTACACAATTTGCTCTCTCTTTCTCTATAGAAATAACTTCTTACTCAGCAACTTTGTTCAAACTTTCATCACATGGTACTTAATATAGGAGATATAATAATAGATGATTCTTGTATGGCGAAATCCCTGTCTTGGGAACCTTTTCAGGATTTAAGGTACAGTTTACAACCCCAACAATGCGTGATATTTGTGCCAAGATCTCAAATTGGAGCCCAACAGAAGGCAATAGTTCATCTTTAGTGCACATTTTGATAATGCACCACTCCCTGTGTAAAATTAGAGGTCATCATTTTAAACGATGTCTGGAGATTCAAGGACCCTGTGTAGACACCCAGGTGATATCATTTAACTTCCTCAAATCTTGCACAAAAAATATTACTCCATTTAAAAATTGGGCAATAGTTTGTATGAATTAAATTGCCAGTAATGTATTATTACCTGTAAGGTTTTTAAGAACCACTATGGGGTCTTGTGTATAGCAGATTCTATATGAAAGGTACAAAGAATCTGCATGACACCGTGTACTTACAATAGGCACCTTTCTCAAACTAAAGAGGATTTGTCGATCTATTGCAATTCAGCAATGTTTTATGTTGCAATGGTTATGTTGCAATTCAGCAATCTTTTATCACTTGACAACCACTTTCTCCACTTGATATTTAATTATCAATCATAATGCATGCTGAGAGATTCCCACTTTATTTCATGCACATTGAATATGACAAGGTTTCATTCTATGACCCAATTTTTCCACCACTTGCAAAACATATATAAAGGTTTAAAAAGGATTTTGGGAATTGGACAATATTGTATCACATGCACTTACACAAAACCCAAAAGAAATTCGGATTATAATCGCAGTAAAACTAATCAACATTTTTTCCAAATTGCAGCATTTCTTCTTTTCACACCTAACTTGTTTTGCTACAGATCCTTCACTCCTTTCCCACACTTTCAAGACAGCAAGTACCCTTCAAAATTGCAAACTTTCTATACTCTTCTTTGTATATACTTTCTAATTGTAAAAGCTCACATTCATTCTAACAACCCTTGCCTGCCCTGCATATTCACAACCAGTTTGCAGATGCAACAGCAACAGCAGAAACTTCCTTCATTTTCAGATTCCAAACATACTCTCCACTTCAAAACCTGATGCTTTCCTAAGACCTGCAACCCACCCAAAAAACCAAAGTAACCCACTCAAACAACCAAACACCCAGAGTGATTTTTCCTCTATATCATCATCACCTACTCACAGAATCGAGAATTTTCTTATCAATAACAATCAAACAACCAAAGTTTTTTTTTCTCTATACCATCATCACTTACTCACAGAATTGAGAATTTTCTTATCAATAACAATCAAACAACCAAAGTAATTTTCTTCTCTATACCATCATCCCCTACTCACAGACTAGAGAATTTTCTTATCAATAACAATCAAACAACCACAGTTTTTTTTTCTATATACCATCATCACCTCCTTGCAGACTTAGAATTTTCTTCTCTATAGCAACTATACCATTATCACCCAACTTGCAAACTTGAGAATTATTTTCTCTATAACAATCAAGCACCCACACTTTTTTTAAGTTTACCATCACCCTACTTGCAGACTTGAGAAATCTTTTCTCTATACCAATCAAGCACCCAGAGTGTTTTTCTTCTCTCCATCATCATCACCCTACTTGCAGACTGACAATTTTACTACTAAATTTCCTCCAAAAGAAAAAGTATTGCATATCTTCTTCTACAAACCCATGGCAGCAATGAACATCAACAATTCCAATTGCAGCAGTTTTGCAGCAATTCTGTTGAAGAATTTATCTCACCTACTGCTGCTGCTGCCGCATCCCAGGTCGGTCCGTAGCTGCTGCGTAAGGGTCGGTTTCCATTCCCATTCCGCTGCCGGTTCTGGTCCCAGTGGTACTGTAAGGATCAGTTCCAGCTCCGCCCCCTCCTGCGCCGGTGCCTGTTCCACCGTAACCCATGGTCGCGGATGCAGGCGTGGTCCCCGCTCCCATCCCCATTCCATAGCTTTCAGTTCCGGCACCAGTTGCTTGTCCCGCAACGTCCGGATCCTGTTGCTGAGACCCAAGTCCGCCTCCGGCCCCCATACCGTAGCCAGAAGTAGGATCGGTACCACCGGCTTGTCTCTCTCCCGAACGGTGCCCGCCGCCAGCACCCACTCCCTCCACGACTTTGCCCAGCGTTTGCTTCACCTTCTCGGTGATGCCGCTGCCGCTCCTTCTCTGACTATCATCGTCCCCATAGTCCGCCATGACACTTCTTTTCGTGACTGACTGAGCCCCCTGGAAACCCACAAACTGCACAACCTTTGCTCACACAACCGCAGCTCAGTTCAAAAGCTACTCGCAACTCAAGAAAAAGTTTGAGGGATTCCCGTTCAAGGAAAGGAAAA
>Ga0209208_10012317_pt1 | contig 10846 bp, 7 predicted proteins | sample S1TSphfallax_3_FD_187694 | JGI IMG/M metagenome (GOLD analysis project Ga0209208, IMG submission 187694) | Host-associated microbial communities from peat moss isolated from Minnesota, USA - S1T2_Fd - Sphagnum fallax MG (SPAdes) (version 2) | ecosystem: Host-associated > Plants > Peat moss >... | reverse complement strand
CACAAGGAGAAACGAGGATGACTCTCAATTTCTGACAGAAGATTGGAGGTTCCCAGTGCCATGATGTTCCATGCATGGAATCAAAGTCTGCTGCATAAACCTTCTTGAGAGAAGATCCCGCCCTTCTCGCGAGTGTCGAAAGAGTGCTGCTCTCTGGCACACCAGCTCTGTGCCAATTTGATGTTCTCAATCCTGTAAGTACCCTGATCCCAAGTTGTCTGATCTCCGATTCCTTCTTGAAACAAAATGGGGTACCAAAATCCGTTGAAGACAGACAGACTTTGCAAACTGCTTCCGCTACTGAAAGATCCATAGATGCTGCTGCCATCAAACTGTTGAATCCGAGAATCCAAAATTCTTCAGCTACAAAGATCCAAAAATTCTCCATCAAACAACTCACTCAATCCTAGTATCCAAAAATTCTTCAAGCTCTTCAAAGATCCACAAATTCTCCATCAAACTATGTCACTCCGAGTATCCAAAACTCTTTCAGCTGCTCAAAGATCCACGGATTCTCGACCAAGGACATGTCTGTCCACGAGAGAGCGACAAAAAGCGACGAACGAACGACGACCAACGGTGAGGACATTCTGCGTTCCGAGGAATCTGCTGATGAAAACTGGGGAGGAAGACGGTTCCACACCGGCGTAATGCTCTTTGCAGACAAAATACGCGGGAAAGGAAGGCGGGGGTATTTTTTGCAGCTGCGGTTTAGGAGCGCGGGAACCCCAGCGTGCGCGCGCCATCGCCTTCGAACTCCTTTCGCAAGCAGACGAGCTCGTGTTGTTCGTCTGTTGTCTCTCACATTGATTCTCAAGAATCAATATCGTTCTTCCTCCTGTCCCCGTTGAGATCCTTTGGTCTGTTTCGTTTTAAATTTTTTGCCGTTGGTTTTGTGGAGAGTACAAGAAGGGGGAGAGAGAGAGAGAGAGTTGAAGCTTAAAGAAGAGTTGCATCATGTATGTAATTAAGCGAGATGGCAAGCAGGAGTCCGTTCATTTTGATAAGATCACGGCACGGCTCAAGAAACTGAGCTATGGCTTGAACCCGGAGCATTGTGATCCGGTGCTCGTTGCCCAGAAAGTCTGCATGGGGGTTTACAAGGGCGTCACCACCAGCCAGCTCGACGAACTCGCTGCGGAGACTGCAGCGGCCATGACCACAAACCATCCGGATTATGCGATCGTAATTTCTTTCCCACCCTTTTTTTTCCTGCTTTTTTTTTCTTCCTGACTCTGGCTTCTCATCTCTCCCGCTTCTGGTTGTTTAGTGTCGTCTTTTTTTGTGGGGTCGCGATGTGCTGCTTGCCTAGTGCTTTACCTTTATCCAATTCTCCTGGTGTGCGTGCAGCTTGCAGCTAGGATCGCTGTGTCTAATCTCCACAAAAACACCAAGAAGTCTTTCTCTGAAACGTATGCGTTCTGTCCCACGTCTTTGCAGCTCTCCGTGTTATCGAATGCTTGACTAAAGCTGTGCTTATCTGATACATTTTCGTTCTATATATGTTAACCGGAGTATTTCAACACTTTCAGAGAGGCAGGTGCTCTTGTACTGAATTATGGTTCCCCTGTTTCTTCAGAGTCAAAGAAATGTACTTCCATGTGAATGGCGAGTCAAATCTGAAAGCGCCACTCTATGCCGATGATGTTTATGAGGTGATCATGAAGGTATGAAAATTATATAGTTCTGTGACTCTTTGTAAAAGAGCTGAGCTTAGATTTAACTGTTAAATTCAGGGGTGACATTATCAAAATCAATCAGGGACTGCATTTAGACATCTGCAGGGCAAATGCTCTTGTGGTTTGTACTATCAGGGTACATTATAGGGATGTATCTCATGAGTCCAGATGTCTTTTGCATGGATTTCAAAAGTGAGAAAATGTGTGAGACCAGTTTGAGCAATATGACATCTAAAAATAATTCCTGCATGTTTTCTCTCAGAATGCAGCACGGCTGGACAGTGAAATAATCTATGATAGGGACTTTGATTATGATTACTTTGGTTTCAAAACCTTGGAGCGGTCTTACCTTCTCAAAGTCAATGGACAAGTTGTGGAAAGACCTCAGCACATGCTGATGCGCGTGTCTATTGGCATCCACAAAGATGATATCGAAGCTGCTCTTAAAACTTACCATACTATGTCCCAGCGCTGGTTCACTCATGCGTCACCTACACTCTTCAATGCTGGAACTGCAAGGCCTCAGGTTGGATCCATTTCCTCTAATCTCCATTCACATGGATTTGCTCCCAATGCTGAACTTATATGTATCTAAATGCACTTCTCTTTGGCTTCTGCAGCTCAGCAGCTGTTTTCTGGTTTGCATGAAAGAGGACAGCATAGAGGGCATATATGATACACTTAAAGAATGTGCAGTCATCAGTAAGTCTGCTGGGGGCATTGGGTTATCAGCACACTGCATCCGTGCCACAAACAGCTACATCTGTGGAACAAATGGCACATCTAATGGTATCATTCCAATGCTCCGAGTGTTCAATGACACAGCTCGCTATGTTGACCAAGGTGGTGGCAAGAGGAAGGGTGAGATTTGTTGACTTTTGCATTAAGTTAAATTTAACAACATGATCCCATTGCATTAATGTTGTCAAAGCTTGCAGTTCTGGCTATTGTTTTTTTGCTTGAGTATTGAATGTTGTCAGTATTATCGGTGTAAGTGCAGGTGCATTTGCAGTGTACTTGGAGCCTTGGCATGCTGATATCTTTGATTGGTTGGAGCTCAGGAAGAACCATGGCAAGGTAATGTATCATGGGTTTTGCATTCTCCCTAATTGTGCATCTGTTATCATATGGTTGTTCAAACCTTTTTTTTTTTCTTGACTTCTGAGTAGTACATGTTTTGCAGGAGGAGAGTAGGGCTCGTGACTTGTTCTATGGACTTTGGATTCCTGACCTCTTTATGAAGCGTGTCCAAGAGAATGGTACATGGTCTCTCTTCTGTCCCAATGAAGCTCGGGGGTTGGCAGACTGTTGGGGTGACGAATTTGAGAACCTCTATGTCAAGTATGAGAATGAGGTGCAATCTCTCTCTGAGCCTGAATGAGATGCCTTGCATTTCAGGGTTTCTGCATTATGGGACTGGAATGTTCCTTTCAGAGGTATCTGACCCGTTGTACCTTGTACACAGGGTAAGGCTAAGAGGGTGATTGAAGCTCAAAAGTTATGGTTTGCAATATTGGAGGCTCAAATTGAGACTGGAAATCCCTACATGCTATTCAAGGTATGCAGCATATTTTTTGAATTGCCTGAATATTATGCTCACCTGGTTATTTGAAGTGGCAACAGCCAGGTGATGCAGAAACTGAAAACTTTGTTATTTGGAATTTGAGAGCACTTGTGTGACCTTATTGATTGGGTGCGTCGATCCCAGGATGCATGCAACAGGAAAAGCAATCAACAGAACCTTGGTACTATCAAGTCTTCTAATTTGTGCACGGAGATTGTGGAATTTTCTAGCCCAGAGGAAACAGCAGTATGCAACCTTGCCTCCATTGCTCTCCCACGCTTTGTCCGGGAGAAGGTGAGGCATTTCATGTTGAAGTAACGTTTCCTGCTGCGTGCTCCTGACACATACCCAAGTGTTTTTTTAATTTTTTGTAGTATGTAGCACATGCTTGCTGTTGATGTATACATACATTTGCTCCTAAAAATAGTACTGATTATGTAAAAGATTCTGAAGCTCAGAACCCAGGTTGATTTTGAAGTTGGCATGTCACAGGGAGTTCCTTTAGACTCTCATCCAACCAAACTTATGGGCAGCAAAGGATACAGTAATCGCTTTTTTGACTTTGAGAAGCTTGGAGAGGTATGCATTTGTCATTATAAGGTGATTTCTGAGCTTTGTGTCTTGAGGACAGGACTTCTATTGGACCACTGTAGATAAGAATGTTCTGAAGCTTTCTGTCCTTGGGTTTGTGAATTGCTTGTACTGATGCCTTCTGTGACTTGTGCAGATCACTGAGTTGGTGACACGGAACCTGAACAGAATAATTGATGTTAACTATTACCCAGTAGAGACTGCCAAGCGCTCAAATCTTCGTCACAGACCCATTGGTATTGGTGTGCAGGGTCTAGCTGATGCTTTTATCTTGCTTGGATTGCCTTTTGACTCTGCCAAGGTGAGTGTCATTGGTGTGAGAATGTGCCAAAGAGAAAACTAGTTACTGATATTAAGATGAGAATTGAAGTATAATCCTATGGATGTAAAAAGCTTACTATATGCAGTTCTAAAGTTTCAATGCAAAATTTGCAGGCCCAGAAACTCAACAAAGAGGTATTTGAGACAATCTATTATCATGCCCTTAGAACCTCAGCTGATTTAGCAGCAGAGGAGGGTGTCTATGAGACCTATCCTGGGAGCCCTGTCAGCAAGGTATTTACAAGATTTCACTCCAAGCCCAGGATTCCTAATGGTTTTTATGTCTTTTGTGGAACGAAGATCATGAAAAAGAAATCTTTTGGTTCTGTATGCTACTTTGTATTATTGCCCACTATTCTTTCTTTTGTCTGCAGGGTATTTTGCAGCCAGATATGTGGAATGTGGAGCCCTCCAGTCTCTGGGACTGGTCCACACTAAGAGAAAAGATTAGGAAGAATGGTGTGAGAAATTCCCTTCTTGTGGCTCCTATGCCAACAGCATCAACCAGTCAAATCTTGGGCAACAATGAGTGCTTTGAGCCTTACACCTCAAACATTTACAGTCGGCGGGTGTTGAGGTTCTCTCATCTTTGCCTGTGTCTCAGTAAAGTTGAAACTTGTTCAATTTCACAGATGTTGCCTTCTGCTACTTGAGCTTCCATGAGACTTCATACTAACTTCTGTCTTCTTGTGATGACCAGTGGTGAATTTGTGGTGGTGAACAAACATTTGCTGAGTGATCTGACAAACATGGGCTTATGGACTCCAGAGCTGAAAAATCAAGTCATATATCATAATGGTTCCATTCAAAAGATTGAAGGGATCCCTGAAGAGCTCAAGAGCATTTACAGGTAAGTCTTTTTAGATGTGATTTTATTTTAATTTACTTTGGCCGGATTTGAAAAGAATCTTATTTGCATTTCAATTTTGATTTAACATCTTGTCAAAAACTCTTCTTGATTACTTAACAGGACTGTGTGGGAAATCAAGCAAAGGTCCCTCGTTGACATGGCTGCTGATCGAGGAGCTTACATTGACCAGAGTCAGAGTCTTAACATCCACATGGACCAACCCAACTTTGGAAAACTCACATCTCTTCATTTCCATACATGGTCAAAGGTAATATATATGGCTGGCTGTGTATGCTCTCATTTTTATGTGAAGATTTCGTTTTGGAAGCATTTGAAGAGTCTTGCAATATCTGACTATCATTTGACTGCATCCCCAGGGGCTGAAAACTGGCATGTACTACTTGCGATCACAAGCAGCTGCAGATGCAATTCAGTTCACTGTGGACTCAAGCGAGATCAAGGTAAGGGTGTCTGTCCCCTTCAACTAAGATATCATATGTAGTATTGCCAAGAAAACTGTAGATAAAACATGCCAAGAATTATTCATTGCTAGTCTGACCATGCCTTGCACACAGGTTCACACTTATCATTTCAACAGACAAAACATCTGAGACTGTTAAGGTTGAAGGACTGAATCAACTGTGCTTTGTTGCAGAAGAAATCTGTTGCAACAGAGACAACAGATCAGGAGCTAAAAATGGTGCAGATGATTTGCTCACTTGAGAACAAGGAAGATTGTATATCATGTGGAAGCTAAACAAGTCAGGTCCTCTTACAGTTGATTGCTGCTAAGTTGCAGAGTGTACTTAAGAAATTTGATCCAAAATCACCATCTTCAGCTTGTTTGGCAGGATAGGTTGTAAATTGCTAAATATGAACCTTGGAACATACATAACTATTCAAGGTAAAACCATTTTCAAATGTTTTTTTGAAACTGAAGCTAGCTCATATGATGACTGGGTCTTCACATCACTTCTGCAATGTGATGACACTTAGAACACAGATTTTGTATAATTGTTTGCCTGAAATTTGGCGAATCCTATTATGTACTTATGTACACCCACAGTTGGGAGCTGATGAAGTCATTGGGTTAGTCATGGCCAGCTTGTCACTGCAAGTTATGAGAAAGGTGAAGGTCTGGTGCACTTTGTGACCAATGTGAGAATGACCACTCTAATTTCTCTTCAATCTGATATGTGGTTTTTGTGGAAACTGAAGCTTTGAATGTGAACAATGGAAATATAGTTGTTGAACATGTGTGTGTGTGTGTGTGTGTGTGGGTGTTTTCTTATAGGAGTATTATAAACATTTTGTGAAATTTCATTGCAAGTTTGGTAGTCTTTCAATAAATGTATTTTCCTTTCAACATGGTATTCATATGAATATCTTTTTTGGAACATACCATGAGTATCACAAACTATACTTTACACATGTAATCATGTTTGTATGCATTATCTGTAGTAGCACATGGTTATTACAAGTCTTAAAATGAACGCACAATAGTTCATGGTTTACAAACAAATGAATCTTAAGAAAAGGGGGAAAAAATTGTTGCAAATGCTTGGTTTTTCTAAAGAAAACGTTTTAAAAAAAAGAGGGAAAACTGCCCCCATAAGGCTCTCCACTTTTGATGTTGTTGGAGAAAACTTCGGATAACTTTCTTAAAGCTATCACCAGTAGATATTAAATCTACCTTGGATGGGATGCTCACCACTTTATCTTACTTCAATAAAATTGAAAACAAAACAATGTACAAACTTGTAAAATTGCCTTACTAACTTTCATGTTGTATTATTTTGTAGGTTTTGAATACATGTTTTAAACACAACACAATAAACACATTTTTAATGGCAACTTCCAAAAAAATGGACTTTTTTTGCAAATGGTTGGTGTTTCTTGATTTTTTTAAATCATGGATGTATTCTTTTTTAATGTAATGTGTATCAAATCTTTATGTTTCACACTGAAAATAAATTGTTTGTCCTTTAGTTATGAAATCATTATTGAAGCCTTTAAAATATTTAAAGGGTAATTGTATATGAGCAATATTTTTAGGCCTAAGTGCTTTGATTTTGTTAACGTCATTTTCATTGATAAGCGTAGCATGTGGCCTTGGCCCAAGTGTGAACACATTGAGGCCTTGAGTGAGTTTTCCTTCCAAACCCGATTTTTGCAATTTGTTTGAATTTCCAACAACAAAATCCACTCAAAAAACAATATCTTCCACACCTTAGTTCTGAAAATTGTGAAATTAACTTTACTAAATTTCACTCACCCAAGGCTTTCCAACAATCCCCAAATTCCAATATAGTTTTCAGTTTTGGTTTTATTTATTTTTCATTGAAAAAAATGATTCAATAATCAATAGCTCCCACACTATATGTTCAAACTGTCTCAAACCAAGTTGATGCACCGTTACTTATCAAGGTCTTCCTGAAAATACCAAGAGCACATCATGAAGGGTTGTGGTTTGGGAGATTTCAGCATGACAAATAAAACACAACAAATTACTTTGCTTCATTTATATAGATGGTGGTGCCAAGTGCCAACATCGGCTCACAACATTGACCCAATACTCATGATCAATTCAATGTTGGACCTTATACCCATTAATGAGGAATTACCACTGTTGAGTTATTGTGAGAAAATGCCATCAACCTCTATCAATTATCAACCCAAGTACATAATGCCCACTTAATTGGTAGAGTGAGAAAAAATTAAAAACTAAAGGTAGTCAAAAATTGCCATTACAATTAGTTATGTTGTCTCGTATGCAAACTAGGTGTTTTTGGAATCCTCATCATCCTTCTTTTTTTATAACTTTTCCTTGTTGAGTTGTTTTGGTCTTTTTCTTTTTTTCTCTTATATGTGGATATATGTTCACACAATTTCAACTTTGTCATTTTCCCCCACTTCTTGATCAAGAAGACAATATCTAAAGTTGAAACTCCCTAGTGTTGTAAAGTTCGCTCTTGTGCATTGTCTAGGGCTTTCATGACTTTTTTTTTAATGCTTTGATGTGTTTTGAATGTGTGTAATATATACAACTACAACAATCATTCACATGTTTTTGTAGTTTGAGGAATGGTTTTACTTTTGTTTTTCTTTTAAAGTGTTATTTAAAGTGTAATTTCAATGTGGTGAGATTATTGTTTTTAAGTTGTGTTATTTGATGCTTAGAATTTGTGGCAATGACATCAAATGTTAGGTTCTCATAGAAGCAAGAAAATAGTTGGGCATGACACCAAAGATCAAAAAAAAAAATTGGAATCAAAGTCCTTAAATTTTTGGAGCTATTTTTAACTTCAAATGAAGTATCATAAATATTGCAACTGTGAAAAAGATGACAAAACAAAAAACTCACACAATAGAACTTGACTTTTGTGCTCCAATGCCTTCAAATCTTTGCTTCTTATGTGTGAAAAATGGGTCATTTTAAAGCCTTGTTTGTTGTTTCATGATGCACCCTCCTTGAATTCCTTGTCCTTTCATTTTGTAATATTTGCATTTCTTACCTTATCCCTCTATCAATAGAAACATTTGATGTGAACATTTGAACCCTTTTTTTGCATCTCAATCACATTGATTATTGTTTACCTCACACCCACCTTTCGAACTTCTCTAAGTCTTCTACAAAAAAAGATTCAAAGAAATAATGAAATTCCTAACTATATATGTAGAATTTGAAATTTGTAAATCAATTGTATTTGCATCTACTCACATCATAATGTAGTTTGCATGCAAAGGAGGCCTTACGTTATGTGATGTTCTAAAGTTTTTTTCTAGGCCTTTTCCACTCACATTATGCAATGTTGTTGAACTTTCTTTTCAATATCTTCCTTTCACCCTTCAAAGAAAAAAAAATCCCTTCCAAAAAACTAGAAAAAAAATGCTAAAATCTTTCAAAAAACTCAAGAACCCATTTACCCAAATTTGTAACACGGCAAGACATTTTAGGGCAAAGAACTATTACATATATATTTGCAAGGTTTTTTTTATTTAAGGATAACCAAGCTTGTGAAGAACCTTCACTATTGAATAGCTTCTTCACAAGCTTTACTAAAATCACAATGTGGAAAAACTAAAATTGAATAGGCTTTTTTATTTTGATTTTTGTGTAAAAATTGAAACCATTGGTTATTTGATTGTGAAATATTAAAAAAGTAGAATTCATGGTTTTGAAAAAAAATGAAATAACCACACAATACTAATAGTTTTTTCTTCCTACCCAAAATTTGTGTCCTATTTCGGCACTATAATAACCTTTTTCCTAAATGGGAATACAATTAAATGTTGATTCCACTTTATTAGTTGGTAGTGTCAATTTTATTGAATTAATGATTGAAATATGCACTTGGAATTTGAATCATTAGCTAAAAAATTGATTATTTTGTCAAATATGCTTTGACAAAACTTATTATCACCTAATGGAATGGTTGCTTGCCCTATTAGGTTTGCTATATTCCTAGGTGGAACAAGTCCATTCCATACTACATGACAAATTGTGATGGAATATTATTCACATGTTCAACACATAATATAAACACATTTTACCCTAAAATTATAAACATTCATTACCTTAAATTTGTGTAAATATTTCACTTTAGCTTACAAGATCACAATTCCTCCAATTTTCAAAAACATTTCAATAAATAGTGCCAATCATGGTATCAATAATAGGTCCTTTATTTTGGGACCCATGTGAACTAGCACACTAGTCAAGGATGAAACTGTTTTGGCCATTCTTGGATGATTGCAACCACAACCCCACAACACCCCAACTTGGTTAGTTCCTAAACCCTCTTCCCTCCTACCTACTACCCTCCTTCCATCCCCTCTCCTATTCCTCTCCTTTTGGATATTGCCATCACTACCTCTCCCCTTTCTTTCTTGTTGCTACGATTGTCATGAAACTTCAAGCTCAAACCCTTTCTTTCTTGTTGCTACCATTGTTGTGAAATTTCAAGCTCAAGAAGGAGGAGCCTCATTGGGGGGAACGAATGTCTTGTAGCTCCAATAAAGTGAGGTAGGTCAAGTTATTTTCCCCCTTTTTCCTCCCTTTTTTTCTTTTCTTTTCCATTCTCTCTCCTTCCCTCTTTGTATCTACTTCTATTGTTTTTTTTTTTTGTTGTTGTTGTTGCTTTGCTACTCATTTTTATTTCATTTTTTTTGGTGTGTTTCTATTGTTGTCATGTTGCTTAACCAGCTCCACAACAAAACTCCATGGTGTGAACAACAAAGTTCCACATCGAAACTTGCAATACCCACATGTGAGTCACCAAAATGCATTATTTATTTGGGCTAATTTTACAATATCTATATCAATTTCCATTTTTACATGTAAATGGCATCTATTGAATCTAATGAAAGAAGAAGAACAAGAAGAGGATGATAATAATAATAATTTACTAGAAGAATTTTAAAACAGCAAGGATACAAAAAGCCTTGTAATAAAAAAAATTTGAAATTTTGACTTAATAATGAAAATATTACATTACGTTATGCATTTTCCCATTATCGATTTAAGTTTTTAATCCTATATATTAAAGCAACAGTGGTGTCTGTCTGTGTGGGTAGTGCCTGGAAGATTCTTCCAGTCACTGCCTGTTCCCTGTGGAGCCCATTCCCTGTTTGTGCTGACAAACAGGCCAAGGCAAGGCAGAGGCAGGGTGGCCAAGGCAACCGCTGCGGGGGGCCGGGCGAGGTGCCATTTCTATTAAAGAAATCCTTGGGGAAAACCGGGGGACTTGCATCTAATCAAACAAAAATACAATTTAAAAAAAAATTATTTTCATTATAGAACATATTAAAAAAACTAGAATCTTTTTGAAAAAGAAAATA
>Ga0209208_10012316_pt1 | contig 10846 bp, 8 predicted proteins | sample S1TSphfallax_3_FD_187694 | JGI IMG/M metagenome (GOLD analysis project Ga0209208, IMG submission 187694) | Host-associated microbial communities from peat moss isolated from Minnesota, USA - S1T2_Fd - Sphagnum fallax MG (SPAdes) (version 2) | ecosystem: Host-associated > Plants > Peat moss >... | reverse complement strand
CTCAAGTTCCTTGTGAGATTCGATTGGTTGGAGTTGGAATTTGTCAACACAATCTATTTTTCCTTGTTTTGAATTTTACAAATCTTGCAATTTACAAAGTGAGAGAAAATCACCAAACAATGTTCCACCAACTATTTTTGGACAACTTACCCACAAACTCTAAAGGAAGGAATCCTCATTTAGATAGGAGGTTGTTGTTGGTGGGTGTGATGATATGTTGACAAAATTGTACACATTCAAAAGATTCACAAGTACAGACTCTTGGAATTTCTCTTCTCATCAGGGTTTTTATTTATTTATTTTTAATTAAAAATTTAATATTGTAATTAAAATATGGGGATTTTTTCAAAAAAAAATTGAAAATTTAGTCAAATTTTCAGTTTAGAAAAATCTCCTAAATGTCCCAAATATTTCGTCCAAGAAACCACACAATTTGTCCAAAAAAAAAATCATTGCTTCTCATGTGTTGGAGAAGGGCATAAGGGGGTTATATTGTTCTTGGGCACGAGAATTTGGGCAGAGAAAAAACATACCCCATCATGTGACCTGCCCGTCAACAAAATCAAATACCGACATAATTTGAATATGAGTAGATTGGAGACACCTTACCTTACAAATTTGTAAGATGGCTCTAAGCAAATTATACTTTGTAAAAATACCTGCAAATACAAAGGAAAAATTAGGTCAAGTTTTTGTGCATATGGGGGGAGGGAGGAGGGGCCCTACTTGTAGCACATTACACCCCGGGAACCCAAGGTATTCCATGGTGTAATGCTTTGACAATTTGTTGCCTCCCCGAGTGTAAAAAAGTCCAGGAGCAAACAAACACTAAGTGAGGAATTACACCCCTTGGTTCTCTAAGCAAAGAGCCAACCGAATGTGGGACCAATTGCCCACCCTCAATTTGTACCTTGTCGGGGGCCACCCTAAACCCCCTTTTGAGGAGGAGAGTGATCACCCCAAACTATGTTTACCCTTGAGAGGTCCTTACCCGACAAAAAATAATTTAGTAGAATTTTTTCTTTTATAATTGGATGGATGTGATTCATTTGAATGGTCTTCACCCGACATTAAGAATTGGTAGAAATCTTCAATTTTCATCTATATTCGAACAGCAAAAAAAAAATTAGTAGAATTTTTTCTTTTATAATTGGATGGATGTAAACCATTTGAATGGTCTTCACCCGACATTAAGAATTGGTAGAATCTTCAATTTTCATCTATATTCAGACGGCAAAAAAAAAATTAGTAGAATTTTTTCTTTTATTATTGGATGGATGTAAACCATTTGAATGGTCTTCACCCAACATTAAGAATTGGTAGAGATCTTCAATTTTCATCTATATTCGGACGGCTGTGATTCAATTGAGAGTATAAGAGGAACCTTCTTACATGTAAAGAACACTTACTACCATACTCCCTGATCAGATTCGGCAACAAAACTGTCGAATAATTAATTAAATTTTAAAACTTAATTTCGGCATTTGGTTTCTTTTAATTCTGAAATTTTTGGCAAGTAATCGTTATAATAAATAACAAATATAGTCATTTTTAAGTTTATGGGATAGGCTAGTGTGTGTCTGGATCATCTGAGTCTTAAGTTCTTGAACTTTTAAGGTCTGCAATTCAAACCTCACAATAGAAATATCTTCCAGATTCCTAATTTTATTTTTTTTAAAATTCAGCACAAATAATAAATATATTTTAAAAAAAATTTGGCAAAACAAAAAAATAATTTAATTTATGCCGAAGTTTTGTGCAACAAGTCTAAGTCAATGGCTTTAGAAACTGGGTCCAATTCTTAACATTAACCTAACTTGGAAAATACCCAAACCACAAAGTTAATTGTTTTTCAATTGAAGAGTTGCTTGGCATTACCCTACTCATAATAATGAGTGTTGTTTTGGTATTGAAATTTGGACATACTATTCTAGTAATGGTATTGGATCTTTCTTTTGATACTAGATTTGGTAATGGTATTGTGATATTTTAAATTTTTTTCAAAACATTTTAGTATAAATAATTTTTGGGTTTGTGAAATGGTTGTGCAATGACATCAATATGCACTTCCATAGTTCAATACCGCTTGAAATTTACATTGCACCTTGATATCAATGTGAAACCCCTTAGATCTTCAATTTATTTGAAAATGCTAGTTTGAGTTTAAGGTCTTTCATATTATATCATGGCTTCATCATCTAGAGATATCACAAATTAGGAGCACAATTCTATTCTACTACATAATGTTTCACCAACTCATAAGTAGCATAGAGAGTACCCATGTTCAAATGCCAAATTGCCAAAACAAAATGCCCTAAACTAGGAGTAATTATGCTTTAATATAGAATGGATCACAAACATTTAAGGACTCATAAAAATATCCACTAAAATCACAAAGGTCATAGTATATTGCCAAATAAAATGTTGTAAGCTAGGAGTACCATTGTTACATTGCAAAGTGCATTGCAAACACATAATGTTGTCAACAAGGGGCACTTCTATTCTACTACAAAATACATGCACCACAAATTCCTAAACCACAATAAAGTACCCATTGAAATGCAACTAGTAGAGTACCCATGGACATATAACATGTCTCTACAGATTGCCAAAAGAAAAAAAGTCATAAATTGGGAGCAACTTTGTTCTACTATAGATTACATCACCAACACTTACAAAAGCTCAATCAAAAAAATATGCATTGAATGCAAAATGTCACACCAAATTGAAAAGAAAAATGTTGGAAATTGGGGGCAACTTTGTTCCACAATAAAACACATCACCAACCATTGGAATGCCAAAATTTGATTGCAACTTGCAAAGTCAAAACCAAAATCCCACTCACTAAATTATAGGAAAACCATTTTCAAAGTATCTAGCTTCTTCAAGCTCTTCTTTGCAATCATCAAACAATCTTTTTTTAGTCATGAAAAACTCTTCCATCCCTTTCATAGCAAGGCAATACATCCTTGCATTTCTCAATTAGTTCTTCAAAATCATAATAAGCTTGTCCAAGTTCTACACTCTCAATTGACACCATCACAAATTGATCAAGATTTTGGCAATGTTAAAAATGTGTTGTGTTTCAATTTGGGACCCTAAAATACCCAAAAAATGTTGAACAAGAAATGCAATAGAAGGAATTTTTTTTCATGATCATTCCACCATTGCAATGGTGATTTTACATCATTATCATTCACAAGTATTTGATGATACAAGGATAGTTTAATTTTTACCAAGGAAATATTAGCTTTCTTGGTAGAAATTACAACTTTCCATAAGGAGTCATCAAAATTGGGTGTCAAAGGCGAAAGCTATTCTATGAGCTTAGGGTCTAGATGCTTTGAGGCTTTCATCAAAAGAGGAACCGGGACACTTGTTGGTGATATTCTCACAATTGATGTTGTTGTTTTTGTGTAAACATACTCCATGACACATTGAAGCACTTTAAATTGAGGATCGAGTTGGAGTGCACACATGTGCAACAACAACATTCAAACATGTAACAAATGACAAAAAAAGTTCCAACATTATGATGACCTCAAGACCCATACAAAATTTCCAATTCAGGTTCAAACTCTTCACATGTTAGAGGTGGAGTAATAGTTATTCAAGTGTGGTACTCTTTTCGCAATCTACTACTAATTGGAAAAGTAGCAAACAAAGCACTTGATAACAACAAATACCATTTGGTTTGGTCCAAAATGCACTACTCCACCATAGGGCCCAAGGTTTTTGTCATGTTGTTTTGGCAATAGCCCACATAGATTTTGATGGTACCCAAGTTTGTAACCTAGATGTTTGTTGATGGTAGCAAATGTTAATGGTTGCATATTACTCCAAGGTCTCTTGAAACAAAACAACCTTTGATGCAAAACAATTTTTTACAAATGATTTAAATTTCCATGCCCTCAAGCCCACCTCACATGCAAGTTCCCATTCAGGCCTCCCTTTCCTCAATTTCTTTATCCAAGTTATTGTTTTATACAAGGCACTTTGAACTTTGACCACATTTACCTCCTTCCCATATCCAATATTAATATTATTAGTTGCATATTGGCATGCATTAAACATTACATGCCCAAAATATATGCAATTAAAAGGTGCAAAAAAATTTAATGGTGCACAAAATAGAACACTTCTCAATGCAAAAACAAGGGTCTCCAAGTTTGTGCCCTCATCCTAGACATATGTTATGATCTTTTTTGTGAAACAATGTTCAACCAAAAGATATTTCGCCTATCTAGTTAGTGTTGTTCCAAAAGTGTTAGGGGCCTTACACAACCTTACAGTAATTTGGCAAGGCACCCATTCATCATCAATAAAAATGATGACAATAGCAAAGTTATAAAACCCAATTTTGGACATTTAGAAATCAAATGTAACAATGGTTGTTGCACATTATGTAATGGTTGGGAGCACATTCCACACCATCACCTTAGTAAACATAATCAAGATGTGTGTTCAAACAACTTTTTTGTGCAATTGAAATTTGATTCTATTGCATCACCACATTACAAAATTTCATAACCAAGGGTTTTCAATCACAAATAGTGGCATACACCCTATAGTAATCAACAATACCAAACCTTCAATGAACCTTTGTTGAGTAGAGTCATTTGACTTATAAAAAACCTAATTGGAAAAAAATTCAATAATTGTGCTTGGAACCATAATCTTTTTCTTCTTCCCTTTCTATCAACCTTTACCAATATTAATTTGTTGAATTTTTTTGCGCTTTGTGCTAATCTAAAACAACACCATGTTTGTTAACAACATGTTTTTTCATGCTTGTGATCCCATGGGAAGGATTATTAAAAAAAGACAATTCCTAAATTTCATCATGTGTGTTGGTATTAAATGTTTGACTAGTGGGGTGTGCCATATGATGCACTTCATGATTTAAGGAATTTGGATATGGCCAACAACAGAAGGATTATTGAGGATGAAGAAAACCCAAATAGGCAAAGAACATTCATGTGGGGGGTGAAAACACACTATGGTGACTCCCTTTGGGGCATTTTTCCATCCACTACTAAAGGTATATTTTTTATAAATTCCACAAAATGTAGTCCATTTAATTTTGAGTTTAAAATTTGGTGTTTTGGTTTCAAATTTTTATTTTTATAATAAAACTAACGTATTCTAATATTATTTGAGAAAATAAAATAAATTTACTAATGTAAAGGAAAGGAACCATGGGTGTATTTCTATGTACATGGTATAATAAAACTTGTTTTGTCATTTCAAATTGCCTTGATATTTGATTTCATTAATTATATAAATATATGTTTTAAAAAATCTAAAAATAGTCCCACCTCAAAACATTTGTCACATTCCATTTGCAAGTGATTGTTTGTGAAAATGTCAATTTACCACATAATTATGATTAGGATTGTAAAAAAACCCATTTATGACATGAAAATTATCAATTTTTTCAAATGGTTCACAAATTTGGTTTAAATTATGTGAAATGACATGTCAAATAACTAATATAAATTTCTTGAAAGTTAAAAATCATTTCGATCATTTTTGGAACATATTTGCATTTTTTAGTAGGTCATGACATGTATTTTTTTAATGCAATATACTCCAAGCCACCATAATATAAAGAGAAAATGATTAATTTTTTTCTATTATTATTTTTGGGTTATGCTTTACCATAATATGCAGAAACATTATGAATTGTTTTTGTAGTTTTGACATGGTTTTGGTTCAAAAATGACCACCTAGAAAAACAATACAATTTGATAACACAAAGGGGGTCACCATAGTGTGTTTTCACCTTAGGTGCCAATACCTCTAGTTTTTTGCAACTTAATTACCAAGTTGAACATTCCATGTTGTTTCCCATTCAACATTAACCTTTTTATTATTCATTGATTGGATTATTTGTGTTTTGTTAATGGTGACGATAAGTTGTTACATATATTTTCTCGTCATTGCAATGATGTTAAGTTTTGTAGTCTCCCGATTGATTTATTCATAATGCACATTATAATGAATAATCAAATCCATAAGAAATGGAACCCTAACAAAGATCATAAACAAAGTGCCAAAGATGTGAAATCATGCCTTATAATTATGAAGATTTGACAAAATGCATGTTATAAACAATCTAACCACAAAAACACCATGCACAACTTACACAACTTAACAAACGCACTATTGCCACAAGGAAGAATATAGAACATATGTCTTATATGAAAATGAAAACTATAACAATGGCCCTGAAAGACACCCGCAACAAAGAAACCAAGCACCAAACTAATATTATGATGATAATAACAAGATGCATCTTGTTTCCAACAATCTCAAAAACTTGCAACATTTATATTGAAAACATTAAACATTAAAAGTTGCAAATGGAAATTATAGGTTGAGTTTATAAACTTACACATAATAGAGATTCATCATGAAGTTTGGTGCTAAATAGTTGGGAATCATCACATTGAAAGCTAGAAAGAGGCACCATAAAATAAAATGTGTAACCTAATTAAAACCGCCATATTTTTCAAATTCACACTTGAAAAAATCATAGTACTAAAGAAAAAGATTGATACCAGCAACCAAAATGCCCAAGTCAAGTATCAATGTTGTTTTCCAAACTTGAAGACCAAATTAGTTTGGTTTCTAGTTATATATAAGTATCAAAATAGGTATTAAAGGATCTAATATTATACAAGTATATATGATAGGCAATGTCGTTGTTGATATCATGCCTAAACCTATATATTAAACCAACATTGATAATAAGCTAACCACAAAGTTAAATGTTTTCAACTAAAGAATTGTTTAACGTTAAACTCTTCACAGATTAATCACCCACAAAGTTAACTAGTTTTCAATTGAAAAAATGTTTAACATTAACCTATTTGCAAAATATCTAACCAGAAAATTAAAGAATTTAAACTAAATAGCTATTTAACATGAAAATATTCAAAAAATACCCAATTGAGGATAAAAACATGCTTTTAAAAACCCACCTCGTTATCCTATTCTTAATCTCAAATTTTTGCAAGATGACATATGTATGTGTTATTGATTGATCAACATTTTCCTCTAGCAAATTTTCACCAAAATTTGATGAGGAAATAGGGCTAGCAAAATGGGGTTTAAGTTTTTGAAAAAATGTTCCCATGCCCCCCCTACCCCCCTTTCACCCTATAGATGGTAGTTAAATAATTTTGCTAAATACAACTCATGTTGCTTATTTCTACCATTAAGAAAACCTTACTAGCAATGTAAAAGTAAAAGTGTTGTGTTGTCATTGATTGATGAATGGGAAGTTGTTGTCATAAACAATGTTTTGTGAGGAAAGAAATCACTTCCCATCCAATGTTTTTAATCATTGGATTCACCAAAAAAATTAATTTGCAATTTTTGTTTTTGCCTACATAACGCACTCCTAAACAACATTACACACATATGTGTGAATTATGCACTCAAATATTTGCACCATGGTTGTTTTGGCTAGCTTAAGCTTTATGTGTTTCATTATTTTGTGATTTGTTTTTAATGAAGACTTGGTTGTCTAATGTGTAATGTGCAACATATTATGTCAAAGGTGGCCATTGACAAATTGTGATGGGCTTGTAACTTTACAAGTTGTTGAGCTTTAACTTTGAATGTCATTTCAAATTACACGATCCAAAATTCAAATTGTTGGCCAAGTCCCATGTTGCATATAATGCCATTGTAATTCAATGTAACTTTTGGACATGGCAAAGTTTCTTCACATTTTGTTAATTTACAAGTGCAATTCTCAACCAATGTGGACCAATTCACTTTTGCATTAAATTTTTTTTTTTTCAAGCTTTATTTGTTATTTAAGAATATGAGTGATTTTTTTTTTCATTTGTTGTAAAGATCGATGGCTCCCATCTTGCCATTAGACTTAAAGTTTATAGTAGTTTTCATAAGGTTAAGTTTTAACATTTCATTTTCTATTTAAGGTTTGTCTTAGTGCACTTCAACTTTAGGTCTTCTTCTTTTGCATCTTTAGATCTATCTCAACCTTGTAACTCCCATCTAACCAAACCAACTTCTAAAACACCCATAAAGTCTTATGACAAGTTAAAAAATTTCTAAGACATTTAGGTTGCACAATTTCCTTGGGTTCAACCTATGTTAGGATTGGATGGTTTGGTGTCATAGGTGAAGTGCATCACCTATTGTACACTTGAAAGAAAAAACAAGCTCATATTACTTAAGTTATATGCCCTTCAAAAACACGTTGGTTGTCACCACATTTGATGTTTTTATTTGAAAGTGGTTTTGCAATATAAAAATGTAATCCATACTAAGAATGAAAGGATTTAGATGGATAGAGGTAATGCGTTATTCTTTACCTTGGTTCAATTTGGAACTTATGCAAGTTCCAAAAGAAAGTTGATTCAATTTGTTAATATCTTTCACTCGTTGAACCACAATCAATTGATGTTAGATTTCAAATCCCTTAAAAACATGTATGTTTTACTACATGTGAATGACAACCTTAGGAGAACATTAGATTAATAATAATAGGTGGGGAATGGTAAAAAGTATGCATGAAATCATTTTGAAAAACATTAAAATTTGTGAACAAAAGTTTACATTTTTTGCTTTCAGCGTAGATGAGTTGATGATAATCAACAATCAATGGTGGATGAACATGCATTTTTTAATGATGAAAAATTGGGTTCCAATTCCAATTTTACCAACCCTTGAATGAGTTGAAATGCGTATTATAGTTGAAAACATCATTGCCATTATTTTGTAGAACTCGTTCAAGTTTGAAGGTCTAGTTGAAGAATAGTTCACCTTTTAATGGATATCTTTTGGGTGTGAAAGTGATTTTGTGTTCCAAGGCTATGGATAGGCATTATTGTTCAAGTAAAGGAAAATACATCTCTTTATTTCATCAAATGCATTATGTGACACGTTGAACTAAATTCATCATCATTACTTTGTCAATGTTGCCTTTAGTATCTTGCATTGAGACAATCTTGCAAGCATTATCCATGTTCTTTGTTCATGCCCCAAAAAATACCTTGAGTTTTCTAAGCTTCTAAAACACTTCCTACTAAAGGTCATAAAATGTTCAGGAACATGAAAACATGTTGAATAAACATTTTAAGCCCTTTGAAATTTGTGTTATGTTAGAATATAAGTCTTTTCATTGTGAAAATGCACATGGATTGAGTGAAAACAAGGTTGTTCAAAACAATTTGGTTTTGCTTGGTGACCTTGAATTCATTCTTGGATTGCCTTGTGTTAATCCCATGTTGGAGGTGGTGCATATTTTGATCAAGTGTCAAGATTTGTTCATTATTGAATTTGTGCATGTTTGTCAAATTTATAAAGGTCAATTGAAGTTTCAAATTCTACATGATTTGGATTATCTTAAATGATATAAGATTTAAAATGAAAATATTGTCTTAAATGAGTCCTATGTTGTTTTAAAGTTGAATGGGTCTCAAAATTTTGGGGTGTGACATTTTTAATGGTACCACCCAAGGATGGGTTCGCCCAATTATAGTGGCATCCAAGGTCAAAGGTGTATGCATAAAGGTAGCCTAAACTTTGATTTTAAAGTTACAAAGATCAGGAGGTCATGAATGCGATGGGAATGGTTTATCCCCAATACTAGTTGAATATGGAAAAAATTGATGTTGCATTTCTAGTCCACTTGGGAATAGTTAAAGTGACTTTTTGCATTGGAAATAAGACCAAAGCAATAGTTTTTTTCCCCCCATTATTGGATTCATAGTAGCTTTGATATGAAATCCTCATTTTTCCAACTAAACATGATTTACAATGTAGAGCCAATAATAGTTGAAAGCTCTAATAAGAAACTAATTTCTAGGTTGTGGATGAAGATTAACAAAAACCTCCATTTTGGCACACAAGTTGAATGAGTACAACAAGCTTGCTAAAATAACTTTGATGCAAGTCTTGTGTTTTGTGGAGGATGAAAGGACATTCAACAATTTTACCTTCATGAAAATAGGTTATGAAACCATTTGACAACACATCATGATGTATGTGTTTTGCATTTTCAAACATCATTTTTTCAGCCTATCTACTTTTCCATATCAAGATGTTATTTTACATTGGAAAGAGGAGAAGGTGAGGTATCTGGCAAATTGGTAGAGCTATCATGTTTTAGGGCAAATTTCTATAGCACATAATTAATGCCAATATTGAAATGCAACAAAATAAAGTTGCAAATTGCTTGACATCTTAACTTTGAAGCTCTTCGCTAAAATCTTTGTTGTTGTTAAGTTTTAAAAAAAGTTTCCAACAATCAAAACATGTTTTGATTTATTATTTCCGCTTTTGTGGTAGTCAATGGTCATGCATGTAATTTGTTTTTCAATCTTCATGATGCTAGGCAAGAAAACCAAATGTGAGCATTCTCTTGGGGGTTGGGTTTGATGTTTCAAAGTTGGGGTGTTTGATGGTGGTTTTGCTGATGTTTGCAAATGTAAATCTTCCTTGTCCCATGGGCAAGGCCTTTATGGTTGGGGTTGGATATACTTTGGAGACTTACTCTTGATAAAAAATTGAATAGCTTGGCTTAAGCAATAATTCACATGTATGAGAAAGTTGGGTCTATTGATGTTCATAACTAGTTATGCGTTGTCAAAACAAAGATATAAAAAACCGCGTTGATCATCAAAATGCCTATGTTCAAATTTTGCTAATCACCAAAACAAAGATGATCAACAAAAATAAAAATAAAAATGCCAATTTAAAAAAAAATTGCTGATCACCAAAAGACATATATCTACTCAAAATATTCCTAGTGGCCAAATGGCCCATTAACTTATGGAAAACATAGCCAGAAACTGAAAAACCCCCC
>Ga0209208_10012315_pt1 | contig 10846 bp, 15 predicted proteins | sample S1TSphfallax_3_FD_187694 | JGI IMG/M metagenome (GOLD analysis project Ga0209208, IMG submission 187694) | Host-associated microbial communities from peat moss isolated from Minnesota, USA - S1T2_Fd - Sphagnum fallax MG (SPAdes) (version 2) | ecosystem: Host-associated > Plants > Peat moss >... | reverse complement strand
AGAGAGAGAGTTTTTTGTGTCTCATTTTGGGCCTCCAAACTCCAGAGTCCACACATGGGAAAGAAAGATGTTCATTGCTAACTGACATTTGCAACAGCTTACATTTTCATGTGTCTCTCTCTCTCTCCTGTGCTGCTTTTTTCTCTTCTCATTCATTTAACAAGGGTGTGTGTGTGTGTGTCACACTAACTCTGGCCTTGCCATTTACATTTAAAAAGTATCTTAAGGCCGAAAGAAGAAGCTTTTTGCATGGTGAAACTCAAATATTTGACCATGCAAAAATATGATCTTAGAAAAAAAATCCTCTAACAGAAACCCAAAATCCTTCAAGATAATTATAACTCTATAATAACTAATCTCGAGTTTCAATAAACACAAGCCAAACTATCATGTTTCAAAAAATCCCCATATAAAAATAGATCTAGTACCCATGGGACAAAATCCCTTTAAGCTACTACTATTTTATTCTCTATAATGAATCAAAACACAAATATCCTTGCCTACCAGGCAATCAAAAAATCAGTAAAGGGCTTAAAATTCTTCATCCCTATCCTGAAAACCCCACCTCTCTCTCCTCCCTCAGTAAGCAAGCAGAACAAATGGCAATTTTTATTGAGTAAGTGTGGTATTTTGAAGACTCAAAGGGCAACGAAGTCCAAGAGACTCGATTGTTCAAGCCTTCATTTCTATTTGTACAATAAAAAAACCTTGTTGAGAATGAAGATTTCATGTTTTGTATGTGAAAGCATATGCATTTTTCACCATAATTGATTTGCCACATTTAAATCCATTCATGGACAACTCCTCCTCCTCCTCCTCCTCCTACTACTACTACTACTACTACTACTACTACAACAACAACATTGTTTACACTTTCTTTACACATCACTTTGGCTCTCATTTGACAACTCAATATTGTAGGAATTACCTTCACCATGAGGTTCCCAGGGTGCTCATAGGAAGTGGTAATTGCAAAACTGCAAAACAAAATGGTGAAGAACAAGAGTTTTAGGAATAGATTTCTCATGCAAACAATGAGACAAGCTCTCAACAATGCTTTGCCAGTCGCCGCCACACTGACACTTGCAAAGTTCATAATCGGGTTTTTTAAACAGCCGCGGGAATGGACTTGGCTGAGCACCATTCCAGTACGTAACCCAGCTGGAGTGGATTATTCTGGGAACTCGCAATTTAACTTGATTGCTGACATTTTGAGAGAGGCTTGTTTGCATCAATGTGGATCCCGCCAACTCAGATGGAAAAAAAATTCTGGTTCGTAATCTGCCTAGGGAAGTGGAAGAATAATAATGCATGACAAACTACTTACTTACTTACACCGTTTTAGTTTAGTACAAGATGTCTGAATAGAATAAGTCCTGGGTTTTGCATAATCCCTCCGAATCCAGGAAGATTAGAGGGAAAAAATTTGTGTGATTTTGTGAATTGGTGTGACATGTGAATTGTGTGCCTTAGAAGGAAAGGCACAACAAACACCTAATTCAATGGATTTAGCATCAATATAGGTGCCCCCACTTCTTTGATTTGGTCAACAAACCACTACCCACACAAGCCTTGTGATGCAAATGAGTTCAGAAGAATTGAGTTTTTTTTTTCCTCATTTTTAATCATTATTTGGAAGTGTTTGCTAATAACTTGATTTTGCTTTTTTGGCTTTGATTATCAACACCCAACTAGTCCTAAGTGTTGGAAGTATTCATGTGAGTCTCATGGCCTTTAGAGCATCTTAGATAGTCACCACTAATAACATTGCCCTGAAGAATTAGACCCACTCCCCCTTATAAGAAGAGCGGCCCATAAATAAATTCCAAAATCTCATTATTTTCAGATTAGCTTTTGGGTTCTTGTTATGTTTTTTTTCTTTAATATTTGGGTTTTTAGGTCCGAATATTCTTGATGAGTCAAAAAAAAAAACCCCACAAGCATGTTTAAACACTATACACAAAAAACATTCCTGGTTACCTTGCGATGATTTCATGGCCATAGGAATGGGCTATAGTCATAGGTTGTATAAAAAGAGAATTTCAAACTGCAAATTTATTAGAGGTCAATTCCAAACTGAATTAAAAAAAAAAAAAAACATTTTACGATTTCAAAATGTCTTATGGATCTTAAGATATCGAAAGAAAAACAAATCTTTTTATTTTTTTCGATGTTTTTTGGAATTTTTGTGTCCTTTAAAAAAAAAATTGAATCTTTGTGTCTTTTCAATTTCATGCACATGTTTACATGTGATTTCATACAATATAAATATGTGTTATTTCATTTGAATATGTTGAGATTATTTCAAGACATTAACATTCTTATTTTTTTCTTTGAGATTAAGCTAGTTTTCAAGAAAAACTTCTTCCCAACTTGCTTAGCCAATTTAATGTTTATCCACCCTAATTGCTTCCAAAATTTCAATGAATTAAAAACAAGGGCGACTGATTAAATCTCCCCTTGGATGATAATTGAACAATATTTTGTACAATTTGAATCTTATATATATTTGAAAATAACAAAAATTTCAAATATAAACCTTTTTTTTTTTGGACATTTCATCGCCACTAGTATTGTCTAGCAACATGGAGCCCAAGTTGGGTAATAGTCTTAAAGCATGGCATTCCCAAAATAAGCGCCACACCCCCTCAGCTCCACACTACTAGGTAACGACCAAGGAGCATAGAGCCAGAAAAAAGCTAACAACAATTTTTGACACCCCTCAAAAGAACTTACACAAACAACCCACAAAGCAAGCCAAAAAAAATTTTATTTAAAAAAAGCCTAAAATCAACCCAAAACATATACAATAAATATATATAAAAATTTAAAAACTCTGACATCATCAACAAGCAACAACCAAAAAAAAATCTAAGTTTGCAAAAGACTGAAACACAAAATTTAGAGCAAAGGAAGACTCCGCAAACAAAAAGACAAAAAAGGAACAGACTGCAAAAAGACAAGACACACCCACATCATAACTTCTCTCTCTCTCTCTCTCTCTCTCTTCTCTTTGTCTCTTTGTCTTTCTTTCTCTCTCTCTCTCTCTCTCTCTTTCACTCTCACAGAGTACATACAAAAAGTACATCTTAGTAAAAACACATCATCAAGGAGACAGAGAGAAAAAGAGAGAGAGAGAGAGAGAAAGAGATTGTCAGAGGCACAAGGAAAAGGAGAATTCCAAATCCTTGGATTTCCCAAATTTCCCATCATCCACTTTTCAAGGGGGTGTGTATGTGTGTGTGTTTTTCTCTACTTATTATTACATTGAAGGTATGTATGTATTAAGGAGCAGCCTTGTGGGTGTCTGTGTGTGTGTGTGTGTGTGAGAGAGAGAGAGAGAGAGAGAGAGATCTGGAGTTCTAATTTGAGCGCCAAACTTTCCAAACTGATGATGATGAATTAGAGCACCGCCAGTAGAAAGACACAGAGCCAGCATGCACCTGCAGCAGAAGAAAGCGCAGCTAACTTTAGCAGCAGCAACAGAGCTCCCTCCCACTACTACTACTACTACTACTACTACAAAAACCACCACCACCACCACCACTACTAGTACTACTTATTAGGCTAGTTCTAGACTCTATACGAGCTGCTGCTGCTGCTGCTTCTGCTGCTGCAACAACAAAAAGGATTGTCATTTAATGCTGTGGCCACACCCACCACAGATGTGTTTCCACATTGTCTTCCTTTTCCCTTGCTGCTGCTGAGCTGAGCTCCCAGCTCTCAGCTCAGCTCCCCCCTATCATCAATCACTGAGCATAGATTCTGTGCTGCAGAATGCCATCAATTGCTCTCCTGCTCACTCCTGACACTCCAATCAATGATCATTCTACTCTAATATTTTTTTTGCACACATAATATTATGCACCAAGTCATCTTTGCTTGTATCCCATCAATCATAATGATGAGGATGATAATGATGATCAGATTCACTGCTCTTCTTGCGTTTGGCAGCTAATTATCTATAGCTCCAGCTCCAGGTCCTTCTTGTTGTATTAGTAGCTGTAGTTGCAACAAAATTATTATTTGTATTAGTGTGTGATCACAACCTCTTCTTTCTTTCTCACTAGCTAACTGCAGATTATTATTTCACGCACTACTTACATGTAGCAGGAGGACTAGTACAATAGTAGTAGTAGTAGTAGGAGGAGGAGGAGGAGGAGGAGGAGAAGAAGAAGAAGAAGAAGAAGGAAGAAGAGCTGGAAGACTAGCTAGCACTCAGGTGCTTAGCAGCCAGCGGCCATGAGCAGCCTTCTTCCTGCTGCAGCAGAACTATAATTGGGTTTTTGTCAGAGCTGCTGCTGATGGTACTACTGGGTGTGTTGACTCCCGATGATCTGCATCATCATCATCTGTCTTTTGTTCTTGGTATTTTAGTCAGCGCTGCTGCATCAGACTGGAGGGGAAAAAGTAGCTCTCAGCCATGCGCATAGATTTCAAAATCTATGAGCCCGGGCGGTGGTGTAATAGGAACTGTTATTCCAAGATCCTCAAAGCAAGAGATACAGAGAGAGAGTGTGTGTGTGTTTTGAGAGAGGGTGGAAGAGAAGAGACAGGATCATCTTCTTGCATTTTTCTGGTTTGCACCAAGTGGCTGTAGAAGGAGGAGCATTGGGTGAGAAAGGGATGATGAAGAGAGTTCATTCCTGAATGCAGGCATGAAAGGGGAGGTGATGAAGACTTAGAGAAGACTTGCTGCTGCATCATAGCAAGTCTCGGGAAGTAGTATATTGTGGTAGCGCACAATGGACATCAGCAGCAGCCCAGGGACCAAGTTTGTGCTTCTGATTATCTGTTGGCTAGTGTATGTTGCAATGGTGCTTGCTGCTCAGCAGCAGCTGGCCATGGCTGCTGTCACCCAGCAGCTGTCCAAGGAAGGAGCAGCTCTCATTGGCCTCAAGGGGAAGCTGGTGGATGTCGATGGGCATCTGGACAACTGGAAAGAAGCAGCTACAGGATCAGGAGCTGCAGTGCCTGCTGGAATTCTGAATCCATGCTCATGGACTGGGATCAAGTGCAGCAGGCTGAATAGCAGCGTGATCAGCCTGGATCTTTCCTCCATGAGCCTCACAGGCTCGCTCTCGGGCCCAGACTTGGGCCAACTCAAGAACTTGGTCAACATCTCTGTCGATTGCAACAACCTCACTGGTGACTTGCCGGCTGAGATTGTAACTCTCCCCTTCCTGCAATACATCAATGTCTCCAACAACAATTTCAGCAACTACTTCCCTTCCAACTTCTCCCAACTCCAATACCTCCAGGTATGTAAGAAGATTATATACGAGTTCACTCTCTCTTCAGCTTCCTCTTACACTTTGGATCATACCCACTCTCAAGAATCTGTTCCTCTCTGGATTGGAATTGTTACAAGGAAAGCGCTTGAGGCATATGGATCAAGTCCCAGCAGCTCCTGTAGAAGAGAGAAATCATGATCTCTTCTGCATTGTTGTAATGTTTCTTCAGCATCAGAACAATGTAATCACTTTCTGAGTGAAGAAGTACTATGCCCATTAACATGTTTTTCATGTTTGTAACAAACATTGCATGTCATAGTTGAACCACCTGCAAGCTTCGATCAAGAATGTATTGATCATGGGTATGGCTGGCATGAGGATTGATTGATTGATTGATTGGTTGGTTGGTTGGTTGGTTGGTTGGTTTTGAACAAATTTCTTTTGGCTGGCAGGTGTTGGACTGCTTCAACAACAACTTCTCAGGGCCACTCCCCCCAGATCTATGGAAAATACCTTCCCTCAAACATTTGAGCCTGGCAGGAAACTATTTTGATGGCAACATTCCAGTTGAGTATGGCAGCTTCCCAAGCCTGGTTTACTTGGCCATCAGTGGCAATTCCCTCACTGGAGTTATCCCTGAAGAGCTTGGAAATCTTTCAGGTAAGAATCTCTTCCTAACATTTGTTTCTGGTAGCAAAAATTATATATTACACTCTCTCTACCTGCATGTAAATATAACTATTAGGTACCCATCACTCATTCATGCAGTCTCAGTACAAGAGAATGTGGTCTTTCTCAAACAAAAAACTGCAACTCATGACACATGTGAGGTATAAACTTTGTGGTTTCATCCATTACAGTGTACAATATGTGGTGTTTATTGTGGCATGCATTGCAATAAAATGGCAATTTAATGTTAGGTAATAGTGCATATTACATTTGTGCCACATGTGTCATGAGCTGCAGCTTTTTGTGTGAGAAAAACCACATTCTCTTGTAGTAGCAGCAGCTTAAGTTGTTCAATTCTATCTTCAAAGTCCAAAGAGTCAAGAGATAATGTATTATCCAAAAATGAAAAGGGAGTGATCATGGTGTTCTCCACTTGGAGAGGAATAATCCTGGTTCAGTAAACCATGTTAGTCTATGCACTGACCAAAAAAATTTGCATCTGGTTGGTCATCTCCAGAGCTCGAGGAACTTTACATGGGTTACTACAACACTTTTTTGTTTGGCATCCCAGCAAGCTTTGGCAACTTAACCAAGCTTGTGCGGCTAGATCTGGGCGAGTGTGGACTCAATGGGTCACTTCCAATCGAGCTCGGGAATTTGGTGAACCTTGACTCACTCTTTCTACAGCTCAATAGCTTCACAGGTGCAATCCCATCTGAGTTTGGCAACCTGGTGAACTTGAAGTCACTTGACCTTTCTTACAATAATCTGACAGGCGAGATCCCACCCACTCTAGTCTACTTGCAAAAACTGGAGCTGTTAAGCCTTATGAACAACCAAATTGAAGGCACCATTCCTGCTTGCTTGGGTGACCTCCCCAATTTACAGGTGATCTGTCTATAAACCTTCTTGATAAGCTCTTGAAAAGTGATGAGTGATGTGCAGTTTTTCCTGAGCTTTTCAGTAGCTATTCAACTGATGCGGAAAGTTCTCTGTTTTCTTTCCTAAAATACATTGAACATGGTTTTGACAGGTGCTTTATTTGTGGAAGAACAAGTTGGTGGGAACCATTCCTCAAACACTTGGACAAAACACAAATCTTACACTTCTCGACCTGTCTTCCAATTTTCTCAATGGGACGATTCCACAAGATTTATGCATTGGCCAAAAGCTTGAATGGCTAATATTGCAATACAATCAGCTCACAGGTCCTATACCTGAGAGCTTGGGAAACTGCCAGAGTTTAACAAAACTGCGCCTTAGCTACAACTTGCTTAATGGGTCGATTCCAACAGGACTGTTAGGACTTCCAAATATCTCAATGGTGGAGGTCAAGGCCAACAACATCACTGGGCCAATCCCATCCACATTCATTTCTGCTCCATTGTTGGGATACTTTGATTTTTCTGACAACTATCTGTCAAGCAGTTTGCCAGCAAGTATTGGGAACCTCCCAAACCTTCAGCAATTCCTGCTATCAGGCAACCAGTTCAGTGGGTTGATCCCACCCCAGATCTGTGACATGCCTCTTCTGAACAAACTGGATCTGAGTTTGAACAATTTCTCGGGCCCAATTCCATCAACAATATCCAACTGTAAGAAACTTGGGTCCCTTGATTTGAGCTGGAACAATTTGTCGGGTGAGATTCCTCTCCAAATCGAGTACATACCCGATCTCTACCTCCTCAACCTTTCTCACAACCATTTGTCAGGTCATATCCCACCACAATTGCAGCTGGTTCAAACTCTGAGCATCATTGACTTCTCCTACAACAATCTTTCTGGACAGATACCGCACTTCGACTCGACCAACATAAGTGCCTTTGTGGGGAATCCATTTTTGTGTGGGGATGTATTGCCATCATGCAACCTTCAATCTTCTGCCCCAGCCCCATCTCTCCAGCATCCTAAACAACATGATACAGGCCTTCTATCATGGCTGGTCGGGGTGTTATTCTCAGCTGCTTTCATCGTTTTACTTGTGGGCATGTGTTGCTTTTTCCGAAAGTATCACTGGTACATCTGCAGATATTTCCAAAGGAAACCGACAGTCCGCCCTTGGAAATTAACTGCTTTCCAGCGCTTGGATTTTTCAGCTACAGAGGTACTAAAGCAAAGCATGAAGAACTGCTCTTCACATGCTGTCACAAAAGCAATTTCAAATGAGAGTTTGAATGTCAATCTAATGACTATAATTAGCTATAAGAAAATTGTTGCAAAATTTTTTTGCACAAAGTATCTTCTCTTGGCTCCATTTTTGTTGTTCTAATGATCTCATTTGGGGGGAAATGTCTCCAGGTGCTTGATTGCTTGACAGAGGACAACATAATTGGTCGTGGTGGGGCAGGAACTGTTTACAAGGGTGTCATGCCCAGTGGTGAGATTGTGGCAGTCAAAAGACTATCTGGAGAAGGGAAAGGGGCATCTCACGATCATGGCTTCTCTGCTGAGATTCAGACACTGGGGAAAATCAGGCACCGCAATATTGTGCGGCTTCTTGGGTGCTGCTCTAACCATGAGACAAATCTGTTGGTGTATGAGTACATGCCAAAGGGTAGTCTTGGGGAGCTTCTTCACAGTAAGGAAAAATCGGGCCATCTCGATTGGGATACAAGGTCAGAAATTCTGGTCCATAGAATCAATTAGATCACACTAATTAACTTAATAACACTGGTGTTGATTAGCACTCGACTAAGAGCAGCTCCATGAGTGCTCAGTATGTGGCCCTGCAAAAGAAAATTGGATGAAGAAAAGTCAAAATATGCCAGTTTGGCTCAGCAGAATGGTTTTAGCTCAGCATTTTTTAACCAGATGCAAAGGCTGGTAAAAGGCACAACAAAGCCTAACATCTGCTGTTGATTGGCTAGATAGTTTGATGGGTATGGGTGGGTTGCTATTAGTAGTCTCCCAACTATTTGCAGTCCCAATTCTAGTTTTATGGGTGAGGTTGGAAAAAAGAAGTAAATAACTAAACTTGGATGTGAGAAATATTTTTGCAGAGTCACATACTGAGCGATTGCTGGAGATGCTCTAATCACCATTTAGTTGTTGACTTCACGACTGTTGTTGATTAGCACTAGATTAATTACCAGTTGTCAAAGATTCACAGCTGTTTAACACAGACTTATATACACAATTTCTGTTTTGTGGCTTGTATGTAAAACAGGTATAATGTTGCATTACAAGCAGCACATGGTCTGTGTTACTTGCACCATGATTGTTCCCCGCTCATTGTGCACCGAGATGTGAAATCAAACAACATTTTACTTGATGACAATTTCCAGGCACATGTGGCCGACTTTGGACTTGCCAAATTCTTTCAGGGCACTGGGAAGTCAGAATCCATGTCGTCAATAGCAGGCTCATACGGTTACATAGCCCCAGGTTTATTATAACATTCTCATCTCTTTTTGTGTTTTCTGTTCACTGCTATACATGATCCTTGAAGTTTATCTAAAAGCATGCAATGGGTGATCACATGAGGAAAATGTCAGGAGTTTAGCTTACATTGTTCCCTCGATTTATAATGCTTACTTTGGTTTGTGGGTTTTTCTGTCCTTGTGTAGAGTATGCATATACGCTGAAGGTGAATGAGAAGAGTGACATCTACAGTTTTGGAGTGGTGTTAATGGAGCTTTTGACTGGAAACCGACCCATTGAGCCTGATTTTGGGGATGGAGTGGATATAGTGCAATGGGTTAGGCGAAAAATCCAGACAAAAGATGGTGTCCTTGATATACTTGATCCAAGAATGAGTGGAGTTGGAGTCCCACTCCAGGTAAAAACAAAAACATCAATCAATGTTTGTTAAATGCCATGCACTCTGTCTTATTTCAAAATGTGGTGTTGTTCTTTGGTTCCCACAAAGATTGAGTTTTGACAGTTGCTCAAGTAATTCTCTTTCTAAGTGAATAGAGAACCCATTGTTTGTGCCTGTAATTATCGGTTATTAATCAAGAAATTAATCTTGGGATGAATACTTTTGTTGGTAATTTACAGGAGGTGATGTTGGTCCTCAGAGTTGCATTATTGTGCTCCAGTGATCTACCAGCAGACCGGCCAACCATGAGAGATGTGGTGCAAATGCTGTCAGATGTGAAGCCAAAGAGCAAAGGGAGCAGTCTTGCAGACTCTCGTGAATTGATGATGGCATCAGATCTTCTGAAGAAGAATGATAATCTTCAACTTAAAGTAAGTGAGCAGAAGTAGCTTTAAAACTGCTACCACCTGCGGCACATCTTGTTTTGCAAGTGGAATCCTGAGCTTGTTATATTGAAATGCATTATAGACTCTTGGGTTGATTGCTCATGTACATTGCAGCCAGTGTAGAGGGTTTTGTAGAGCTTGAAATGGGTGCGAGAATTCTATCTTTTACAGCTGGTTAAGTGAGCTGAAAGATTAGAATTTGGAAATGTTTTCAGATTAGGAAATAGGGGGGAACTAGTAGTAGTCTTGTGTGTAGATAGCATACAGTTAGTTGCTGCTCTTTGTTTTTTGTGTCTGCAGCACACACACTAGGAACAATGCCACACCTAAATGCACAACTTGAACATCTGCATCAATTTCATTTTCAACACAAAAAACTGGAAACAAATCTTTGGAAATCACAAGAGTACCACATCTGTGCGAATCATTTGTGCTAGCCTTCTACATTACATTCTTGGATGCCACATATGGAAATCAAACAAAAGAATACTTATGTTACATTATGTGGCGAAGTGGGTATGTTTTGTTGGCTACATACATACATACCATGTACATGATGTATATATATGATACATCCACATTGTCTATAGTGATGTCTAGTATGGGTACTAGCTACCACTTGAGGATGCTTTAATCTTTTTTCTTTTTTGGATGTTGCAAGAATAAATTCATATTCACTTTTTGGAAATGAATTTTCTCAACTTGCCCCATTTTAGTTAAATCATGTTAATTCAATT
>Ga0209208_10012313_pt1 | contig 10846 bp, 10 predicted proteins | sample S1TSphfallax_3_FD_187694 | JGI IMG/M metagenome (GOLD analysis project Ga0209208, IMG submission 187694) | Host-associated microbial communities from peat moss isolated from Minnesota, USA - S1T2_Fd - Sphagnum fallax MG (SPAdes) (version 2) | ecosystem: Host-associated > Plants > Peat moss >... | reverse complement strand
CTCCAAAATCCGCTGATGCAGCGGGATCGTCGTCTTGATCCCCGAAATCACGAACTCCCGAAGCGCCCGCTTCATCCGCGCAATCGCCTCCTCGCGCGTCTTGCCATAGGTAATCAGCTTCGCGACGAGAGAATCATAGTTTGAAGGCACGCGGTACCCTGCATACAGGGCCGAATCCACCCGCACCCCAAGCCCGCCCGGCGGGTGAAACACGCTCACCAGCCCCGGCGATGGCGCAAAATTCTCCGGATCCTCCGCCGTGATCCGGCACTCGATCGCATGGCCGGTCAGATGAATATCCGACTGTGAGTATCCCAGTGGCGCGCCGGCCGCGATGCGGATCTGCTCATGCACCAAATCCATCCCCGAAATCATCTCGCTGACCGGATGCTCCACCTGCAGCCGCGTATTCATCTCGATGAACGAAAACTGCCCGTCCTGGTACAAGAACTCCAAAGTCCCCGCATTGCGGTAACCGATCTTCTGCAGCGCATCGGTCACCACCTTCCCCAGCGCATCGCGCTGCGGCGGCGTAATCGCCGGCGACCCTGCCTCCTCCAGCAGTTTCTGGTGCCGCCGCTGCAGCGAACAATCCCGCTCCCCAAAATGCACCACGTTCCCAAACCCGTCGGCCAGAACCTGCAGCTCGATATGCCGTGGCCGATCAAGATATTTCTCAAGATACACCGCCGGATTCCCAAACGCTGCCGCCGCCTCGATCCGCGCTTCCCGGAACGCCGCCTCCAGCTCGCCGCGATTCTGCGCGACCTTCATCCCCCGCCCGCCGCCGCCGGCTGCCGCCTTGATCAACACCGGGTACTTCACCCGGTCCGCGATCGCATACGCGGCGTCCAGACTCTCAATCTCACCCGGAGATCCAGGCACCAGCGGCACCCCAAGCTCCAGCATCGTCGTCTTGGCAGTGATCTTGTCGCCCATCATCCGGATATGCTCGGCGGAAGGGCCGATGAACACCAGATTATGCGCCTCCACCATCTCGGCAAAATCGGCGTTCTCCGAAAGAAACCCATACCCCGGATGAATCGCCTCCGCCCCGGTAATCAGGGCTGCGGACAAAATCGCCGGCATGTTGAGATAGGATTCGCGGGCGGCGGGCGGGCCAATGCAGACGCTCTCGTCGGACAGGCGGACATGCATGGCATCCGCGTCGGCGGTGGAGTGAACAGCGACGGTGGCGATGCCGAGCTCCCGGCAGGCGCGCTGGACGCGCAGAGCGATTTCGCCACGATTGGCTATCAGGATCTTCTTGAACATGACGTCTCTCAGTCTGCGCCGATGATCATTCGATGATCATCAGCGGCTCGTCGTATTCGACCGGGGCGCCGGCCGTGACCAGGACTTGGGTGATTGTGCCGGATTTGGGAGCCTTGATCTGGTTGAACGTTTTCATCGCCTCGATGAGCAGCAGAGTCGCGCCCGCCTCGACCGTCTGGCCGACCGCGACATAGGGTGCCGCCCCGGGTTCGGCGGAGAGGTAGGCCACGCCCACCATTGGGCTTTTCACCGCGCCCGGGTGTTTCGCAGGATCGGCCTTCGGCGCCGCAGGCGCTGGTTCGGCGCTCGCCGCGGCCGGCGCCATCGCCGCCGCCACCACCGGCACGTTCACCGGCGCGATCGCGCGGGCCAGCCGCAGCTTGCGGTCGCCCTCCGCCAGTTCGATCTCGGAAAGCCCGGTTTTATTGATCAGTTCCGCCAGGACGCGAAGCGCCTCGGGGTCGAAGGAAAGGCTCATTGGTCTTCTTCCAGAATGTCGGACAGCGCGATCAGCGCCAGCCTATAGCCCGCGAATCCCAACCCGCAAATCACGCCCTGCGCCGCGCGGGACACATAGGAGTGATGCCGGAAGGCCTCGCGCGTGTGAATGTTGGAAATATGCACCTCCAGCACCGGCAGATCGACCGCCAGCAGCGCGTCCATCAGCGCGATCGAGGTATGCGAGTACCCGGCCGGGTTGATGACGATGCCGGCCGCCTTGGCCCGCGCCTCCTGCACCCAGGAGATCAATTCCCCTTCCAGGTTGGTCTGCCGGAAATCGATCGCCAGCCCCAGCCCCTCGGCGGTTTCGGCGCACAGGGTTTCCAAATCGTCCAGCGTGCCGGCGCCGTAGACTTCCGGCTGGCGGCTGCCGAGGAGGTTCAGGTTCGGTCCGTTCAGGACATAGATGAGCGATGCCATTGAACCGCGGTAGCACAGTGATTTTGTTTCGGCCAAATAGCAGGGGGTGCGCGGCCTTGCGAGGCCGGGGGTGGGGACCGATAATAGACCCATGAACGTTGTGACGGAAACGCTGAGCCTCACAGTCAACGGGGAGGCCAGGAAATTCGCCGGCCCCTTGACGGTGGCCGGCCTGGCGCAGGCGCTCGGGCTCGATACCCGCAAAGTGGCGGTCGAGCTGAACCGGGAGATCGTCCCCCGCTCCACCTACGCCCAGGTCCCCTTGCGCGGCGGCGACATCCTTGAAATCGTGCATTTTATCGGAGGCGGCTGACATGGACGGCTTATCGGTCCTGGACGATGCCTGGCGCGTCGCTGGGCGCTCCTTCGCTTCCCGGCTGGTGGTCGGAACGGGCAAGTACAAGGATCTGCCCACCACCGCCGCGGCGATCGAGGCCTCCGGCGCGGAAATGGTCACGGTCGCGGTACGCCGCGTTAACCTGTCCGACCCGAAGGCGCCGATGCTGCAGGACTACGTCTCGCCGAATCGCTACACCTACCTGCCCAACACCGCCGGCTGCTTCACCGCGGACGAAGCGGTCCGCACGCTGCGCCTGGCGCGCGAGGCCGGCGGCTGGAACCTGGTGAAACTCGAAGTCCTCGGCCCAGCGCCGACTTTGTACCCGGACATGGCCGGCACGTTCGAAGCGGCAGCCGCCCTGATCAAGGACGGGTTCGAGGTGATGGTGTATTGCTCGGACGACCCGATCGCCGCCAAGCGCCTTGAGGAGATGGGCTGCGTCGCCATCATGCCCCTCGGCGCGCCGATCGGCTCCGGCCTCGGCGTCCAGAACCCTCTCATGATCCGCATGATCATCGAAAACGCCAAAGTGCCGGTGCTGGTGGATGCCGGCGTCGGCACCGCGACGGACGCCGCCTTCGCCATGGAACTCGGATGCGACGCGGTGTTGGTGAACTCGGCCATCGCCCATGCCGATGACCCGGTGCTGATGGCGCGCGCCATGAAAGCCGGCGTCGAGGCCGGCCGCCTCGCCTTCCGCGCCGGCCGCATGAAGCGAACCGAACAGGCCAACCCGTCCAGCCCTACCAATGGGCTAATCCGCTGAACAAGCTCCTGCGCCTGATCCCGGAGCTGTGCGCCAACTTCGTGGCACCCTACATCGTGTATGAAATCCTGGACCCGCATTACGGGGACGTGGTCTCGCTCATCGCCTCCGCCCTGCCGCCCTTGCTGTGGAGCGGCTACGAACTGATCAAGACCCGCCGGCTGGACGCCGTCAGCGTCCTTGTCGTCGCCGCCATCGTCTTCACCGTCGGCGCCACCGCCATGGGCGGCTCGGCCCGGCTGATCCAGATTCGCGACGCGCTGGTCACCGGCCTGGTCGGCGTCATGTTCCTGTGCTCGCTGGCGATGAAGCGGCCGATGATCTTCTACCTCGCCCGCGCCATGATGGCCCGCGACACAGAAGCCGGCGCTGCGGAATTCGAATCAGCCTGGCTCCAGCCCGGCGTGCCCGGCGCCTTCCGGCTGCTCACGCTGGTCTGGGGGCTGGGCCTGATCGTCCAAACGGCGATCATGTGCTGGCTCGCCTGGATCTGGCCCATCGGCCGCTATTTGCTGCTAAGCCCGCCCATCGGCTACGGCATTTTCGGCCTGCTGATGGCCTGGAGCCTATGGTTCCGCGCCCGGCGCCTAGCGGCGGCTAAGGCAGGGGGATTGTCGGCGGCGGTGTAATCGTAAGGGAAAGCGCTTCTTTTTTTGAAAAAAAAGAAGCAAAAAAACTTTTGGTCCTTTGGGCCGTGCTCGTTTTAAATTCAGTGGCCAGTTTGGCAAAACAAGCGCTCTCTGGCTGTCAGCCAGCTGAGGCAAGTCTCGGATCGGGCGCGGCAAGCCGGCAATCAGCCAGGGTTTGTCCGCTATAATGCGTCCAGGTCTGGGTCTGGCCGAACACCGGCAGGCCGACATACCCGTGCAGCAGCAATTCCCGGTTCGTGTCCAGCTTCAGCTTCGCATGGTAAACCGTGCCATTGCGAGGATCGAGCACGAACCCCTGCCAGACAGTCCCGCCATCGCCATCCGCCACCGGCGCGGTCTCGATGATCGTCAGCCCGCATTGCGGCCGGCCCCGCCAGTCATAAGGCATCTTGTCGCCGGGATGCGCCAGCGCGATGCCGACGATCTGCCCGCAAAGATCGGTCCCGCAAGGCGCGATCTGAATCACCGCTTGATGATTGGCCGTCAGCCATCGACCGGCCGGCGTGCTCGACGCATCGGCCGAACTCCGGGAGGCGGAACCCGTGGTCAGCAGCATGGCGATCAGAAAAACCCGGAACAACGCCGACTCCAGTGGAAATGCAGTGCCCCTGACATTCCCGTCATCATCTAGTTATTTCGCGTAACAGAAGCACGGCGCCGAACAAAGCGGTTGATCCACTGTTAAAGGAGATACCTGGGATGTGTGGCAAAATTCTCACGTCCTCAGGTTGCGCTTTTGCCCCAGCCTGCTGCCGCGCGGCGATGTCGTCAAGGACGAGCCGCTCCGCCGGGTGTCGTGCCCCGCAAACAACCTCTCCCGATGACCGCGGCGTACAATGGTGCCAGCGCCCACAGTAAAAAAAGTTTTTTTGCTTCTTTTTGTTCACAAAAAGAAGCGCTTGCTTCCTGTCCTTTTCGACCTCGGCGCTAAGGATGCGCCAAAAACTCCCGTATCCCCGCCGCCGTCGCGGCCAGTCCGGCGCGCAGGATCGGCGCGTTCGGCGGAAATGCGGTGAATAGCCGGGCCGGCGCCTGGCGGTCCAGCAGCACGAACACCCCGCGGTCGTCTGCGCGGCGGATCAGCCGGCCGAACGCCTGGCGCAGCCGCAGCCGCACGATCGCGTCGTCATACTCTTTCGGCGCCCCGGCCGAGAGATGCGTCCGTCGCGCGCGGTGCAGTATGTCCGGCCGTGGCCAGGGCGTGCGCTCGAACACCACCAGCCGCAGCGCGTTGCCGGGAATGTCCACCCCGTCGCGCATCGCGTCGGTGCCGAGCAGGCAGGAATGTTCCTCGGCGCGGAAAATGTCGACCAGGGTGGCGTTGTCCATCGCGTCCACATGCTGGGCGTAGAGCGGAATGCCTGCCTCTTCGAGCGGTTTGGCGATACGCGCATGCACGGCGCGCAGGCGCGAGATCGCGGTGAACAGACCAAGGCCGCCGCCATCGGCCGCTTCGAAGCAGGTGCGGAACGCGCCCGCGAGCTGCCCGGTATCCTGAATATTAACATCGCTGACGACGAAAATCCGGGTTTTCGCGCGGTAGTCGAACGGCGACTCGAACGCGGCGCGGATGGCGGGCGCCGCCAGATGGCTGGCCCCGGTGCGCGACTCGGCGCGTTCCCAGGCCGACTCATTGTCGGTCCCGTCGCGCAGCGTGGCGGAGGTGATCAACATGCCATGCGCCGGCGCCGCGATGGTCTCGATGAAGGCCTCGGTCGGGTCAAGCAGATGCGCGAGCAGCGCAATATCGGAATCGGCGCCCGCCTGGCGCTCCAGCCGCAGGAATTTTATGTGCGCCGGCCGCAAGCCGGGGGCGGCAACCGGCGCCGGGAGCGAATCCAGGATTTTGCGCCACGCCGCCAGCGGGTCGATCGCGCGGCGCTTCAGAGACCGCGCGGCACCCTCCAGCCGCTGGCGGGACGTCTCGTCCAGCTCATCCGCCTCGCTCTCCAGCCGGTCGAGGAACCGCTCGCGCAGCGCGGCCAGCGGAACCCGCAGCCGCTCCAGCGCCCGCGAAAGTTTTTGGCCGGTTTCCAGCACCTCGTCCTCGATCGGGTAGAGATCGACTTCCACCGGCATTGGCCCGGCAAGCTCCGCATCCATCGCGCGCGCCCGCGCCTGCAGCCGCAGCGCCTGCAAAAACAGCTCCGACGGATTGGCGGCAGCCTCCTGAATTGCCGGCAGCTCCGCCGAAAGCCGGCCGGACCAGCCCGGCGCTGGCAGCGCGCGCGCCGCCTGCAACGCGGCGTCAAGCTGCGGGCGCAGCGTCTCATCGGTCGCCAGCAAATCCTCCAGCCGTGACACCAAAGCTTTTGCCCGCGACCGCGACCCTTCCGCGCCCAGCAGCCAGCGCCGCAAATCCGCCAGTTGCGCCCCCGACAACTCGATCGCAAACGCGCTATCCGCGGCGTCGAAAATATGGTGTCCCTCGTCGAACACGTACCGCGTCGGCACGTATTCATCGTCCAGCCCGCCCCACACCGCCTGCGCCATCACCAAAGCGTGGTTGGCGATCACGATGTCGGCGACCCTCGCCTTGCGCACGACGTGCTCGATCACGCAGGTTGAAAAATGCGGGCAGGCGGCATGGATGCACTCGCCGCGCCGGTCGGCAATCGCCGCCAGCAGCACATGCCCGAACAATTCGGCGAACCATCCCGGCAGATCGCCGCCGAACAAATCCCCATCCGCGCTGGCCATCGCCCAGCGCGAAATCAGGCCGAGCGGCACCAGGTTGCGGGTGCCGGATATCTGATCCTCGTAGTTCAGCAGGCAGAGATAATTCTCCCGCCCCTTCCGCAGCACCACCCGCGGCCGCGCGGTCGCGGCGGGGCCAAGGCGCGCCGCCTCCGTCTCGATCTGCCGCTGCAGGTGCCGTGTGAAGGTGGAAACCCAGACCGACCCCTGATTGCGCTCCGCCCAAAGGCTGGCCGGCGCCAGGTAGCCCAGCGTCTTCCCCGTCCCGGTGCCGGCCTCCGCGAGCACCAAATTCGGCGCCCCCTCCGCCGCCCGCGGCAGAAACGCCGCGGTCGCGGCGGAGGCAAAATCCGACTGCGAGGGCCGCTGCTCGGCGCCGGGGCCGAGCAGGCTCGCCAGCCGCGCCCGCGCCTCGTTCGGCGCCACCGGAAAGCCGGAAGGCGGCGGCCGCGGCGCCTCCTGCTCCCAGCGCGGCAGCCGCTTCCACAGCCGCAGCGCCATCCCGTCCGGCCGCGCCGCCGGCGCGCCGAGGGCCGCCAGCACCGGCCGCGCCCAGCCCCACCCGGCCTGGCCCATCGAGGCGGCCAACCCCGGCGCATCCCGGTTCGCCGGCACGTCCCGCCCCAGCGCCAGTTTCGCGAGCAAAATCTCCGCCATCGGCGCCAGCGCGGCCGCCGCATCCTCCTGCGAGCGTGGCACGTCCATCTCCAAAAACCGCGCCAGCCCCGCCGGCGTCGGCGCCACCGATTGCGCCGGGCACACGAAGGCGAACAATTCCAGCAGGTCCAGCACCGGCACCGCCGGGTTGCCCAGGCGCTTCAGCGTCGCCGGCCCGTGCACCACCAGCGGCACCGCGCCGTCCAGCGCCCGCGCCACCCCGCCCGGCTGCACCGCGGCGAATTCGCCGTCTTCGGTCAGCAGGACAGCGCGCCCGTGACCGGCCACGAGGGCCCACGACTCGGCAAGATAGGGCATCGGTCCACGTATAGACGGCACCGGCTTTTGAACATAGACGAACCGGACCATGAGCGAGCAAAACTCTCCCCAGCCAAGCTGGCCGTTCCGCGAGGCCGAACGCATCGCCGAGCGGCTGGCGCAGACGGGCAAAAAGACCGCCTTGTTCGAAACCGGCTACGGCCCCTCCGGCCTGCCGCATATCGGCACCTTCGGCGAGGTCGCGCGAACCACCTGGGTTCGCAACGCCTTCACCGTTCTCACCGGCCTGCCGTCCCGCCTATTGGCCTTCTCGGACGACATGGACGGCCTGCGCAAAGTGCCGGACAACGTCCCGAACAAGGACAAGCTCCGCGAATTCCTCGGCCGCCCGCTGACCGACGTGCCCGACCCGTTCGGCACCCATGCCAGTTTCGGCGCCCACAACAACGCCCGCCTGCGCGCCTTCCTCGATTCCTTCGGCTTCGACTACGAATTCGCGTCCGCGACGGACTACTACGTTTCCGGAAAATTCGACGCGGCCTTGCTGCACGTCCTGGCCAACCATGACAGGATCGTCGAGATCATTCGCCCCACCCTGGGGCCGGAGCGCCGCGCCACCTACTCGCCGATCCTGCCCATCCACCCGCGCACCCGCATCGTCATGCAGGTGCCGATCGAGAAAGTGGACGTCCTTTCCGGCTCGGTCACCTGGACGGACCCGGCCACCGGCACGCGCTTTGAGACCGAAGTCACCGGCGGCTCGGCCAAGCTGCAATGGAAGGCGGATTGGGCGATGCGCTGGTACGCGCTCGGCGTCGACTACGAAATGTCCGGCAAGGATTTGATTGATTCGGTCAAACTCTCATCGCAGATCGTCCGCGCGCTCGGCGCCGAGCCGCCGGTCTGCCTGACATATGAGCTCTTTCTGGACGATCAAGGCCAGAAAATCTCCAAGAGCAAGGGCAACGGCCTTTCGGTCGAGCAATGGCTCACCTACGCCCCGCCCGAATCCCTCGCCCAGTTCATGTACCACGCCCCGCAGCGCGCCAAGCGCCTGTTCTTCGACGTCATTCCCCGCGCCGCGGACGACTTCATCAACAACGCCGCGGCCTTGCGCGAGAGCGACGACCCGCGCGGCAACCCCGCCTGGCACATCCTCGGCGGCAAAATCCCGGACGATGCCGGCAGCCCGATCGGCTTCACCATGCTCCTCAACCTCGCGTCGGTGATCAATGCCGAGACACCGGAGATGCTCTGGGGCTTCATCCGCGCCTATATCCCCGGCGCCACCCCGGAGAGCTCGCCCTTCCTCGCCAGACTGGTGGATTACGCGATCGCCTATTACCGCGACTTCGTCGCCTCAGAGAAACAATTCCGTCCCGCGACCCTACAAGAACGCACGGCCCTCGAAGACCTCGCCGCGCGCCTGGCCCAAGGCGCCGACGCCTATCCCGGCGCCACCTTGGCCGAGCGCCTGCAGAACCTGGTCTACGCCGTGGGCAAGGAGCATAAATTCACGCCGCTGAAAGCGTGGTTCGACTGCCTCTACCAGGTCCTGCTCGGCCAGACGGAAGGCCCGCGCTTCGGCGGCTTCATCGCCCTCTACGGCGTCGCCCGCACCATCGAGCTGATCCAGACCTCGCTCGCCCGCGAGGCTGTCCCGGCCTAATGCCGGAGGCGCCGCCGGCAATGCTGGCACCCGCGAGAAGCCTGGCCGCCCGGCTCTGGCGGCCGGCGCTGGGCGTCGCGGTGCTGGCCGGCATCATCTTCGCGCTGCACCGCGCGCTGGCGAAGATCGGCCTGGCAGACGTGCTGGCCGCCATCGCCGCGACGCCGCGCGGACAATTGCTGCACGCGGCCCTGTTCACCGCCCTCTCGCTGCTCATCATGGCGGTCTACGACGTGCCCGGGGTGCTGTTCGGCCGCCGTCTGCCGGAGTTTCCGCGCCTCTCGCCCGGCCGCATCGCGCTGGCCTCCGGCTGCGCCTACGCACTCAGCCACGTGTTGGGCGCGCCGGCGCTTACCGCGGCGGCCATCCGTGTGCGCTTCTATGCCCAATGGCGCGTGCCGCCCGCCGGCATCGGCCGTATCGTCGCCCTCTCCGGCGTGATGTTCACGCTCGGCGCCTGCGTGCTGCTGGGCGGCATCCTGCTGCTCCGCCCCGCCGACGTTCCGCTGTTCGGGCCGGCAGTGCCGGCCGACGCGCTACGGGGCCTGGGCGCGCTGCTTTGGGGGGCCGCCGCGGCCTACGTCGCCGCCGCCGGCGCCAAAACGCCGCTCACCATCCTGCGCCGGCCGATCCCCCGGCCGGGCCCGATGCTGGCCGTGGCGCAGATCCTGCTCTCCGGCGCGGATACCGGCTGCGCCGCCGCCATCCTCTACACATTCCTGCCGACCACGCCGGGCCTGTCCTACGCGCATGTGCTGGGCATCTACCTCGCCGCCTTCGCCGGCGGCCTGATCTGCGCACTGCCTGGCGGCGTCGGCGTGTTCGACTCGCTGCTGCTGCTGGGCCTGGCCGGCGCGGTGGACGCCGCCCCGGCGCTCGCCGCCATCCTACTGTTCCGGCTTGCGTATTATGTGTTCCCGGCCCTGCTCGCCGCCGCGGCGTTTTGCCTGCATGAACTGCTGGCCGGACTGCGCGGCAAAGATTCCGCAAGCGGGCCGATTAAGTGAACCTTTTTAAACATTTAACTGCTGGACAAAGGACGCGGACGCCCTTAAACATTACATAAATGTCATATTGGTTATGCAAATGCAATCATTAGTTCGGCTCTTCCGGTCCGATACACGCGCCGTGACCGCCCTGGAGTACGCCTTGATCGCCTCGTTCATCTTCCTGGTCATCATCGTCTCGGTGACGAATGTGGGCCGCAATCTAAGCCCGATCTTCAACCAGGTGTCCAGCGAACTCTAGCCGCTCGCGGCCCAGGCACCGCCTGAGGAGGCACGGCCGGGGACCCGGCGCTGCCGGAAACGGCCTGCGCCGTCATGCCCTGCTGGCCAAGCCCAGGATGCGCAGGTGAAGCCGGGACTTTCCGTGGTCGACGCGCGTTAAAAACTTCCGCTAACTGCGGGCTGCGACGTATTTGTGCCAAAGCCCGCAGGAGCAAAAGTTTTTTGCTTCTTTTTTTCAAAAAAGAAGCGCTTCCTTTCCTCCCTTCACCCCGGCCAAAGCCAGGCAGCCCCCCGCACGCCGGACGAATCGCCGTGCCAATTTGGTACGATTTTCGCCTCGAACACGTCTGAAAACACATAAGG
>Ga0209208_10012312_pt1 | contig 10847 bp, 6 predicted proteins | sample S1TSphfallax_3_FD_187694 | JGI IMG/M metagenome (GOLD analysis project Ga0209208, IMG submission 187694) | Host-associated microbial communities from peat moss isolated from Minnesota, USA - S1T2_Fd - Sphagnum fallax MG (SPAdes) (version 2) | ecosystem: Host-associated > Plants > Peat moss >... | reverse complement strand
AGTGTCTGCTGTTGTGCTTCCAAAACGAACAAATAAAACCTGGCTTAGTTTCTTCTTTTTTTAAAGTGCAGTTGAACTGTGCCTTAAAAAGGCTTAATGTGGCAGCAGGTGTTTCATAAAACAAATTTATGAAATTAGTTTTTCATGATGCCCATCATCATTTTTTCCTGTCATACCCAGTGGGTACCCGCCGGGTATCACAATATTTTTGTGTGTGGAAAAGGGCAACAATTTGTACACTGTGTAAGGCTTTAACAGATTTGCGGCCTCTATTGGCTCTGTGTCACAAGGCCCTTATTCTGGCAAAGCCTCAGCCCGTTGAGCTTTACCCTATACAATATATTCAACAGGGATGAGGATCTTGGGATGAGGATCTTGTATAGTTATACTTGAGTCTCAGAATTCTGAAATATCATACCTAGGAAGGATGTTTGGCACTTCTTTGCCAAAATTTTATTTATTTTGTGAGGTTAGGCAATTTCAAATTTATTATTCCAGAATTTCAAACATATGAGGAACAAATATGCAAAGTATGCCTTTTCTTGCGTATTTTGTAAAAATAACCCAGTGGTTGGGACAATTATTAATTCCTCAAAAAATTCAACAAATTTGATAAAATTTTCGCTTTTTTAAACTAAGTTAATTGAACCTTAAATGGAGGGTTTAAGGGTTTCCCAATTCAAATGACAGAAGTTGGATGTGGAAAAAAAAATCATCCCTTAGCAAATAGGAGGGTAGTCAAAGCATGGTGGAATCATTCTTTTCCATCCATCCATAATTACTTCCACATTTTCAGAGTTTAGACACTTAGACACCTATTATGCACAAGTGGGGCCCACATTTGCTACCATAAATGTTGACTATTAACATTTTATTGCCCATGATGGTTTGTAGTGAACTTTTTAAATGTGTCATTTGCGCATAATGAATTAGGAGGAATATATAGTTAAAACCATGGTGGGTGATCCAAAATCATGTTAAAGCAAATGATGCGATGATTAAAAAATATAAGGCAATGCTTGCAAATTGAACAATGTGAATAGTATGATGTGTAATTTCACACTCCTAAAATGCACATCACATTTTTTTTTAACAGTGTGTGATGCGTCGCCTCATTACCCAAAATGCTAACTTAGTTTCCCTACACAAATCACTAATCAACCCTAAATCATATAAATCAAACCACAAATGAGCTTTGTTGATCCTTCTTGCATGATTTTCTTGGCATGCAAACGTTGGTGTCTTGCAAATGCCAACAATAATTTGAGATCAATATGAGGTTGATCATTTCACAAAACAAAAATTTGTGATTCTTCTATAACCTCAATTAACTTTAACCAAGGTAATATGCAACATGTTTTGGCCTTTGTGTTGAGCTTCACACTTGGTGATGGCGAACTTCATGTTGAATTTGCAACAAACGAATGTGAACATGCAAAATGGAACATGGTATGATGTTTCCACTAGAGGTAGATTAGTTTTGATGGCCAAATGCAAAACATTGCCCACCTCTCCACATCATTTAGAGGTCCACAATTCATCAATTTTTTAAAAAACAATTTTTCCTCCTATTGGATCCATTTCGCCACCTTTTTATCCTTCTTTTCAAATGCTCTTGGGCACTTAAATGCCAACAGTTGTTCCTTTTGAACATCTTACTTTTAGGTTGTTGTGTCTTTTCTTGCCATTTTTATTCAAATGCAACCACATAATGGTCACTAGTCATCATGATGTTTTTGTTGTAATCAACCAAGGGTTTTTTTTATTGACATGTGACAACTAAACTTGATTGAAGCTTTTGGTAAAATCAAAAAGTGATGCAAGCCAACATTAAGAGCAATTGAGATTGTTGCATGTGATTCACACCCCTCCAACACCCCTTTTGCAAGATCATCAGTCCAAGCTATAAGTTATTTGAACTAGTGTGAATGCTTCTATGATTCACACTTTCAAATTCAATGTCAATTGACAAATCAAATACATCATTTAAAATTCCTCTTTTGTTGTTCAATTGGAAATCATCATTTTTACATTTTTCGTTAGTGTCCACGTAATAGTGGTAGATGATCCTTTTGGCAAATTCAAGTACTCTTTCAAGACCTTTTCAAATTGCAAATCCACAAGTTGGATTTCAAGTTCATTATCCACAACTTGCTTAGATGGTTACATCTTGCTTACCATTGCATATGGATTCAAATGCCATACCCCATTGGTTGAAAAACCTTTGCATGTGTTTGTTGGTGTTAGTGCCTTCTTGAGGGCAAAAAACACCCATTGTACCAAATCTTCCTTGCTAACATTTCATTTTTTATTAATAAATGTTTAAACATCTCTATAATATTTTTTAAATGATTTTGAAAGGTATAAAACAAAAAACATTAAATAATTATAATGCATGGCTTGTGTGTGATGGCAAGGTGATAAGATCCAATTGCACGCCCATTGTTTTGTGGACAACATCTAAAGTAAGATGCAAGTTATGACCATCCAAAATGAGTAAGTGATGATTAGTTGGGCATATATTATTTCCAAAAATTTGAACAAAAGTAATGAAATGTAAATCCGTTTGTTAAACAAGATGGATGTCATCCAAGTTTTAAGCCACATCGCCATCGTAACACCAAATTTGCATTTGGCAATGAAACGATGTCTAAAACATTTACCTTTGAAAATGTAAAAATTTGGGAATGTTGTGTTTGTTATAATGATCCATGATAACACTAATAGCCATTTGCACTCATTCGGCATGATTGAATGCATTGTTTTTGAGCTTGTTTGTGTTAGAACAAATGTGCCTCTATTTCAAGTAACTTGTGCACCAAATTCATCATAGTTCCAAATTTGTGATGGTTGATAGCTGTGCGTGTCACGAACTTTTGATTGGTTTTTGTAGAAAATGTTTACAATTGTCAAACAAAAGCCTTTTGCATGCTCTATTTCCAAACCTTGAACAATTTTCAACAAGTCAAGATTTCGCTTCCTAAACCACATTAACCACCCTCACCGAGGTATGTTATGATTGAAAGGTGTTGACCTTTCTTAAGTAATTTCTACAACCTTCAACCATAATTGTGTGAATGTGATTGGATACCTAATTGATTGCATTTTTTGCATGTGTTTCATTTGCACAATTTTTCTTTCTTTTTGTAAGAACCTCATCCTCCCTTTTTTTCATGGTTGTGTAATCCCATACAAGTGGTTATGAAATGATATGACAAACACACCCCACCTCTAAACTATAGTTTGCAAACTATTGCAAACTTCAACATTGTCCATCACTAACTTTATGAAAGCACCGTTCCAATTCTCATTTTTTTTCATGGTCTTCATTTGCCACGAACTTGATCATGTCATGGGGTCTTCATTGCTTTTGGCAACACTTTCTATGCGATTTGAGGTCCTACATGCCAACTATTGAAAAATAATTGTTACATTCCCTTGGTTGGCATATAATTCAATTCCAAGTGCATCAATCTCAATGGTGTGTTGTCATTGCAGGTGGGTTTCAATGGTGCATTTTGATCACCATAAGTATAGAAGTTTTGCATTGTGGTAAGAGCCTTTAAGATGTGACTGGACTTTAAATCCAACTTGGGATTTAGTTTAGGTGAAGTGCAAAGATGGGCACTTGTGGCACTTCGCCTAAGTTAGGCACTAATGGCAATTGATAAAAGTAGTTCACAAGAATAACAAATTCCTTGCATTGTGCATCCTCCCACTTCTCTTTATAATTCCTGTCATTGCATTCACAATTGTCATTTGATCCATCTTCATCCTCATCTTACATTGAATCAAATGGCAAGTTCAACATTTGGCTTTCCCGCATTATTCTACTCGACTTGTTCAAATCTCACACAAAGTTCTAAAGCAATTTAAAATGCACCTAAAATGGTCATTGTGTCAAAATGGAAATAATTTGTGATGAAATTATTCATGTAATTGTGCATAAAATGTTTACGCCACAAATGTTGGTTGGTGAATAACAAGTGTTAAAGGATATTAATTATGTTTAAGTTAATCACATGACAAATGAAAAATTAATTCAAAGCATGCATTAAAACAAGTGTTGATTCGCCCTTTTGGTTGCACATAACTCCTTGAAGGTTGAATGTGAAAATATGTTGATCCATCCTTAAATGGATGTGATGAAATCTTGAATAAAATCCGTAATATAATCAAATGTGGTTAGTATTAATTGTTTTTATGATAAGCTTAAAGCATGTCCATTTAAAGATTAATTCCTGGCAGGTTTGAGCACAAATATAGATGTCTGAATTAAAGCACTCTCCATTTAAAGTTCAATATCTTTAGACCTTTTGCAAATTATTTTGTGCTGAACATCTGTGATAGGCTTAAGTTGTGACTTTTTTTACTATCAAAATTTCGCCTAAAAGAGTAATTATTCAATTTTGTGATGTTGCTTAAGTGACAATTATCAATAAGTATATTTTGCCAATTTGTTTGATAGAGAAAATATGAAAGTAGAAAATCTGAAGCACCCTTTCATGTTGCAGGCAATTGTGACAATTTTTGGGAACTTTGTTTTCTATTTTTGTGAAATTTCTTCCCAAAAAAAGAGGGAAATTGTGACAAAACATTCTTTTTCCAAAATATTCACATCAAAAAATAATCACTGGACCAAACATATAGAAGGATGATTAAAGATTTGTGAATTTATTTCTGGGTTATTATAGTCAGATTTAGCTAAATTTTGCTAGGGATGATTGCCACTATTTTCTACATCTCCCAATGGGTGATCATTACTTTTGCTACAAACAAAAATTCCTTAAAAACAAACACAATATTTTGGCTACCTCTGGAACCTGTTCTAGAAATCTGGCGAATCAGGGCCTTTTTCCCACAAAAATCCTTTGTATTTGTCGAAAATTCCAAACCATTTTGTTCGGGTCAAGAAAAGGCAAAATTTGATCTTGCCCCCTTCCCCCCCCCCCGCCCCAGAAAGCACTGCTTAGCACTAGTGTTTTTTTTTTTTTTTAAATTCCAATTTTGTGATGTTGCCATAGTGGTGATCATGTACAATCAGATTGAGCCACATTTTATTAGAGACCAACTATGAAAATAGAAATTTGTTAGAATCCTTTTATATATCCTGGCTACTTTGCTTGAACAATGTAATGTGTAGAAACACGACGATTTTTTTAGAATTTTTTTCAATTTTTGGATTTTTTTTTTCTGAAAATGGGATATTCTAAAGAATTTTTTTGTAAAAAAATTTGGTGAAATGAAAAAAAGCTTGCTTAGCACCCAGGTGCTCATGTTCTGTCTTTTTTTTCCCCTTCTCATATTATGAAAATCCTGTATCAAGGCAAGAAGCAAAGTGATGCAGAGGGTTTAGGGTTTTAAAAGAACCACTGGTTCCAGATTCAGAGAACCATTAGGTAGTTCGAGTTCTTGGAAAGAAATCAAAATAAAAAAACTATCCATTTCAGCTATTTCAAAGCATTAAAGAACCTACCTTATGTCAACTGAGCATTACCTCCTTATGGCCTCCTTGAGACTGGAACACTAGCCTAAATTGCCATATAATTGGGGCAATGGTGTACCAAGGTCACTTGTAGATGATGAAACCCTGCAAAACTTTATTTACAAACCCACCGTAGATTTGGAAAATGTACAAAAGAATAAGAAAAAAGAAAAGGGAGAAGTTACAGGACCTCAAGTTAGCTCAAACTAGATGCCAAAATCTCACCACCTCCAGTAGTAGGAGATATCTTTCCACTTGTAAGTTTTCACATTTTGAATGACTAGTTTTTAACTATTGTACCCATCCCTAGGGTGGCTGCATATTATGCCAACACATAAAGACCAGGCCAGGAATTCATAGTGTTAAACTGGCAAGCTTCATGAATTTGCATTCCAAAAACTGGAAGGGAATTCCTTTTTTTTTTAAGTGCAATTTTTCCATTTTTGAGTGGAAGTATCTGAAAAGTGACCATTTAGTGGCTCTCCACCAGAAAAAAGGCATTACCATAAGATTACCTGATGCTTTCAAGAGGTTAGAATTTTCTCTACCTATGCAATCAGTGTTGGTTTCATTGGTGATATTTTGCCAAAAGGTGGATTTCAAATTTTCAAAAAATGATTTTATTTTGAGGGCTTCACGCACCAGAAATCAGAACAAAGAAGAATTGCCATAATGTTATACTTAGTAAGTAGCCAGAAATATAGAATAGAGATTAAAATTTTTATTGCTTTATATTTGTTTTATAGACAGATTTAGCTAAATCTTTCTAGGAATGATGGTCACTTTTTTGTATATCTTCCTATGGAAGATCCACCACTTTTTCTCCATCTTCCTCGGGACAATTGCCACTTAGGCTACATAAGAAAAACTCCTAAGAAAAAACATTACATTGATTGTAATGTGGGCAGCATGGGTCCCTTGGAGACCACATGCAGTGACTGACTGGTTGGACCCCTACTACTATAGCAAGGTGGGTATAGTAAGTACAACCACCTACCAGGGCCTATTAGGGATTTGAAGCCACAACTATTGGCAAGGCAACCACAAGTCTCAACCACTGGAGTCATTGGTTTGATGTTAAGGATATTATTCACTTCGCCTTTTTTTTCACTGGCAATTTTTTTGCCAAAAAAACGAAAATTAAAATTAAAATTCTAAAAAATAGGTGATTTTTTGGTAGGTTTTCAGTCGCCAGAAGTGAGAAAAAAAAATGAAAATGTTCATAATTCATATCTTTGGTTTATCATTGTGTAGCCAACAATGTAGAAGGATGATTAAAGATTTGTACTTTAGTTCTCAATTATTGCCATATTTGGATAAATCTTCCCGGGATGATCCTCACTTTTCCTACATCTTCCTGTGGCTGATCACCAGACTGGCTACAAACAAAAATTCCTGGAAAAAACATTGATTCACTATTATATCAATACAATACTTGATGGATATGGAATATTCACATCATCCTTTCATTTAACATAAGCAGAATAATTTAAGTCATATTTGAATGAATGAGCAAGAGATATAATTTGTTCATGTGTTTGAAGTGAGGATACACTTCATATATATATATATATATATCATGCACTCGCTAATGTTTTTTTTCATATTCCCCATGTTGCCCAATTGGCTACCTATTGGGCAACAATATGGCAACATGAAGTTAAAAGTTGTCAAAATGTTTGGCTACTTGCAAAATAAGGAAAAAAAGTTTGAAGTGATTCCCCCTTTTTTTTTTCTTAACTTTATGTTAATGAAGTAACTTTAATTTCAATAAGCATTATGTGCAAAAATTACTGGCTAAAGTCCTTTCATTAATGAGATTGAATTTTTTTCTTAGACATATGGACAACTTGATTTGTTTTACCCAAAAATTCATGTGAAGGAATCAAACCTTGACCAAACTGATCTTGCCCATTATAGCACATGGTGGACCTACACATTCAAGCAACATTAATAAACAACCCATATATCTATTTATGAAAGAACGTAGCTTGCTTTTTTTGTTTTGTTTGTCATCTTGAAATCTCCCAAACCATAGTGCCTCTTGTCACACTCATATTCTCATTGGAAAACCCTTGATGATTAGGGATGCACACCAAGTTGGTTTCATAATGTTTTGACCTATGGTGGAGACATTATTGAATATTGAATATTTTTCACTCAAAATCACTTAAATCAAAACTAAAAACTATTGGGGAATTTGGGCATGCTTTTGATATTCTTGGAAAACCTTCAATGAGTAGGATTTAATGAAAGTGATTTGGAAATTTTTAAACTTAAGGATATCAAATTTGAATATTTTTCATTGGAAATTTAATTAATTTGCAAAACATTGTTATGTAGGAAAAAAAAAAAAAGGGTAATCAATTCACATTCAACCAAAGGAATAGGCTACACTAATACCACATGATGTTCAATAGCTAGTCAATTTAACCAAGTCACTCAATTCATTCATGAAAAATGATTTTTTTTAAAAACAAACATTCCACCCCCTAGCCGGCCTTTTTGCCCCAAAAAATGTGGGGCAGTCTATGTCATTCATAGTGAAAATGACTCCCATAGATGTCATGAAATGTATCCACTAAAATACCACCTTCTTTCATGAAACAATGTGAAATATGCCTTATGTTTAGTATTGATTTCCAATTTTACATCTTATGCTTCTAATAATTTGTGCTTTGCACTATTACTAACAATCAACTAATTTTTAAAATGAATAGATTTTGTAGAAATTAAGTTTCATTCAAATGAAAATATTAAATGACCTTGCATGCAACTTCAATTGAATTGATTTGAATTTGAATTGAACATATTCAAATTCTTCGATTCAATTATATTGAATGAAATTCAATTTTCATTATATTTAATTCAAATTCAATTAGATGTAAATTCAATTGAAGCAAAATGAGATGCAAATTGGTGCAAAATGGATTGAGATCCTGCTCATGACTATAATGTTGAAAAAGCAACTTTGAAATGACAAAGCCAGAAAGACAACTTTACTTTTCATTCCACTTTATTTGGAAATCAATTAAATTAATGGAACCAAAAATTGTTGTACCTAAACCAACTCCAATGAATCATCATCACAAGAATTTAGAAGGAATGAACAAAATAATAAATATATCCTTCAAGTGACACCAAATTATATGTTTTCTCTCATTTTCATTTGGGCATTTCACCCTTACTTTGCAAGTATTCTCAAAGTACCACAAATTGGGAAGCAAACTACAAAAAATAATAATAATAGGAAGCCAAATTTTTGAACTACATTTGGATAGAGTGGACACCTTGCCTACTTAAGTGGTCTACGTACCTAAGTTATCTACCTCCTACTTAGGCCTCCAACTTACCTACCTATTTACCCACCTACCTACGTAAGTTAAATAGGCCATTAGTCATCCCATAAACCCATTGGGTATCTCATGGGGCATGGGGCATTTTGGCAAAAAATCTAAAAAATGAACCCAATGGACATGCAATGAAGGTAATTCCAACAATGTTCCAAGAGACCACTATTAAACCAAGATTCATTCCTTTCAAAAAAATCTATTTGGATCATTATTCTCACATGAGTGAAGTCCCAATTTGGATTTCAACTATAGGTAGCCCCTTTGGTAATTCACTATGGGTGAAAACACAATTAGGGGGACAATTTAAATTGCCACAGTCATAGTTTTATTGGATTGTAAATGAATTTAAAAATATAATATCATATTCCACATTAACATTGTCATTTTTAAATTATACATGTTGCAATAAATTTTATTAAGAAAATTATTTAAAATTAAAGTTGAATCATAAGAAAGAATGAACTCATCTAATGGACTTTTGAACCAACAATATTTTTCTAGATCAAAGAAAGAAATTTAACTTTCAGATCATATATCAAAAATGAATAAGTGGACTCAAAAAAACATGTTTTTAGTATGGTCAAATTTTTATTAAAAAAATAGGACAAGATCAAATGAGGAGTTTAAAAGTAAGATGCATTGAAAAACTATATATATATATAATTGCTGATTTTTTCAATTGAATATTGCATTCTCAAATCTGATTAGTGCATTTCTCATTCAAAATTTCATGGTTATATTTTATTAGTATATGTTTAGTCACATACACACTTGGGGTTACCCAATTTTTTTAAATGAAAATATCAAGACATGTACATTAAATGCATAAGTTGTTAATTATAAAAAATGTAAGATTTTTTTGCTAGTTTTAAAAATGGACTATCACAAGACCAAAAATGAACGACCTAACCACACTTTCACCTATAGGTGATCCTTAAGTAGCTCCTAGGTAGTCCCTTATGCGGTCCCTTGTTTAGGCCTTATGTAACCCCCTTTTACATTATGAATTACCTTAGGTAGCTTTAGGTAGGCCTTCAAATAAACTCTAGGAATCCCCCAAGCTAAAAAATCCTTAGCTAGCCCCAAAGGTAGGTTCTATGTAGATCCTTTAAGTAGCCTTTAGGTCTCCCAAAACCTAGGTAGGCCCCTAGGTGTTTCCTTAAGTAGTCTCTAGGTAATCCTTTAACTAGCCCATAATCTAGGTAGGTCCTTAGGTGCTTTCCTAGATGGTCCCTAACTAACCTTCTAGGTATGTCTTATGAAGCCCCCAATGTAAGCTTTTGATAGCTCATACTTTCGATAACCCACTTCATAGGCCTATGCAACCCCCTCTTGCACTATGAATCAAACCTAGACAGCCCCCAAAGTAACCGCAAGGTATCCCTTAGTTTTAAAAATTCCTAACTAACCCCTTAGGTAGGTTTCGTGTGATCCTCTAAATAACTTTTAAATATCTCATAACTTAAACCTAGGCCCCTAACTAGACACAAGCAAAACATAAAAACTAAGACAATTTTGTCATTGTGAATTGAAAGAAAAAAATTGAATTTCCTTCTATATTATTTCCCTTTGTCATAATCCCATCTTGCATTTTGACTATCATCTTTAGGGTTCTACTCTTGAGTTTTACTAACATTACAAATCTGTCTCTAACAAAAATACAATTTTGAGTTTTTTTCCATTGAAGGATGCATTTAGCACACTAAACAAGTACAATGTCGTATAATCCTCCGTATGTATCTGGTTCAATGAAAGTCCTGGATGTTTTTTTCGACAATTTTGATGTTAATCCTTGTACATCCCTATGACTTGCCCCTTGACAATGAATTTTTTATATTCAAATTTGCATTTGGTAGCTAATGGATAGTGACATTAGACATTGCATATATTTTTTTTAAAAGTATATCCATTCACAACTATAACATTCTTTTGCAAAGTGAATCTAGGCAAATTTAGTTCCAAAACCAAAAATCTACTTTTTAAATGGTTAATGTGCATGTACACATCAT
>Ga0209208_10012310_pt1 | contig 10848 bp, 8 predicted proteins | sample S1TSphfallax_3_FD_187694 | JGI IMG/M metagenome (GOLD analysis project Ga0209208, IMG submission 187694) | Host-associated microbial communities from peat moss isolated from Minnesota, USA - S1T2_Fd - Sphagnum fallax MG (SPAdes) (version 2) | ecosystem: Host-associated > Plants > Peat moss >... | reverse complement strand
CGTGGTGAGTCTTGTGTGTCAAAGTGCCCATGGCTTGTCCCAACACCCAAGGGTGTTTCCGAATGTGAACTAACCCTTTTGTGGTTGGTTTTGGATGCAGATTCAAGTTTGATAATCTAGTCCCTCTTCCTAGTCTAATCCCGGGACCTCTAGCACGCCCCTTTACCCCTTTCTAATGCTGGAAGTCGGGAGCGCCTCCAAGTTCCATATTTCCGCAATTCAACACACTTGGACCTTCAAGTGGGTTCAACAAGGAACTTAGGAGTGCGTCATTGTTCTTATGAAGTTCAAAGGGTGAAGAAGTTTTTGGATCTCGTGAACGAGGTGAAAATCTTTGGGTCAAAGGGGGGTTCACATAAACATGATCGTGTTAACTTTTCTCATGTGCAAGTCAACATAACTTCCATTGGCATCAACATTAGAATGCACGATGATGGTCATTTTCCCACTATTGGAACCAATTGTAGAATTCATGTTCTCACACACAATGATAAAGAAGTTTTTGAAAATACTTACAAACATGGTGTGTGGTGTATTGAACATTGTCCCCAAAAATCCAACATTCAATGCAATGGTTTACAAAAGAACACCAACCATGAGTGTAGGTGAAAATCATATCATAAAAAAATTTAATTGTGTTCTTATTCCATATCATGATGGTTGGTGGAATAGCTTTAGAGTTGGTTTTTGAGAAACACAAATTTTGGTTTTGTCGTGATGATTTGAATTATTACATAAGAAGCTCCAAAAAGAAGTACATGGTTCATAAGCCCCTTGTGCTCATAGTATGGCATGTCCAAACACTATGAAAAAATGGGCTGATTTGCAATTGTCCTTGCAATTGGGTTTTTGACTTGTAATGACCATTTGCAACTCATTGCACCTTAGTGTATTTCTATGGGCGTGAATCTTATTAGACAAGTTGCATGAGTTGAAACAAATGCAAGTCATCGTATGTGAAATCATATACATATGCAATTTGTGCAACTTAATTATAACTATGTGGGACAACTATTATGCAACTCTAATGCAACTAGTTTACAACTACCATGTTAACATTGATTTTCATCAATCCATAAAAATCTAACTCATGGCATTATGAAGACTTTTGAGTGAAAATGATTATTTTCTTGAGATATTGACCTTCACCATCCATTAATATTATTTATTTTATATGGTCTTAAATTGTGACACATGGCATAGTTGAAAATTGCCATGTGGCATATTAATTAAAATTTGAAAAAAATAATAATAAATATCTATTCACATAGCTAAATAGGTTGATACATAGGCATATGTAGGTAGGTTGATAGGTCCTACCTATCTATTTGACTACCTAATTAGGTAAAACTAGGTAGGTAAGCAAAAAAATAGGAATAATTATTTACTCAATTAAGTAGGTAAATAGGTAGGAAGGTGGCAGGGTAGGTGAATTAAAAAGTAGCAATGTAAATTTTTTATTTTATTTTGTGTTTTGTCTTTAGGGTTAAGCTTCTTTAAAATATTTATTTGAATTAATCAATTTAGTTCAAATAAATTTTTAATTAAGTATTAGATAATTAATTCAGATAATTAATTTTTTTGAATTAAATAAATTATCAGTTATTTGAAAATAATCTAGTTAATATAATTTGCTAGTTAGTTATTTCAAATAATTAATATTTGACTTTAGATAATTTATTATCATATAATTAACTTTTTACATTAAACTGATTAATTCATATTAATAGTTAATTATTTTTTCTAATTAGTTCGTGATAATTAAATAAATTATGTGTTACATGTTTAATATGAATTTGAGTAGAAGACATTGTTATCAATTAATTAATTATCTGAACTTATATTTTATTAATAATTTTATTTAAAAAATTACCTTATATCATTATCTACATTATTTATAAATTATCTATAAATAAATAATTTTATCCTTAATTATCTGAACTTATATTTTATTAATAATTTTATTTAGAAAATTACCTTATATCATTATCTACATTAAATATTATTTGGGGTAATTAAGGAATAAATTTTATTAAGGTAATTTATTTACATTAAAAGTGATGTTGTATATAATACCTAAATAATTAAGGTATCTACATGAAGGTGTGATTAGACATTACCTTAATGTAGGTCAAAACAAAAAAAATTACCAAATTATGATGGGAGATTATTTAATTTGTAATTGCATGGATTTTGTTGCAATGATGGCAAGCTCATTAGGGGGGCAAGATAAATAGGTGTAGTGTAAGCACATTTATTACATTTTGCAACATGTAATGTATTGTGGGTAATTGGAAAAGCTCATTAATTGTCAAAGTTGGAGTTGGAATGAAATCCAACACTTAATTAATCATGTTAGGAGAATAAAGTCTTGTCCATTCTAGAGTGTGAAATTTTTTCCAAAATGGCATACTTGTTGTAATGTGTCCACATGAAGAATCCACTATTTCAAGAAAAATTGTGTTGTGTTCATTCTTTTGGCCTTGTTCATGAATATGGAGTGTAAGAAAATGCTTCTCATTTATATCCTTGATTTTTGAAAGATGTGTTTTCCAACCATCAATAATTAACTTAAAATTATTTGATGCAAGCTAAAGTTTATAGAATAATCTAAACTAAAAATAAACATCCATCCCCACCTAAATCCCCATTGCTATCCATGGCCATCACAAGGTTTGAAAATCCCTATTTAATAACAAATATATGAATTTATGTACATATGTCATGTGACAAAAGATTTTTCCATGTCAAAGAATTATTAATGATGTGGCAAAAATATTTGTGAAATATTTTAGCCACATGGTAAAAAATATTCCATTCAAAAATTCATCCAAGTTCACATGCACATGCTCACAAGTTGGCATCATTGATCATAATATATTCTAGTTTGAGTTCATTATAAAACTTTGGAGTTACAAACTATTTGACAAATTTCCCATACCCCAAGTTCACAAAATAGTGAACTAGCCCTTCAATAGCTAGGTCTTTTTCAACTTTTGTAGGTAATGCATTACCAAATTTGTTGATGTTGTTTTTATCAACCATATAATAACTTGACACCCATATCAACACCCATGTAAATTCATATGATGAATCCTCCACACAAATTTACAATTTCATTTAACATACCACAATTTATTTTCAAAATTAAGAATAATCTAACAATGAATTATCACTCTTGAGATTGAAATGTTCATAAACTTGTGTTTAGGTCTACATTTATTATGATAACATACGTATTTGAAACCTTAAACCTTATTTTTAAATTCAATACCCAAGCCACATGTTTTCACATCAACAAAATTATAGGTTGTAAGTTTTGTGGTAAACATCTAAGCATTATGCAAGTATTTTAACATGCAACACACATTGAAGCAAACTATTCATCGCCATTATTTTTTCCTACAAAAATCCCCAATTTTTGAGCTTATGTTTTGCATAATTAAAAAACCAAAGCAAGAAATAGGAGTGGCAAGCAAATCCACAAAACAAGGCTAGATAAGCTATTCTCAACCAAATGTTCTTCAAACAAAATGATGCAAACAAGGTTATCCAAGCTTTCATAATCAAGATGTTTCGAAAATTCCATGGACATCACTTGGGATTAATGTCTTGAAACCCTAAACCTAAAGCACAAAAAAAAAAAAACAACAACTAGCAAAACCATAATTACACAACTAATAGCCTCCTAAATATTGACAACACCAACCCCTTTACAGCCCACACTTGCACCAAAACAACATTTGCCTACAACTAATATGATGACAATCAAACCAAATCAAGAAAACAACCAAAAATAACAACCCACCAAACAAAGAAACAAAGTTAAATAAACAGAGATGTAAATTGTTTCTTCCCATGTTATAGAAGAATGCAACATTTTTAACACCCAATTCTACAAATATACTCAATTCCCATAGGTGCACATTTAATTATTATAACAAGGAACATTGCATTGTAGATTAAAGTAACACAACATAATTTACATGAAGCTTTAATTCATTTCTCTACTAACATTTAGTCATTGGAGGGGATTTCTTTGTCAAAGGATTTTATGCCATCCATAAGTGCCATAACAAGACATTGTTTAAAATAAGGCCGCTTCCACAAGTATTTCATAACCATGGATCTAAAACAAACAATAAAACTTAGATGAGTAATAGTCTTCAACTTGAAGTTCTTAAAAGTGTTACATTCACACTCCATTGCTTTTCCCCAAACAATTCACAATGATTTAGTAATGCCTTGAAAAACTTAATGCAATATGATTTGAGTTCTACGATAATATGAAATATTTATTGGTGTGCAATAAACCTAATGATCATTGCTTGAGGTTGGTAAAATGATCAAAATGGTGCTTGGAGCTTGTACATCTATGGAGACTATTACATTGCATTAGGATTTAAGGATTAGGAGACAAGGACAATGAACTTGGCAATAATTTCAATTGGCACAAATAGGGTTTCAAATTCTTGGAAATTAAGTGACCAACTCATGGGATGGTGAAATGGCCCATGGGATGAAATGACATATGACGGTCAAATTTTTCGTCCCATGGATGCCATAGGAGGGGATTGCATGTTATGTGAGTTGCATTTGGTAACATATGCATCATGTTATAGTGATAATGTGCCTACATGATAATCAACAACTTTGGCACATGATTTTGATTTTTAAAAAAACTCTCAAATGTTGAGAACTTTTACAACATGCCATACGCTAAACACCCACCATGGATGATGGAGGAAAACATTAAATCGGCCAAAGAAATTGATTGTGATGATACAAAGTATCATTTTACATGTTTTGTCCTCACTTGTTCATGTTACCCTTCCCTTCCCCAAAACCTGGTCCCAACAGCATCCTATGTGTAACACGAATATGTTATGCCCATTTCGTAACTTGTGATGCCATCCACATTTTTATGGATTGCATGCAAACAACATGCCATGGGATGTCAATTTCAATTTTGTTGTTAAGTTTATTCAAAGTTAATTGTCATGGAACTGCACCAAGGTTAAGGACATGTTTTCACAAATGTTTGCAAATACATTACTATGAAGTTGACCAATAATGTATTTGGTAACATTTGTGAAAGTGTTATTGCTTGGTGTCCAATTAAATCAGAAATATTTGGTAGAAATATAGTAATTTCCATTGAGGGGAACCACTAGGTTTCCATTTCAAGTTTTGTTTTCAGTTTGCTATAAATGTTTTAAAACTTTCAAATTATTCCTTGTGTGCAAACCGAGGTTACAATTTGTGAAAGGCACCATTCAAAATATAGCAATCCAAGTGTGCACATGCGAGTGTAAGCAAAATCACCTCATTCGAATGTTTGCATCTATGTATTTTTTTCTTTTGAATTTTGCGGTGTAACATGGGGACTAATATTGTAACAACATTTGGCAGGAGTGGAATGGGAACCTTGTCACTGCCATTTGTGTTCAAGGTGATGATGGTATGATATTTTATGATTTTTTGGTGTCTGTGTATTACTAGTGTTTCTACTACGTATATATTTTATTCGTAGCACCGTTGACTAACAAGGAGACCCGGTGGCGTGTGCCCTTGTATAATAATCCTTAGCTTTGAATATGGTATGCGATTGAAAACACGCCCCCCATAGGAGCTTTGGGCACCAAGGGATCTACCATGACATCTCATGTTCATTTTCCTCCTACCATCCCTCTCCGCCTCACCAAGCCTTCGGAGTGATTCAAGTTTGGGTCCTTCAACATGACTACCTTGAAGCTCGTGGTGTCACAACCCCACTTTTGGAAAAGTATGAGGATGACACTCACACTCCCAAAATGGGGACTTGGGAGTCCTCCGGGACTCCTGACATTTCAGAGTTCGATTGCAGGGGTCAAAACACCTCATCTTGAAGCGTACCTTATATCAATGGAAAATTATCAAAGTTTAAATGTCGAAAATGGCCTCACATGAACCATTTGGACATCTGCAGCACAAGTTATGGCAAAAAGAAGGGTTGGGAGTCAAACTAGCAATTTGACTCTCGACCACTAAAAGTCAAAAATCGACTCGACCCCGGTGTGTGAAGGTGGCGTGCAACACACCGTTGAAAAGCTCTCAAGGATAGCTACAAGTTTTCTTTAAACCTCATCCAAATCAAAGGTTTGAGCAAAGAGTTATGAACTCACAAAGTCCCAAGAGTCCAAATCGGGACAATTTCAGGATTGCTAGCTTACTTAGTTGGGAGGCCTATGGTCCACGCCTACTATAGGTGAAATTATTGTTGGAGAAGGGTTTCCATTTGTGGGTGACTGTTACCTATGTCCACATTGCCATTGATCCCAACGATGTTGCCAAAGATCAGTTTTATGACACATTTTTAGACTTAGTCACTACCATCCCTATTTGGGATGTGACGCTTATTCTGGGGAACTTTAATGTTCAGGTCGACTATGTCTTTTCTAACTTGAAGGCCATAATTGGCCAACACAATTTCCCCACAAAAGACGATCTTCCCATGGAAAATGGCTTGAAGCTCCTCTCGTTTTGCCACCACCACCACCTCATGATTGCCTCCACCTTCTTTCAACATCGGCGCCAATTCAAAATCACATGGCACCATTTGAATCAGGCATTGGTAGACATTTGCATTGATCACATTATCATTTTTGCCCGCCATCTGAATTTTGTCCCACATGCCTACGCATAATGCGTGCATTTTGGGCATTTGGACAATGGCACATCTCACAACCTTCTGGGTGGCATGTTGCAGCTACGTTTGAAGGCAACCTTTTGCACATGTAGCACGACAAAGCAAAGATGTTTCAACACGCAACTATTTTAGGATGAACATGTGAAAGAATGGTATGTAGATGTAGTGTGTAATGGGTTTCAGGTGCTTGAGGGGTTGGGGTTTGTTGAGTATGGGGCCAATTGTGAAGTGTTCCGAGCGATGACAACACATGTGTTGGGCTTTGCATTGTGGCATATCCAACACACAGGCCAGTTGAACAAGGATATTAAGCAACTTTTATGTGCCAAACATGAGCTGCCAAAATCCTCCCACTTGCAATCCTTGACTCAACAACTAAAAAGGAAGGTAGCAACAACAATCAAATGTGATGTAGAGGCTTTTTACCTAGATGGGCACCCAAGTTTAGTGGCTCATGCATGAGCACAAGGAACGCAAGGCATATTTGCGAGTATCATTACTCACATGCATTTACAATGGTAAGTGCCCCAACAAACATGCAACAATTGTGGATGCAGAGGGAAAATGGGTGGAGGGCACTGGGGAGAAATTGGAGGTGTGTGTCATGTTCTTTGACAAGCTTTACAATTGTGTGCATGTTGTTAAGTTGCCCACAAAAACAGAGCCTGAAGAGCTACGGCCCCCTTTCGAGCCTCCCCCACATCCGGGTTTGCCCCCACTTTACTCTAATGTTTAGGTTCAGGCCTCTACCATGACTAGGGGGGATTTGGGGATTGACGTGGTTGAGCCCATGTTTGACAAGGTAATTATGGCAATCAAGGGGCTAAACAACACAAAGTTCCAAGGGCCAACGGAGTAACAATTGAGTTGCTCAAGTTTGGAAGGGAGGCGGGTTTGATGTTCATCCATGAGAGTATTTTTAGGATGTGGTGCTCAGGGAAAGCCCCCAAGGACTAGAAGCGAACCCAAATTGTGATCCTTCACAAAAGCGGTAGTCGAGCCAATTTGGATAACTACAAGGGGATTAGTTTGCTAGACATTATCGGCAAGGTGTATACATGGATGCTTCTAGGGCAGCTACATATGGCAATGGACACACACCTAAACGAAGTTCAAATGGGTTTCTGTCCAGGTCGGTCTTGTTATGATGCCTTGTTCACCATCAACCAATTAACAAATTGGTCCAAGGAGTACATGTAACCCTTGATTGCTTGTTTTGTTGACCTAAAAAAGGCATACCATTGCGTCAATAGAGACACACTTTGGTATGTCTTGGGGTGACAAGGGGTGCTCGCAAAGTTGGTAGAGCTTTTGCGGGCTTTGCAAACGGGTAGCGGCGCCACAATCAAGGCGTTTAAGGGGGAATCTTGGCCTTTTGAGATTACGAGTGGGGTTCGACAAGGCTACAATATTACACCATTGTTGTTTAACATCTTCTTGGGATTTGTAATGCAACAGGCATCTGCACAATTCTAATGCCTTGACCACAAGTTTAAAGTGTTTTTGTCTTTCAATTGGTAGGGCCAGCCCTTCAAGGCAGATTTTGAAGGCATGTCTGAGTTATAGATCATTAGCATACTTTTGTATGTTAATGATATGGCCATTATGGTTGATGATGAAGGGGAACTGGAACACTGCATATAGGTTTTTGAGGTGATTACGCAGAGGTGGGGGTTGATGATCAATGTAAAGAAAACAAAACTTTGGAAGGGAGATTGGAAGGTGGTAGATGGGGGGGCACTACTTGGAAATGTCATGACGCCCACCCCCATTACTATTTGGGGGGAGGCAATTTGGGAAGTCTGGGATTTTAAATATTTGGGGAACACGTTTACAGCTTCTAGAGATCTAGAAAAGGAGTTGAATCATTGTTGGGTGTTGGTGATTGGCAAATTTGTTCAACTCCAGCCCATATGGTTTAACAACTAAATTTCGTTGCGGACCAAAATGGTTTTTTACAAGTCCTACATCCTTTGAACCTTGCTCTACAGGTGCGAGTTGTGGGCGCTCACACAGACCCAGGCAGGAAAGTTCAATGCCATCCACATGGGTTTTTTGCACAAGCTATTGGGGGTGAAGTGGTGGCAAAAACTAAATAATGTAAAAGTCGTAGCTAGATGCAACATTGAATAGATCCCCACGACGTTGAGTAAGACACACATGTAGTGGGCGAGACACATGTTTAGGATGGGGAACACTATGCTCCCTAGGAAAATACTTTTGGGGGGTTTGGTAAGGGTTGGGGTGAGGGGGTGGGGGAGGCCAAAGCAGAGGGTGGCCATGCTATACGAACATGATATTTGCGAGATGGCAACTGTTGGACTGGTTTCAGTTTCAAGGTGCAAAACTCATTCAACAAGCCTAACATGGTGGATCCTAACCCAAGACAAAACCCTATGGGGGGCGTGCATTGACAAATGTTGGCCACAAAGGCCACTTGCACTTACGCTACCTTGTAGTAGTTGAGATTGGCAAAGACATGCCTAACCTATTTTACGTGAAATTGTGTGCGTGTGCATGTACTTGGCAAGAGACACGTAATCATGACTTGGGTGTCAAACCTTAATTTTGGTGTTGCGAACCCATGATTTGGTGTTGGGAACCTATGAGTCGTGAATTCATTACAAAGGGTTGAAGCTTTGTAAAAATCTAAAGCCCTCAAATGAGCAAATAAGAAATGTATAGGTTGAATTGTTCTTAGGTTTCATTATTTATTTGCACAACTATGGGCACAATTAGTTGTGAGATAGTTCCTTCTAACATGGTGGTGGGTCTAGGTTGCCATAGGAAACAACAAAAAATGCAATGGCAGTTGGAAGAGTTTATTGTTTTGGAGATTCTATTTAATATGGCTGCAAAGAAGAAGGAAATAAGAGAGTTGGATGGGTTTGAAGGGTTGTTGAGGTATTATCTGAAATTAACAGCTACTTGATTTATAGAACAATGGGTCACTCTTGACTTTATCATGAGCTTTTATTGGAGATATTTTCATCACGGATGACCCCATTAAATGGCGAAAAAGATTGTATTGACTTCCAATGTGTGTATTGTGGAAGGGAATAGTTAAATAAGCTATGACTTTCTGACCATAGGTCTAAAGGTGCTTAAATGGTTCCGTTGACCTAGGAACAAATAAACCCATCTCTATCCTAGTGTTTCCAAATTTGGCTAATGACCAACTATCGAAAGAGTTGAAGCAGCAAATCAAGAACAATCATGCTTTTATTCAATTGAAATTGAGGACCCAAGTTGAAGTAGATGTAAAAATAACTTTAGAAAAAGCTCCAATCAATGGTGAACACATTCATGTCTAGGTGTGTAGGTTCAAGTCTTTCAAAGGGTTGTTGAAACCTCATTACAATAGACAATGTTGGAAAGGTGCATCAAAAAATTTGGGACAAAGGACGGAAAAATCAAAAGGGGGGCCAACACTTAAAAGGAAACTTGCAAATATATCAACCAAACATATCTTGGATGTGCCACATGATTAGCCAAATGTTGATGACCCCAAAATTTCAAAACAAATTACCAAAGAAAGCAAGTTGGTTCCTTCAAATGATCAAAACACAAGCACCATTGTTGGTAGTATAAGTGAGACCACTTTTCAAGTATTGACCTCATTTGACAATGTAGAAAAATCAGATAACAAAGGTGAGGAAAATATCAAAGGCCTTGACTTCTTCCAACACATGCCACTACAACAAAAGATTCAGGGAATATTGCAATTCTACCTCACTCCAACATGGGAAGGGAAAATGAAAGTATTGAAATTCCTTCATACCTCCATCCATCTCCATTGCATCCATATGTTCTTCTACAAGAGTTGTACAATTTGAGAGACATTCAAGGTGTGTGAAACCATTACTTGAAACTTGTAGAATTTGAAGCTAATGAACACATGACAATCCCATGGGAAAGGCCCGTACCTATGCCAATCTGACGCGCTCCCAAGTCACGAGGTGAAACCCACTTGAGGGTTTCACAAAGTCAAGTTGTGGAAAGTTGAGACTTGGAGGCACGCTCCCGGCTTCCAACTCTAGAGGGTCGAGTTGGGAGCCCATGGATTAGACTAGGAAGAAGATTTAGTAGATCAAGCATGAATCTGCATCAAAACAAACCACCCACGTGGTTAGTTCACATTCCGGGACACCCTTGGGTGT
>Ga0209208_10012309_pt1 | contig 10849 bp, 6 predicted proteins | sample S1TSphfallax_3_FD_187694 | JGI IMG/M metagenome (GOLD analysis project Ga0209208, IMG submission 187694) | Host-associated microbial communities from peat moss isolated from Minnesota, USA - S1T2_Fd - Sphagnum fallax MG (SPAdes) (version 2) | ecosystem: Host-associated > Plants > Peat moss >... | reverse complement strand
TTTTTTTTTCTTTTCTTTTTTGGGTTAGTTTTCTATAGTTTGTTTGTTTTGCTAGTTTGTCACATTGACATTTCTCTAACCATGATGCCTCTTGTCACACTCTTGGTACCATTGGAAAGCACTCAGTGAATAAGGGTGGATTGAGTTGTTTCACAATGTTTCCACTCCCATGGAGAAGTTATTGGATATTGAAATCAAAAGAAAAATCCCACTGAAAATTTATCTAAATCAGAACTAAAAATTATAAGAAAATTTTGGCAAGCTCTTGGTATTGTTAGAAAGGTCTCACTGAATAGGATTTAATGACGATGATTTGGAAAATTTTAGACTTTTAGAACCAAGGTGTGAATGATATTGAATTTTGTGTAATTTTTATCATTGAAAATTCAATAAAATTACCCCCCCCCCCAAAAGGTTTTGAAAGGAAAAAAAATTTAATTGGGTGACAAGTTCAACTTAGGCCAGCAGCAAAGGCCACACACTAGTTATATGAAGATGACACAAGAATCGATTTTTAATGTTAGTTTGGATCAACTTTGTGCACAAGGAATGCATTTGTCAGCTCCTAAACTATTATCACAAAAACAAAATACACTCGCATACTTACATATTAAACATGTGCCCACACACCCAACGAACCCACAAACACTGTAAGTTCTTTTTCAATTATGCATATAGCAAGCTTGGATCACATGGGCACGTGCATTGTTTCTGAACTCCAAAAATCAAACCCAAGAAAAAACCCATACACAAGTTACACATAAGCAAGCAAGCTCAGTTGTATCATTGCTGTAAAGCTGCCAAATTTTATTAATAAAAGGTTCCAACCTGGAGAGGACCTTATTCCAAGTTGAATTATCAAGATGTCCAAAGACTATGGATTGATAATGGAGATCCTAACCCAACTACCCATTGCTTATTACAAATGAGCTGTAGGAAATTAAATGAGTTTTTTTTTAATAATTTTTCTTTGTAGCCAAAGTGGCAATCATCACTAGGAAGATTTAGCCAAATCTGGCTATATACCAAAAATAAAGTACTGATTTTTTTATCATCCTTCTATATTTTGGCTACATAATGAAGACCAAGTATACAAATCTGGCAATTTTTACTTTTCTTTTCTCGCTTTCAGTGATCTAAAAACCTCCCAAATCATTTTTCTCAACTTTTTAATTTTCATTTTTTGGCAAAAATTTTGCCAGTCAAAAAGAAAACCCTGGTGAGAATGGGAGATGTGTCCAGAAGAGGATAAATTATAACAAATCTCATAGCTCAATTTACTTATTGAACAAGCGGTGTGTCACATTGTGGCCTCGCCATTTACATTAAAAAAAAGCATCTGAAGGCAAAAGAAGAATTATGGAAATTCAAATATTTCACCATGCAAAAATATAATCTTCAAAAAACTCCTAAAAAAAAATCAAAATCCTTCAAAATATCATAACTCTATAACTAATCTCAAGTTTCAACACAAGCCAAAATATCATCTTTCAAAAATCCCCGTATCAAAATAGACCTACTACCTAGGGGCCAAAATCCATTAAGCTACTATCCTCTATAATGAATCTAAACACAATATCCTTGCCTTGATAGGCAAGGCCAACACACATAAATCAATACGTAATATGTTGTGTGGTCTCCGTCCTTGTTCTCATTTTGGCAATTTTTTGAAAATCCAAGTCTTGGCACGAGCTGAAATTTCCTCTACATATGAGTTTGATGACCTCACCCATCTTGCGTACATATATACGATCTTTGATCAGTCATAGATAATAAGCATATAATCTACATATAAATTGGTATGTCGAATCTAGATGAAGGGAAAATAAATTAAAAAATCTTTATACACATCCGCATATAATCTCTATATGACCTAAATATTGTTTAGGTGTATATTGATCTGTAGAAGGAAAGTGATAGGTACTTTATTTAGAATGTTTTTCTTCACACTCAAAGCAAAGCAATGAACACACTTGGGATATTTTTTGAAGTTGGGGATTCCTCTCGTTTTGGCTTGTTTGAAGTGGGTAGGCTAGTGGGAAAGGGGTGCCTTCAAGTGTAATGTTGAAGAATTACTGATGGTGGCAATAACGTCATCCAATAGATGTGTTATTGCAATTTTCAACCCATTACATGTCCACTTACTTTTCCATAGGCAATTCCGGGAGAGGAGTTTTGAAAGAAAGCTTTCTATTTACTTTTTCTTGTGTGTGGGCCCTTTAGAACATAGCCAATGTATACCATTCACGCAATGTCCATAACTACAACTGCTTGTTTTGGGTCTTATCATGGTGATTTTCACAAGAAAATGCAAACTTGTCATTGTTATTGATGCCCAACCCCAGGTCAAAGATTTTCATCCCTTTTGAACATTTGCCAAAAGAAACTTCATCCAACCCTTATGCGTATGAACTTAAGTATGTGTGAGATCCCACCCACTCTTAAGGAGTATGTATAATATCCCTCTTACTTTCTAGGAAGGGATGTTATGGGTTTAAGGTGCCCTCTAAAGAATACACAATGAGATTTCTCCACATGCTTTATGATATGAAAACTCACTATATACTACGCAAAAAGGCCATCCAACTTTGAGTGCTTGAACATTCCTAGCCCATCCAATAGACCCCACTGACCAAATCAATTTAATTCAAACTTTATAAAGGCCTAGGCCCATGGTTGGAACTTGGAAGCAGTGTAAAGCCAACTTCAATAAAATGAAACACATAATTTAAAAAATAAAAAAATCTTATTTTTGAACAAACCACATAAAGTAATTTGTATGCTTGGTTTAATTAATTGTTCAATAATTGATATGAGCAATGTTGCCTATTCCATTAGACCCACCTCCAACAAGTGGAATTGTGACATGAACCATGTGTACAAGATGATTAGATTCCAGTAGAAGGCAAATTGAAAAAGGTCAAGGCTCTATTTGCACATTCTAAATGTGATAAAATCTTTTCTTGATTCACAAGAAACTTGTTGGTGATGCATATATGAAAAACCATTGAAAATGTTTTAAAACTTTAACAATAGGATGGTTTGTGAATTACTATCATTGATACTTGCTATTGCAATATATTAGTGCAAATGGCACAAATGGTTTCAAAGAATGGGAAGTACAACAATGGCAAAAAGCCCAAGTTTTCTTTCCCCTTTCGGCTAGACGAGTGCTAAACCCTAAACCTATCTTTGCACAGAGATATTATTACCTTTATCAAGTGAAATGGGGACAATGAAATTGAATTGGATTCTTGACTTTGGTTTCAGAACTAAACTTCTTGGGGTTTCATCTAGATCCAAAAAGCATTTGGATGAGTTCATAAGCTTAAACCAGGGCTTTTGGCTAGACTCACCTAAACCCTCACCCTCCCCTCACCCTCTCTTATATTACCTCCTTTTGCCAAGTGAAATGGGGACATGGCCATGGGGACTTCACTTTCCAAAGTAGGTCCATAGGGGCTTTCATTTGTAACGCACAAAGAGTCATTCCATATTGATGGTAGTAGGTACTAGAAAGTAAAACATGGAAGCATTTACCCTAACTCTTTCATGTTGCCAACTTGTGATCTACGGGATGCAATAAAGTCAACTATGAGCACCCAGTACATAACATAAGTTTTTTAAAAAAGCCCCACAAATGATGTATATGAAATTGAGGACCATGTTTTGTGGGATGTTTTATGTGATGTACAAGTTATTGACAGACATCAGAATGATGAAAGCCATAAACAAAGAGTGGTATACAACTTGTGTACAAAAGGGAGATGTAGAAGTCCAAGGAACCCATCCTCCATGTGAGAGCTCTTAGCACTCCATGCGGCATATTCCCTCCAGGCACACACATACATGGAAAGAACTTTTCAAATTTGGTTTGTATTTGAAAGCACCTCCCCTCTCACTTTAAATTTGAAAGACCTTACAAAAGTGGAAGAGATCCCCATGTACGAGTATCTTACACTTCTGTTAAGGCCCCTCTCAAAATTGAAAAGTTCTTTACATAGGGTAAGGACCAGCTTTGAGGCTCTTCCTGGATTCCCTCTGGCCATTGCTGGTGATATTGCTGGAGGTTGACCCAAGAATCCAGGAAGCTACTCAAAGCTGTTGCTTACCCTATATACATGTAGATATGTTCATTGAATTGTTGAAGGAATTGCAAACTTGTGTTTGTTTTTTCTACATAGTCACAATGCAGGCAAAAAGGCCTTGTGAGACACAAACGCATTCACACTAAAAGAAACTCACATCAATTGACAAACAAATTTGGTTGAACATTACAGTTATCCGTAAAGTCACCCTGTCTTTGGGCCTGCTTTCACCCCCTATCCCCTCTTTCAGTGGTATCCACAAAGTAAGGAAATTTTATTAAATCTCAGTATGAAATGCTAAAAACTCAGCATTTAATGCACAAGGTTCGAAACTATTTATAGTGGTTGTACAGTTAGGAGCAGTGAAAATATATGTAGCAGCCTATACACGTAGCAGCAGCAGTGGAGGCGCTCAGGAAAAAAGAAAGACAGGATGAAACTTAGTTTACCACCAAAATTAGTGGAAAAATTAGTTTGGGTCCCAGTTATTTAAAATTTTCATTCCCAATTAGGCATTTGATGCCCTATTATGTCGAAACTGGTCATTCTCGTCCCCTAATCGCAAGACTTTACCAATAACTTTATTGAACATTGAATGTAAATTGGGTTTGAACCATTGTACATTGAACTTCAATGTTTGACTAAAATTGGACCATTACATTGAAGTTCACAAACAACTGCCGGGAATGATAATACCTTAGGTTTTTTTCAGGGCTTGAGTTCACAATGGGACAATGAATTCTGTACCTTCAACTGATGTTCAGCACAAAATAATTCTCAAAAGCTCTAGCCAAAATTTTAAATGACCTTCCTACTTGAATTTTGGTGTCATCTAAATTTATATATAGTGTTATTGGTAAGTCAACATAAATTGTAAACATGTTGTAAATTGTTGTAGACATGATGTACAAGTTAGGCCTAGTGCTTGCAAACCTCCAGGCCTTTTGCAAACCAAATAGATAAATTGTGATACTATAGATTAGGAGGCATTAGTTATTATGTTTTTTTTATCCTCAATAATTCAGAAATGATTAATTTAAGGCAAGCTTGAAATGGATGATGTTTAACATAAGATTAGTCACCACTTCTAGCATGTGAAGCTTGGAAAAAGTTTTTGGCCACATTCAAATTTATGCTGCATTTTATGTGCAAGCTACGACTGTAAAATTGTTCCATATATCAACTGTTCCAAATGCTATTGGAACAATTTTACATTGGCTATATTGAATTTCCAACTAGTTTTAATTTCAACTCAAGTGTTAAATTAGGTCAACTAAAAAGCAGTTAGTATAATGACTTGTAAACACTAACTTGGATGAAGTTCATGCTCTAAATAATGTGAAATTGAGTTTGAACCAGTATTGGGCAGGTACCCAATTTTGTGCGTTCGAGCCACCAGTTGTGATTAGTAAGAACTGAAATGAAACTAGGTTTGATCTTCAGAACCAGAATTGAACTTTTTTTTAAGACTCAGACCTAGAGCTGGTTTTACTAGTGTGTGGAACCAGAGCCCAAACCAGGATATATGTTTTTCAAAATATAAGTGATTAGAGCTTGGGAATTAACCAGAGGTCAACCATTGGTTCCAGTTCAAGTTAGTAGGAACTGGATCTGACTTCCAAAATTAGAATCAAAATTTCTTTTTTTGGGAAGAAACTGATCGGGAATTCCCGGTTCCATTGATACGTGGAACCAGAACTGGAACCATTCTAATTTATTTTTAAAAAATCAAAGGTTCTTCATAAAAGTAAAGAATCACCCGACATTGGGTTGAACCTACACATATGCATAGAAAACAATGGTCTTCACATGGGCCACTTGAGGAATATAATTGGGTTTGATTGGTCCGTCAAAATAATTGGCCCATGCAATGGCATTTAATTGGTCTTCACTATACATTGTAGATGATTTCATGTTCATGGGTGAGGATGTGGAAACAACTTGCACGTGGGGTAGAGATTTATGGTGGCCCACAAAAAACTGGGACACCAGGTGGACGGGCTTTTTACTTGCCCCTTTAAGAACTTGTTAAAATCTACAATATTCATGACTATGTATTGTGGAGGTAGATTAAGATATAGGCAAAGTTATGTAGCTTCTATTGATAATTCAAAAGTAACCTTCAGCATGACATATGAGTTGCGGAATGAGCACAACTCATTTGTTGGCTTTGCCTACCGAAGGCAAGGATATTGTGTTTAGTTTCATTATAGAGTATATATAGTAGCTTAAGGGATTTTGGCCCCTAGCTAAGGTAATAGTTCTATTTTTATAAGAGGATTTTTGAAAGATGATATTTTGGCTTGTGTTGAAACTTGAGATTAGTTATAGAGTTATAATAAAGTTATCCGCAAAGTAGTCCTATCTTCACCTTGTCTTTGGGCCTCCTTTCACACACAAGGTTCGAGACTAATTATAGTAGTTGTACAGTTAGGAGCAGTGAAAATATATGTGGCAGCGGTGGAGGCGCTCACGAAAAAGGAAAGACAAGATGAAACTCAGTTTACCACCAAAATTGATGGTTTTTTAAGTTTCATCCCCCGTTGAATGCTAATGTACTTTTTTGCAGGTTTTCTTTTAATCTCACCCTGTGTGTGTGACCAAACTCAGGGTTCTGGTGCTGTGTTTTTCTTACTTTACGGATAACTCTAATATCTAGAAAGATTTTGGTTTCTTTTAGAGGATTTTTTGAAGATTATATTTTTGCAGGGTGAAATGTCTGAGTTCCCATAGTTCTTCTTTTTTCCTTAAGATAATTTTTAATGCAAGTGGCAAGGCCACAGGGAGACATGCCCCTTGTTTCACTTTGCTAAGAAAAACACACGTGGCATGAATGGCATGAAACAAACAAGCTTGATTAATAGCTAAAAGCAAGACAAGAGGTGAAATTAGAGTATCGGTAAGCATGAATTCATGAGGACTTTGGAGGGGGATTATAAAGACCAATCCAACTGGAATGATCAGGCGGTATGTTCACAAGTCAATGTTGTCTGGTTCTTGATATCTTTTTTTCCTTTGGTTTCAGTTTTGAACTTTTCCATACCGTAGTACCCCAATGGATTTGGCGCTTAATGTGATTCCTAAAATAAATTTTTATATTGATAAAACCTCCAATTTTGAAGACTTCCTTCAAACTTTGCAACCCAATCAAATTGAAGATGGGTTCAGGTCCATGTACCTCACACACAACTAAAACATTCTTGTAGTATTGTTCTTGTCCAACATCTGCACAGATATCAAGATGAAAGATCATGTACTCTTCATCGTTTGTAAACCATTGAAACTAACAACTTTGATCAAAAAGCATGCCTTAGCTTTTGTCACTTCAAAAAGGTTATTTAGAGAGCCTAGATTTGTTAACGACTAGACAACAACCTACTTTAAGTGTCAATTCCAAAACTTCAAATTTCAAAAAGAAAGCAAATTACATAGTCCCGATCCCATTCGGTTTTTGAAAAACTCCTGAACCTATGGCCAAGGTATACTAGAACCTGACCTAGGATCAGCTAGAGAATGTGTTTGTTCCAAAGAACTTGCCAATGTTGATCAAAACTCAAGACCATAATTATTTCAAAGCCTGAACTTCATCCAAATTATAGATGATTGATTTATTGTTGCCAATGTAACTACTCTAAAGTTTCCTACAAAGACACTTAAAATCAATACTTTAATGGTATTAAGGGTTGGTGTGGGTAAGATACGTGTGTGCCAATAGTTACTTTTGGGTGGAATAAACTCAAGTGTTTTGAAATCTTAACTTGCTTGCCATGCACACAAAGTCAGAAAATAAGTATAAGTTGAAGCGGTTGAATTTGAGTTTTACCGGTTTGTTTTTTCAGCCCTATTTTCAGGGCTTTGCAAACCCTGAATGGACGACTTTAACCGTGCAAGGTTTATTTGCAAACAAGTGGGCTAGGTTGACCCAGATCCACTTTACCCCAAGCACAAGGTCGATCACAAACAAGTCGGTTTAGTTGGCGTGTATTTACTTTTAACCATGTAAGAGCTCTACATACAAACAAGTGGCTCAAGTGGATGTGGACAGATTTGTTAAGGATGACTACTACCCAACGGGAACCTTGGGATTTCAGTTTCATATTCCTTGGAGACATGGCATCATCAGGATGATGTGTTCTGGATGGTGTGTTCAACGGATGTGGAGTGATTTCTTGGCAGATGACTCCGTACCCAAATGGGAAGTTTGGGATTCCACTTGCATACACCCTTTCACATGGTGTTCCCAAAAGTGTGTTTCTTTCACATTTGCCCCTTTGGACGTATTTGTTGGAAAATCAAAAACAACTGATGCCCACTTGCCAATTAGCCATTCTGGGTAAACTATTATTCTCCCAAAAAACTTCTCATGTGCAAAAAGTTCAAGGAGAATAATATGTGAAAAATAATAATTTTATCAATTTGCCCCTATCAAACAAACAAATTTCTAACACATCTTCAAAAGCACGTCCTTGATCGTACAACAAAAGTCACCCACGTTTTATGAAAGCTTTTTTGTGCGCATGCATTAAATAAAACAAAACATAATGACGCATCATCAACTTGTGTTCTTCACAGAGGTGGTGGTGTCTTTTGGGCTCATGGCCTTTTGACACAGAGGGGGGAAAAGGGGCAAGCTTTTAGCAATACGCAAAGTCCCTGGCCACATATGTACACCTTGCATGGATGGGCCCAATTCCACCACAAGGCCCAAGGGCATTACCATACTAAAACATGTTTTCTTAATCCAATAAATAAAATAAAGAAAGGAAAAACACCAGGCAAGGGAACAAGAGAAGAACACCTCTAGTGATACCTGTCAGATACCCACTGGGTATCATGAAAAATCCCCCCCCCAAAATGGGAGATGTTTTGAAATGCCCCAAAAAGGCCGAGGAAAATCTCCTCTTGATACCATGCCCTCCAAATACACTACACAAATATTATGCACATTTTTGGGGGGATGAATAGAGGTGGTAGTGCTAAGCCCCACCTCAATTGTGTGTAGAGCGTGAAGTTGTGGCTTGCACTCAACTCCCTTAGGCTCTAGTTGAGTTGGGCATTTACAGGAGTTTTTTTTTCCCCCCCCCCAAAACATCTTGCATCCAGTGTTTTTTTTTTCTTTTTTGGAAAAATATGACATTTGGCTAATGTTTCAGCCCTTGTGTTGCTAGGTTGGCCACTGATCGGAATGAGTTGGAGCCCAACAGGCTATTAAAAAAATTGTACTGGATTTTTTTGGCTACAAGTTAAAAAAGGAAATGGAGTTTCATTAGGTGATTTAATTTGTTTAAATGTGGAGTTTTTGGCTATGAGTGTCAAATTATTGTAAGAGTTTTGGCTATTGTCAATTCTCACAAGGAGAAATCTAGGCTAACCTCTACTAAAACATGGAGAGTAAGAATCCAATTATTAATCACTTGTGAAGGGATTGAACCTTTTAAACTTCTCATTGTACTGTAGCACAAGTGGTCTGCGCTACAAAAATATCACCCTCAACTTTCAAGTCAAAATAGAATTTGAAAATAGAAAGTTGCATAAGAAGTGGTATCCATTTGGGATCACCACTTCACTTACCCTAAAACTATCCAAAGTTTGCAAACAAATGCACACAAAAGGGATAGCTGTAAATTAGAAGTGGTCACTAGTGTCCATTATCCCATACAAAAAAAACCAACAAACCTTTGCATATTCCTAGTAGGCCACCTTATTTCCCTCAGCAGCTGAATGCAAATCACTTTTCATCCATCCATATAATGGATATGAGTCACTTTTCATCCACATGCAGAACAAAACAGATGAAGCTTAATATGTGATATAAGTAGGCCCTAGATGAGATTACTACAACCCTTTTGGATTTGTGAGGATAAAGGTGCGTTCACACTTGATGTTAGGGACTCTAGTGTTGAGTTCATTAACACTATACTAGTCATTTAAAACTTAAACTTACTTATGGTGAAGATTTGATGTTAAACTAACATTCACTTAACATTAAGCTATCGGCCATTTTAACATCGGGTGCCACCTAGGATGCCACCTAGATTTTCAATTAACATTGATTTAACATCAAGTGTGAATGCACCATAAAAGTTGGTCAATTTCACCCATGCTCCTCAATCTTTGATTTTGGATCTCATGCTTTTGAAGAGTTATCTTATTTGCTTGTATGATTTATTTGGGACCATAGCTTTTCTTTGTGTGTGGGGTCAGAGACAACCACAAGTTCATTTAACTTATCACTACAAACAATTTACGGCTAATTGTAACTACTTTGGCAACAAACAAACAAAAGTAGGGACTTGGACATGCATTAATGATTTTTTTGGAATTTTTTGGAATTTTTTTTGGGGCCCAAATTAGATTTGGAGACCCCCTCCCCGCATAAATTTTTTTTAAAAAAAAGCAACAACAACCTTACTTAGACACATTTTCCCATATTTGGATATTAGGGTCTATCTTGTCACCACAATATAGAGAGGGAATCCCAAAACAATTTACCTCCCTCTTTAACATGTAGCCAAATTTGGCTAAGCCCACTTGTGGATGATAGCCAACCTACCTACCTCACAAAATTGAAAAAATAACATAAAATAAAACCATGCTACCATTGCTATTATCATTACCAACTACCATTAGCATTTATTTTTTTGGTGCATGACGAATTTCCCCATCCTGGTGACCTAAGAAAAGAATATACTTTCGCTTATTCCTTCTTCTTTTTTTGGATTTTTTTCCCATTTTTGGAAAAGAAATTGAGAATTGGGGGG
>Ga0209208_10012308_pt1 | contig 10849 bp, 3 predicted proteins | sample S1TSphfallax_3_FD_187694 | JGI IMG/M metagenome (GOLD analysis project Ga0209208, IMG submission 187694) | Host-associated microbial communities from peat moss isolated from Minnesota, USA - S1T2_Fd - Sphagnum fallax MG (SPAdes) (version 2) | ecosystem: Host-associated > Plants > Peat moss >... | reverse complement strand
TGCATCTTGGGTAACTTTTCGACCTTAGGAAATTCAAAGAACCCTTATGCATTCATAATTTGTTAGAGGCATGCCTTGTTTTCAAAAAAGAAACACAATAACAAACTATAAGTTTTTTTTTTTTTTCCAAGCCTTCTTTATATTTAACACTTGGTCACTCCCATAATTAGGCCTTATAGTTCTATAAATATGAGCATTTTTTGCATGTTGGCTATCATAACTAATGTAATGCTCACATACTTTCTATTCAAGTTTGGTGCACATACACTTTCTTTTTCTATTGTGCTTATAACACCCATCCAACTTTGGCACCAACTTTTCCTTGTTTTTAACTTTAATGAAAAATCTTACACCTCACATGGTGCAACTTGCCATTCTCCCCTATGACAAGTTTTGCCCATGAAAACTTGATAGCCCGTGTGCTTTGGAATTTTTTTATGACTTGCCACTCAACCTTTTTTTTTTTTGGTTACATGCACAATAGGGATAAAATATCTAGGCTCATTCATGTCAATGCTACTTGTAATAATATGAATGGAAGATCCTAGATTATGGCATGTGTTTCAACTGGGACTGGCCCAAAGGGAACATGCATTTCATTACCCACTTATATGTTTTGAATCCTTGATGGAGCTAAACATTGATGTCCAATTATCCATTGATAAAACTGAACCTAAATTAAAGTTGCACTTCAGAAAAGAAGAGGTGGAACTCAAATTTTGTAAGGTTTTATGGGTGTTAAGGTTCCAACATAGACATGCAAATAAACAACATTGCTAGCCAATGAGGGATGATAATAATAAAATTATTAAAAGAATATAAAAAACATCATGCATTTGATCTTGCTACTACATTTTAATCTTTGATCTCACAACATAGGACTAACATACAATACCCACAATACATATTACTTTGTAATTTGAACTCCTTTTGTTTCACAAAAACAACCAAAATATTTATTGTTGACATTTTTGAGCAAATCCAATCATGTTGTAGTAAAGGAAAGTCTTGCTTCTCGGGTCCTTGAGAAGCCACAACATGATCATTATAACCCAAACTCCCCACCAATGCGTCTAAAAGAAGACCTTTATAAACCTTCAAAATTACACAATTGCATTTTATGAATTTTCACAAAGCTTACCAAACACAAAGCCAAAAAACAAAATTTCAATGATGGAATCAAATATGAAAAACCGTTTGATTTAGATATGTACATATCCAAATACCAACAAGCACAACCTTATTCAACCATCGAAAAATTATATTATGAATTGAGTACATATATGCAAAGATCTTCCAATTTGCCATAAAAGAAGCAAATATTTTGTCAAGGTGTTAATATATTTCAAAGAAGTAGGTGAGAAAAAATTGCCTTTAAAACTACACAATATTTTCATAGGCATCTTATATGTAATGTTGTGTTGCATGTAGGAGAAACCAAATCACCTTGATTTGTAGTATCTTGTACTTTAAATGTTTACCTTTTGTGTAGGTATATAGTGATAGTGATAGTTTTAGATCTATCTTTGCTTGAAATTTTGCCTTTTGTGTAGGTTTATACTAACACTTTTCAAAACATGATAACTATGAGTTGAGGCACTTAATAACATGCATAGAAATCAACATGATTGAAGGTTAAACATTTCAAATTAGATAACAAGACACCATGACAACACGTTTTGAAAGGAAGAGTGGAATTGAAGTTGGAAATAATTGGAGTTGATTTCAAAGGTTTGCCATTGCTAAAAAGGTTGAAAAAAAACTTTAACAAAATTTTAAACTTTTGAATAAATTATTTCAAGAAATACAAACTATCAATGACCTTGGGTAAGTTTGTGATCAAATTACTCCTTACATGTGTAACCACTCTTGAATAATATATATTTTGAAAAAAATCACTTCAATCAACATTTAAAGGTGAACAAACATCAATTTAAAATTTATAACCACTCTTGAAGTTCAAAATAAGTAGTATAAAAGTTGATCCAAACATTTTTGAGAAATTTTCATATCAATGCAAATTAAATAATTATTACATTTTACATGATTTAAAATCATCATTTGGATTGATGTAAATTTTTTATGAAATTCACAATCTACATTTTTTGCTCCCATAACCCTTGGATAGATGTAAAGATAAATTCCATGAAAAAATTAAATTGAATAATCATTACAATTTACGTGATTTAAGATCATCATTTGCATTTATGTAAAAAATATAAAATTCATAATCTACATTTTCTACTCCCATAATCCTTGGATAAATGTAAAAATAAGTTGTAGCATTCAAAAAATTTAAAAAATTGTACAAATATATATATAATTCAAAATTGTAATTAAAACCTAAATTTTGTACAATGGTTGCACATCACATTGCTATCCAATGTTCACTATTTTATTCATGTGCGTTTGGAAAAGGAGTTGGATGTGAATCATTTTATATGGACTTACCCTTGGAATATTAAGGTCATTGCATTAGTTGGCAAATTCAAATAATGTTTGAATAATTGAAACTGCAATTTCATAGGTTCTAAAATACCAAAAAAATTATTAAATTTTAAATTCTTTAAGGTATACCAAAAAAATATTCTCAAACCATCACCCTTTTGTATTCCTATTTTGTACTATTTATTTGTCCGATTTCACCATAACATGGACACAAAATCATAGATGGTATTGACATCTCTAGATATATGGAAGTTCAAATTATCATAAGTTTCAAAATATGAATTTAAAAAATTCACTAATGTGTACAAAAATCAAAATAGAAAATATAGTTTAGTCTACTTCATCTTGGGTGCTACGCTTAAATTTTCTTGAACCCATTGGAGATCATTCTAAAAGATCCATTTCTTGTTTTTTTACGAAATCTATGTATTGGCCATGGAGCGTACATCCATTGGAACACATTTCATCAACCACATGAAAGTCACAAAAACAAAAACTCAATATCAAGCCTTTACAAGATCATTCATGGACAGCACTATTGCCAAGGCTTGTCACCCAGTTGATATGCATTTGTCATGTAGAATGGTTACACCAATTGCACAAAAGTTAGTTCACAATATTCAAGGAAATGACAACATGCCATGGTCACAATCAACTAGAACTTGATTAAAGACATTTTGCAATAGGTAGTTTTGGTCATGGAGGCCAATATTTGTGCAAAATGCAATTGTTCACACTTCATTTGTTGAAACCATTAGAGGTCCCACAAAGATGTTGGTAGACTAGGTTACAACACCTATTGAGGAGAGCACACAAAATTGTACAGAATCAAACCTCCAAAAAGGCCCATCCAAAGGAGCAATGCATAAGAACAAGATGAAATGGTTATTTGAATGACAAGGTGAATGCATCAATGGTAATCTACAGTGTGGTGCATTAGTTTATCATTGTTCAAGAGCAATCATTCATCATTGCTTACATTTTGTCTTTTCATATTTTGGTCAAGAAAATCATCCATCAGTGCAAATGAGAATTGAGAAGTGAGTGTGGAGTGACAAGCTGTTTTAAGAGACGTCATGTCTTCTGAGTCACTGAAGAGTTCCACTGACTATGGAAGACAAAGTACCAACCTTCCCTGGGCTTTAAACCCTCCCAAAAATTTGTACCTATTCTATCACACAGCGTCTTAAAATTGCAGTTTTCCTAGGAAGATTTCCTACTTGTTTTCCGGTCACTGTTCCACATCAATCAATACACTATAAAGGCTGTTAAAAATCAGATATGACCTCCACAAAAACCCACTTGAAAATATGCCTAGTCTGCGTGGTAGGGATAAGCCCTCAAGACCATATCTTGGCAAGACTAACCTGCAACTCAAGACAAAGAAGCTCCTTGTAAGGAAAACCATGTGACATCTACATAGTGCTTACAGCACCAGCAGTGGAGCGCAAGACTTGCATTTGTAATACTCCACAAGAGAACCTTCAGACTCATTACAATAGTAAAGCAAATCACCTTCAAAAGTAATTATCAGAACCAAATGAAAACAAGGAAATTCCCAAAACCCTCCATTCAATTATCTACCACTTTGAGATTCCGATGATGCTTCATGGTTTCTAGTCATAGACTGATTTTCATGATGTGGCAAGAAGCTTCTCAACTTCTTTGCTTTCTCACTTTCCATCAAAGTCTCAGCATCTCCTGTTTGATCCCTGCGTGCCCCTCTTCTTTGTTGTCTTCTACCTGACTTGGTGCGAACTAAAGGACTCCAAAGCTGTCGGCGGCGCTCTCTTTGTGTGCGTCGCCATATCTTGAACTCCTGTGAAAGAACAGTTTTAGTGGCTTTCAAGTAACTTCTTGAATCATGGTCCCTTGAGATTGTCCCTTCACTGCCATATGCACTTGGATCACTTAGAATCTCCAGTGGATGTGGTGTATTCAGAAAGCTACGCTCTGCTGACCGTACTTGTTGCAGGATGTTTGGATCCTTGTCAATATTGCCTTCTGAGTGATGGATCAGATAAATTGCACTCCCTTCTGGAAGAAGTGGATGTGCAGGTGCCTGTTGTGCATCTGGTTGCAATACAATCATGTGGCCAATTGGTGCATATAATATCTTCTGCAAAGCACCAAAAAAAGCTCCAACAGACTGTTAGATTTTTAAACCATGGAACTATAAACTTCTTCTAAATTCTTCTTCTGGACAAAATCTGAGCCTCTGGTACTCTCCACTGAGTAAGACAAGAGCAGAAACCATATCATTGATCCAATGTTAATCATCCTAGCTTGATAATAATCTGATTGAAACTATTCCACACTAATGTGAGGGCTCAGTTTACCTAAAGCTTTACTTACAGCATCAGTATAGAATTCCAAGGTTTTGGTGAGTTAGTACCTGATGATCAAGGTATGAATGGGCTCTAAAGGTCCCATTCACACGTCTAAGAATTTCAGCTATATGAGCAGGATAGTGGCATGAAAATGTTCGAGGCACAATATCGTAGTGCAACATCACTGAACGAACATGGCTCGGTGGGAATCCAAGTTTTTCCAAGAGCCAATTGCCACCACACATAATACTGGGTGACCCAAATGTATATACAGGTAACATGGCAGATACTGGCAGGACCTTCCGATGACAAAGCATGAATGTCAGGAGAATTGCCAGACCCCCACCCAATGAATGACCTGTAAAGTAAAACCGAGCCTTCTCCCCATGAGCTTCAACATGCTCCAGTATTAAGGGCATCAGTTGCTCATAGAGGCCCTTTGCTGCCTCATACATTCCCCGGTGCACCATTATGCCCCACTCTGGATCCTGTCAACATATCAAGTAGAGTAAGAATTATATCCTCCCAATTCAAGTACTAATACTGCAGTCAAAATACTTGACATGCAGACTACAAGTCTTATATGGCGTCAATCAAATGCTTGGTAAGCATGTAGATTGTTACCTCAAATTGAGTTGGTTCAAAGAGAAGATTGGCCTGCCATGAAGCTAAAGAATCGGAGCCTTGAATACTGAAATACCGTGTACTGGTGCCTTCCTCATCACACACAAACCATTCACTTGGACACCATGCTTGTGACTTCAAATCTGCTGCAACTGCATCTTTTGTCTCTTTCTCTGCTGCTACTAAATTGGTAGCTGATGATGCAGCTTCAACAGAAAGTCCTTTGTCTACCTGATCAGCTAAATTTGATCCACCATCCAAATTTCCAGTGCACTCAACCAATGACTGATCATCAGCAGACAGGTCTGGTTGAGGTCCAGATGGAGGTGTAGAGGGGGGTTGCCCTATCTCTATATCCTCTTTCAATTGTATGCCCTCTTTTGGGTTCTGAAGTGCTTTGGGATCTGCTGTCGATTGTGTGAATGGAAGAAGGGAAATTGTCTGTGATGCAAGAAATGATGCTGCAGTGGTGGCAAAAGTATAGGTTGCTGCTGCTGCACTTTGGGAGCTCGACTGAGATTTGAAATTGTTCAAGCTCTCAAGTGCTTTTGGTGCCAAATCCACAGCTGTGTCCCGTTTCAAGTTATCTGATCCAGCTTTCAGTTCTTTGAAGTCAGAAGTGGATTTGAATGGAAGGAGTAATTTTGTCTGTGAGGCTAGATAAGATGCTGCAGTGGCAGCAAATGCATATGTAGCTGCTGCTGGGTTTCTCAAGCTGCTTTGCTTCTCATCCTCTTCAAGAGATCTCTTTTCCCCTGTTGAAGTTAAGCTATTCTCACCAGTTAACACCTTCTCTTTTGCTACTGCTTTTCGTTCCAGTGAAGATGTAAGAAACCGAAGCTTATGATGCTTGTAGAGGTCACCCTTCTGCAAAAGGCATAATCCCCACATGAGCAAAAAGGAAGGCTAAGCAAAACTGAAGAAATCATACTGCAATGAAACTGTGTGTGGTACTTATAGCAATTTGTAGGCCTGAGCATAACAGCAAAGTTAGAACTTCAATCCGAAGAGATAATCTCAGTAGCTGTGAACTTTGATGTCACCCACAATCTAGACAGATACAAATAGTGAACTGAACATATAGAACTGTTGAAAACTGGACTTCTGTATAAAAACCAGAAACACTATATCTCCTGGTGAAGGCAATGAGTGCAGTAAAGCCTTTGAATCAAACTTTAGGAATAATGGATCGACAAATTGGAAGAAATTATCCTTAAAAAAAAGACTATAAACAGACCCTTGCAGTGATTAACTTTTGCACAACACAAACATACAGAATCTTTGGAAAACTGGACCAGCTATCTTTCTTGTGTTCTTCATACCTGGTACATACCCTAATGCAGACAAATATTGAAGAAGAAGAAGAAGAGGCTCTGAAGGAAGGAGACAAGGTAATTCTCAACCCACCTTGATCTGAGGAATGTAGTAAGCTTGGTTGGAGAGAAATGACATGCGTGCAATCAGTTTGAGCTCTGAAAGCTGAATTCGCTGTAGAAACTTGGCAAATGACTTCTTATCATGTGCAATACTGACATCAAAACCCATCACAGATCTAGTAATTTCTTGACCTGCTTTTGAGCTTGAATCACATCCCCCACATTGTGAGGGATGGGCTGTTGCTGAAGCTTTCTGGGTGCTGTCTGTGTCACTAGTTTCCTCAATATTTCCACTGGAGGTCTTTTGAAACTCAGAGCTTTGGCGCCTCCAGAGGTAAGTAAGGTTAATAATGTTGGGAACCCAGCTCTTAACAGATCTATCCTTAACTGATTTGGGAGGAGCCTGTTTTCCAGACCCTAATTCTCTCCCTGAGGTACTTAGACTTCTGTCTACATCAACTACTCCTGAAATTCTTTGCTCCAGACCAAAGTCAGAGGAGTTCAAAGAGCTTGAAAGATCAGAGGTGGTGCTAATCACTTCTTCACCGTTTGTTGTTTGAGTTTCAGGTTTCTCTGGAGGACGTTCTCTGCTGAACCATAGGAACTTCAAAGGTGCTGGAAGCACTGACGTTGAAGTGGACAATAGAAAATTCGCAGCTGGGGATAGAGTTTTAGTAAGAACTGGAGAATGTGCCACTAGTGGTGAAACTGGTGCTGGTATTGGCAGTGACAAAGATTTGGGGTTAGCAACAGTATCTGGGCTTTTTGGTGGAACATCCTGAGAAACGGCTCTTGGTGATGCAAGTATTGGTGTTGCCCTACAAAAGACGGCCTCCATCGTTTGCCTCTGGATGCGGCCCGGGCTCCACCTTTGGAGATTCTGCGCAAACAGCAAACTGTCTACAATTCTGTGTCTGTAGTAGCTCTCTTTTGCACAAAGTATGAGAAACAAAGAGGTACAAAACTGAAAACTCTGTGACACAAACTCAGAGCTCTGGAGATCCAAATTCCTGACAACCCTTTGAAATGAAGAAAGCTTGTGTCGCATGAACGAAACCCGTTCAAGGGAACAACCCGTACCAATATCTCGAAACCAGAAAAACAAGCAAAACCCTCCCCCAAGCAAACACCTAACTGAGAAGGATGTTACTCAAACGGTTACCGACGATTCAAACTGAAAACCCCTGATCTACAAGACTCAGAAAATATGAGCTCTGGCATCCAAAACTGCAGTTCCTGAATCTTTCAGATCAAATCAGCAACGGTAGAAGCTCTGGGATCATCAAGACAGCGCAAGAACTGACAACAAACAACCATTGTGATTGCAGCAGCATCCCATACGTAGATCACGCTCCAAACTACAGAAGACCGTGGAGAAAACCAATAGAAGAAACGAGAAAGAAAACAAACAAACAAACAAACAGAACAGAACAGAGAGGAGAAAGAGAAAAAGGAAAACAACACAGCAAACCCTTAAAAGAAAGAAGCTCCGAACCCCACTCCGGAATCAGAAGAGTGACTTCTGTTTTTCTGTTTTTTGGCCAAAACCACAACTGCCATGAACAATTGGAGAGCTTCACAAGATGTTCACGACTTGCATTGCAGAGAAATTTTTCCCTTGAATCGATGTGCAAATCTATAGAAGCTGCTAGAACCACCGGGCACGGCAAAGACGCAAACCGATGATTACAGCGCAAGGCGAAGGAAGAAGGCTGTACATTTACCACATCGCCAAAAAATTGCCACAATTGCCAACAAATGAAAGCGTGCTTAACGTTTTCTAATTCTTGAATATCGCCAAAATTGGCTAAATATACTGACTTATGTATGATACATCACAATTTTTTTTTAAAGAACACTGTGCAGGGTAGTGGCACAAAATTTTAAAATTTTATATGGCAATAATTCATATAGCCTAAAAAAGCTTTTGTTTTCTTTCTTTTTTGAGTGGCCCAAAGTCACCCACATTTGTGAGGATTTATTTGAATTCGCCACCTGCATTTAAACCATAGGTTTTTTTTGTTTTTTTTGTTTTTTTCATATTGCCAAAATATAACACGATTCCAAAACTTTTCTACTTTTCCTGTGTGAGCTGTAGCCAAATTTGGCGAAGTCCTCATGATCACCAGACCCACCTACCGGTCCTATAACGATTTTTTTCCCCCAAAAGCGAGTAAAATTATAAAATTATATTCAACAAAAGTCACCTAGTGGTCGGCAAGCAAAGGTGTCCCAAATCAAATTTTTTTTTAAATGCATTTTCTCAGCAAAATTTAATTATAATAAAATTATAATTATAATTAATTGCTTCGATTTTGCTCCACGTGCTTCATGGATCCACCAATCAAGTTTTTATTATTATTAAAATAATAGTTTAGTCGTCACTTGTCACTCTCTCAGCCTCTCCTGCAATGGTCACTTTATACTTTACTAGTTGCTAATAGGCAGTGAGCTTTAAAGCAAGGGCCTTGGAAACTCTTTCTCTCTCTCTCTCTCTCTCTCTCTCTCTCTGTCTGGGGGGTGAAGACTGGTGCAGATTTTTAAGGAGAATTTATTTATTTTAAATATTAAACCGAATTTTTTAAATAAATTTTTAATAAAAAAATTTGGGTTTCAATCGCCAGAAGTCAGAAAAAAAATTAAAAAATTAAAGGGCAAATCAACAGATTTCTATATTTGGTTTCAGTAAGTAAAGTAAGTACACAGAAATGTAGAAGGATTATTAAAAGATTTGTACCTTCGTATAATATTTCTTACAGCCAAATTTTGGCTAAATCTTCAACATTAAAATAAATTTAAAAAACATCTTCCTATGGATGATCGCCACTTAGGCTGCTGCACAAAGAAATGAGCCTTCTTCTTACACCGACTCAGTGCGGTGGCCCGTGGACCATTGAAAAATTGGGCGGCTCCCACGACGTGTGTTGGGGGGGCATTGCGCCGACTCCAGTTAACCAAGACGACGTGTAGTCTGCAGAGTAGTCTCGTGGTATAGAACTCTCGACGCTGTCAGTCTGCCGACGTGGGGAAAAATGACGCGATCAGAAGATTTGACTCTAGTTAAGCTTAACTGCCTTAGTTGAACCAGCACCCCACAACTAGTGTACCATGGTCAAAATTCCTGAATTTTTGTAAAGTCATTTTCTAATCATGGTAAAAAAACATCCCATTCTAAGGGCCACTTTAGATGAGGGTCCAATGAAATAGAGCAATCCTATTGGATGAGAGCCATAAATTGGACCTATGGCCTTTAGACGAGCGTCCAAAACCAAAAAGTGACAAATCTAGCCTAAAAGGTTGTAGTCTACTCAGCATCCAGATGGCCATGCTACATCAAAAGTGATATAAAGCATGAACAAGTAAACTAGTGGCTAGTATCCAATTCATTCGGACATTGATATGTTGATGCAGATTAGATAATTACTACAACCAAATGCATTCTTGTTCACTCACCAAGTGCTTTCTCTTGAATTTGGAGTGAATTCACTTGTCTCACTGAACAAGACCTAGTGCAGATTCCAGTGGATTCACTAGTCCACTGAACATGGACTAATGAATTGCACCCACCTTTTGTACCCAGCCATAGTGAACCAACATCCACTAGCACAACATGAAAGATGGATGATAAGTAGTCAGAAAATCATTTTCTGTTGGGTTTTAGTTCCCTAGTTAACCATGATGATTAGCTTAGTTCCTTTTTTTCTAATACTTATTTATCAACAATCCGCAAGCATGTTGTTAGTAAATAGGTAATAAAAACAGCCCTTATGTATATATATAAACCATCTATTTACTTAATAGTTACCTATTTTCCTACCTATCTACTTATATATGAGTCTTATTTTTTACAAAATTGGTTACCAAGGTGAAACCAAATATTAACTTAGTTAAGGTTCATCCACAACTGAGTAATAATGTGCATCCAGTGGATGGTGCACGGGTGGGTGCTGGTTCACTATGGCCAGTAGTCACTAATGACCTTGTTCCTATTATACCATGCCTTAGGTGAGCAAAGAGGCAAAGAATTTTGGTTGCCAGAGAAATGAGATTACTTTGGCTTCTTCCAGAAAT
>Ga0209208_10012307_pt1 | contig 10850 bp, 6 predicted proteins | sample S1TSphfallax_3_FD_187694 | JGI IMG/M metagenome (GOLD analysis project Ga0209208, IMG submission 187694) | Host-associated microbial communities from peat moss isolated from Minnesota, USA - S1T2_Fd - Sphagnum fallax MG (SPAdes) (version 2) | ecosystem: Host-associated > Plants > Peat moss >... | reverse complement strand
AATTTTGGATATTTCTAGTCTCATTTCTCTCTTTACAATTGCTCTTTTTATGAGAACTTATCCAAGGAAGTAACACAATGCCTTGATTGTTGCTTGAGAAGAGGAAAGACTATATTGATTTTTTTTGCCGAAGGCCAAGCTCTTCAAAGGCTTGTAACTTCATGGAACTCTGCCAAAGCTTCTACTAATAGATTATGATAGTTTAAGAAAACTCCACGTTTCTTGCAAGTACAACCCACATCTCTTTACACTACAAATAGTGCTTTTAAAATAAAGATATGTTCCATACAACAATCTAGAAAATGACATTCACATAATCCAATTTTCATGATGTTGTGACATTAACCTTGACGAATAAAACATTCATCAACCATAATACCTAGCAACACAAACTTGGTTTTTGTACTTTTTTCTCAATGTTATCATTTCATTTCTTACAGATGTTGTTTCTACATCAGCATGTGCATGTTTATTGTAGAGAGATGAAACCTCTTGCATGCATGTTCAACACAGAATAAGGTTTGGTTACCCATTGGACCTCAATTTGCTCAAAACTTTAGGACACACAACCTTACAAATTTCTAGGCTTGTGAAAGTTAGTTGCATTTCCAAAAGCAAAGCTCCACATGCAAAAATTGGGTGGCAACAATTAGCGTTACAAGGGCTGAGCTAGCCTTATTCAATTTTGCCTCCAAAAATTCCACATAATCTTTTTTTTTTCCCCCCAGCTTGCCAACTTCATCGTGCTAGAATTTCTATTCATAAGTGACATTCAAACCTTGTTTTTAATAATGTCCAACACAAATTAAGAGATACAAAAAAAATACCTTTGAGTCATCCATTTGTTTCAAACATGCAATTGGACCCATGGTCATGAGTTGGGAATCACGATGAACAATCACCTTTTCTTCATATAATCTTTTATATGCACCCATCTGACAACATATCACACCCCACGTTTGTGTCCAAAATAAAAAACAAGTTGTTCATTTTTTTTTGCATCAAAAATTCAGTGGGCTTGATTTGCATAATGCAATCATGCATGTAAATTGGAGTAGGCATTTATAGTTGATTGAAGCTTGTCAATGATATCAATTTGATCTTCAATTTGTTTCACCATGTCTATAACTTTATGTTGTAACACATCAAGTTGTTCTTTCATCTCTTCTTGGGGACATTTATGTACATTTTGTGGTCAAAGATTAGTGGTTTCAAAATTCTCTAAATTGGGGGGGGGTTGAATATGTTTAATTGCACTCAATTTAGAATATGCTAGATTCAACTAGTTTTAAACTTTTGCCTTTAACTTGCTATAGGTTTTACCAATATTTTTGTTGGATGTTGGATACTTGCCAACCATTTCTAAGCCTATTGCTTCAACCTGAACACACAACCACCATAATACATGGCAAAATAGTGCATTCCTTCACATAGACTCAACACTACAAATAATTCTCCTCTATCCAATTGGATAATAGTTTTATTGTCACCTTTCTTTCTTCAACCATTAGTTTGTAAATAAGTTTTGATAGGTGCACAAGCTATGTAATGTAAAAAATTGGTAATTACACTAATGTTAATTATAAAAACAAGAATAACTATTGCAAATATTGTCATGAGTAGACATATGTTAGAGATGAGATACTTGGAAAGTCGAGGACTGCTTTACTTTCATTATCTGCACCTAGAAATGACCAAAACAACTTCAACATGACCACCATGTTACTTGTTGTAAACATATGTAATAACCATATCACTATCATTACAAAGTGCCCATCATTGGATCCAAGTTTGACATTAATTTTAGATTTGATCATTTTTTTTGTAAAAAATCACTCCAAGGACTTCCTTTTCTTGATCCTATGAAAAGCTTCTCAATGCATGAGATGGCATCTAGAAAATAGACAACATAGAACTAATAGTAGTTCAAGGTAAAGGACAAGGGGTTTCTAAGCTACTACATACTCATTTGATTAGTTACAAAAGATTTGAAGCATTATAATATAAGCAAGAGCAAAAAAACTAGCAATTCATTCTTGATCAAATTTATATGTAGTTTGTTGTAGATAAGCTATGGTGGAAGAGAGGAAAAAAGATGGGCATGGCCAATAGGAAACTTTTGTGAGGGTACATATATTAAATGAGTAGTAAAAAAACTAAAAGTTCTTTTACAAATTGTAATTAGTGTTTGGGTAGTTTTATTATTGTATGCAAAGACCACATTCTTTTGTTTCTATGATTGATGAAGAAGACAAGGAAAAAGGACTCAAAAGTTGATTTGTTAATAATTACCTTGACAACAATGAATCACTACCCAAATACGCCATACCTTATAGTCTTTGAAATAGTCATAAAGAACTTGCACACAAAGTACATTATAAGTTGCGTTCGCCCATATCCTGCACAGTTGCAAAATATTATCAACAAAATATGTCGAGTTGCCTCAAAGAACAAGTGATTAGTAAATCTTTACATAAGCATCACTTTAATCAAACTTAGATTGAAGCTAGAGCATAAAGACCAACCAACCTTCTTCAAATTACCACTCTAGTGGATGCTTGTTAGGCCCACTACCAACATAGACACAAAATCCTAGTAATTGAGTAGCTCCTACAATGCAAAGTGTTCCACTAGACAAACCAATTATTTCGAATTAACTTATATCATATGATGTTTTTGAGAATATCTAGATGTTCTTCACGTTCAATTTTATTTTAGAATATTATATGAAATTCCTCAATCTCTATCATTTTAACTTTACATAACATATGTGGAAAAACAATTAACCTTGAACATTCAAATACAAAAGGTTATATGTTCAACTTGTTGCCAACATATTTTTTATGTCCAAATAATTTCTTTGGAGTTGGCAATTGTGAAGAAAAATGAACACACTTGCAATGGATTTTTTTTTCTTTAATGTTCCAATTTGACAACTTGGTATACCAAGGAAAATATGTTTTACTAATATAAGAATGACTATGAAATTATTTTCATTGTTTTGCCACCATAACAAAAACACACTTACAATTTTGTAAAGTCAACATGGAAATTATAACAAGATCCAAATAGCTTTCTAAACATGATGTGGTTCAATATATTAACATTAATAATTTGTAATTTAAAACAAAGAAAGATTCTTTGCATCACCAAAAAGTTGGTCTTGTGACTCTTTTCATCCATCCATGGCATTTTAAAACCATAATATTCCTTTAACAAAAGCAATGACATGCTTTGATCATTCTCATAAAGCTAGATTGAAACATTGTCACAACTCACAAATGCAATTATTGATCCTAATGTTCTTTAACTTCCAACCTTCCACTTCTTCAAAGACCCACTTTAAGGTTTTTACCTATTTTTGAAAAAACTTACAAAATAATGTTCTAAGCACATGGATTGGTCCCCATGCGACTCACAACATCTAGTCATAAAATACACTACAACAATTGCATTTCTTTCGAAAATATTGATTTTCATAAACATGTTCACTTACCTCCATCTCAACAATGAAATCTCATTACCACCCTCTCAACAATGCTTTTCATTATTCCATGATTGAACTTGCATTGGTTTATTGGCTTAAATCCATACATCTATTATACCTTGAAGATGAAAGTATTGACCATGGTGGTGTCAATTTTTTTAAAAAATCGTGCCATGATTTTTGAGAATTCAATTTACATTCTTATATCTAGTGTAGGTGATCTTGGATACCAATAACATACATCTTTCTAATTGTTTTCAATCCATGTCTAGCTATAAACAATTAATTATTTTGCAAATTTTAACAAATTTCAAGTTAAGTCATGAAGACATTGGATTGGCCAAATTATATCAAATTCAAACACCTTGGAATGCCACCAAAGCATTACACATCATATGTTGTCATTATTTTGTATCATGACTTGATATTTCATTGAATTGTCCCCTTTTTGGATAATTGAATAATGATGAATCTAAATACCAACTTGGTTTTATTGTATTAATTGAACTATGTGACACATTTGAAAACATACTATGAAACAAACTAATGCCACAAAAGTAGTTGCTCATGGCAATAATGTATTCCACATATCATAGAAGAAATAGTCTTGGCCAATGACCATTTTAATACCCATATTAAAGATCTTTTCATGCATAGTTCACACATATGAGCCGTTGACACTTGGCTTTTTAATCCAAGTTAAGTCCAATTAGTGCCAACTAAAATTCTACACAATGGATGAAATTTGGGCATTTGCAAACTTGTGAACATATATATACAAGAATTTTCTTTGTTCGTGACTAGTGAGATAATGTCAAATTGTATAAATATGATTTTATGTGATTTTCAATATGCATGCATTTAATTTGGTAACCCTTTCACAACAATCAAAATGGGAATTCTTAACAAATAATCTTTGAAATCCATTAGAACCCAACTTCCACCCACTTTAAATAACATTGTTATGTTTTTTGGTGGGGCTTAACATAGTGATTATTTATTGATAAAATTCTTTCCAACATGATATGTGCATAAGCAAATGGAAAATTTGAGCAAAACAATATCACTTTTTAATTCCTCAACGTGTTTCAAACTATGGACTAGGCAATTGAATGATATAAAAAGCTTAACCAACATTATGTTAATAGAGTAGTAATTACATTATATGGCAATAAAAACGCTACGCAACGTGCTACGAAGGCCAAAGTACATTTAACCACGTCATTTATCAATTCCTTCAAACATGATGAAACTGGAGTAGGGCACAGAATAAACATACGAAGATGGAAATTTATTTTTTCCAATTTTCTGGTGTGTGCAGCAGGAGTTTGTTTTGCAAAATCTCATGATTTGGAAAACCAAAAGCTGTTGTGCGTGTGCAGCATAGCACTTCACATCACCTAACTCTTATTCCTAAGGTGAGTGACCTAACATATAGCTCCATATAAAATTTAGAGATGCATCTTGGAATCTTTTATGCAAGGTTGGCCCGTCGTTCAAATTACGAACTTTTGAATTGTCATTCTTTGCATATGTTATGTTGGCAGGGGGCATTGTAGCACAAACATCCCAAGTTCAACTCCACACACATGCCAACTTGTTTGAACACAATGAGCGAGTGCAAGTATCAAAACTAAAGCCTATACCGGCATCTGCATTTGTTTCCCTCCCAAAATTTCATTCGTCGTCGTTGTCATCGTGGCTTTGAAGTGTAGTGAATAACCATCAAGAATAGAAAATTCTTTTGTGAATCATGTAGCATGTTGCGAATTTCAACTTGTTCTCATAGATACAATTACGAGATCGCAACAAAATTTGTATGAATGCCCCTGATATCTTTGCAGTATTTTTGGATGGTTCAAATATAATGTGTGATATGACATGATACAAAAAAATGACATGTGATAACACCACGGGGAAAATGTTATATGGGTCAGTCTATGTAACATGCAAAAATTACAAAATATGTTTCGTATATGGTGCACGGGATTTTTGTACAAGCCACATTAAATACTTAAAATTATGTTCAAATTATGAATTCACCTAGAAAATTTCTTGAAAAATTTAGTGGAGTGGTAGGAAGACCGGACTTCAAGCCCAAATTTGCCCATTATTTGCCATAAAAAAAAATCCGTTTTAATTATAATGTGTGATATGCCCTATTATAAAAAAATGACATGTGGTAGCACCACGGGGAAATGTTATATGGGTCAATATATGCAAGATGAAAAAATTATAAAATATGTTACATATATGGTACACAAGATTTTTGTGCAGCCCACATTGAATACCTGAAACTCTGTTCAACATTTTCCTAACCGTATTCGAGGAGTTGGCACCCATATTGTAATGAATACCTAATCACATCAAATCCAACATAAAGTGATTTACCTTTTTACAAAAATTGGATTCCATTTACAAAAATAAATAGCATATATGCATGAGGTAAGATGTGAATAAGATTTTATTGATTATCCAACTTTGTCATGGTGTGATCCACATGGATCCCTTAAGTTCAAATTAAGTCCTTGGATTTATGCCATTAAATTCCAAAACATGTGAGTAGCAAGAGGGCGCTATTGCAAAATAACAGTGATGATGGGCTCAATTGTTCTAAGTACTTAAGGTCCAATGCACGTTGTCATGCCTATCTTACAACTTTGTTTATTGGCAAAAAATTGCCAAACAAAAAGGTTTAATAAATCAATAACGAGGTGTCATTTGAGGCTTTCAATTGCTAGATGTGGGTTTTTATTTTATTTTATTTTTTAAATCACCATATTTCTATTTTGGTTTTTAATATATAAAGAAATATATAAAAATTATGATTAAATATTTGTGTTTCATATCTAGTTTATAGCCAAGTTTGGCTAAATATATCTTCTTATCTTCCTAGGGATGATTGTCAATTTTTTTTAACATCTTCCTATGGATGATCACCACTTTGAATGCAATAAAAGTTCCTATGTTATTTCAAGTCATTATTCAAAGTGTACATTAATGCATCTAGTGTTGATGTACCATGGGGTTTAACATACTTGTTAGGGTGAGTTAAAAAGCTAATGAAAGGTGGGTGAAATGGCATTGAATTGCTTGTTATTCATTATATGAGGGACACCCTCAAGATAAAATCACTTGAAATGGCAACCCCTCCTTTTTTCTAGTTAATAATAAATGGTGACATGTGTCAAAATATTAAAGAATTGTTAATGTAATTCCTAATAAAGTAATCATAGTCACCCACAATACAAAATCAATACCATAAATAATTGGCAAAACATCAAGGGACAATTATTTTTTTAGAGTGCAATAGGTTTTTGGGGCTTCCATAAAATCCTAGAACAAAATTTAGGCGAATTATTTTGATTTTTCTCAATAATTCTTTTAACAAATGAAAAGGGGGAAGGGGGTACATTTTAATAACATTAAGTTATGAGTCATGCATGACCTTGTTCACAAACTATTTCACAATCAAGTTATTATGGGCATTATTAGATTTGGTCACACAAGTTCTTTTGAAAAAATAAATGTTCAATGGGTTGAATGGTTGAAAATGTTTAAGTTTGTAATGGTCATCCAAAGGGGTGAAAAACATGAGGTCATTGCTAAATGCCAAGACAAAGCACCTTGAATTGGGGGTATTGGGCCTTAGTTTTGCCATCATTTCATGGGAATAAATCAAAAGTCAAGATGAAAGTTGTAAATAAAGTTTTTTAAAATAGGGACCCAACTGGTTTTTTCACCTAATTGGTCCTCACAAAAGTTTCATCCAAGTTTTGGATTTGCCTTACATAGATTGTCACTTTTGTTTATACTTTTCATTAAATAAAGTAATGTCAAAGTTATTTGTAAAACCTTGTAATTAAGGGATGAAAATTCCCAGTTTTGTCACGTTAGGGGATGGAATGTGTAATAGGGAATGTAATTGATTTTTGCACCAAAATTAATGTAAAAATTAATTTCATTCCCTAACTTTTTTTTTCATGTCTACACCCAAACCTAATATTGTTGGAGCTCCAATCCCAATTGCTTTCTTGCCCAACCTACCTTTGAACTTCGCTCACCCATAAGCTCTCTTTCAAAAGCGTTCTATTTTTTTCACAAAAGTGATATTCATTCACTTAAAAGCTCTATATTTCAAAAGCATCATCTTTCTCTCACAAAAACACTTTCTTTTTCTTAGAATAACTTTTCTTTCTTTGAGAAGCTTTTCTTTTTCTTAGAGAAGGTTGATTTCACACACATAAATTTTCCCCCTCTTTAAAATTTTTTTCTTTCTATTTTATAGACATTTTTTTCTTTTTTAGAAGCTCCCTTTATTGCTTATGCATTTGTATTTTTACAAGTCTTATTGGCACAAGGAGAGTCACAATGGTGGTGGAGTGTGACCCAAGTGCAATAGTGGTGGAGCAACTCAAGAACATGACTATGTAAAGGGGCGTCAGTGGTGGAATGCAATAATAGGTCCACTTTGTTTTGGTTGAAAAAGGTTGGCATTTGTGAGGTTCAAGTGGATTATATTTAAAGATTAAGGTTTAGGTCTTTAATTCTTCCCTCTCATTTATGTGTGGGAAATGGTGTTTGGGTACTTGCCTAAAGATGATAACATTTCTTTTACTATGAGGGTGAGAACATGGATTTGTAGCAAAGCTTCTTGTCATTGTGAAAAAAGGGTGTTTTGCAACTAACCTTCTGGTTTGATTAACTTCTTATTAGCCTTGATTGATTTTGTTAAGTTTGTTTCTAGTCTAGTTATTTTCTTATTAATTTACTTATGGTGTGACTAATTTTTTATTAACCTATAAGCCATTTAGGGTTTGATTAATGACCATTTCACATGCTTATGCTACATGAATAACCTCTTATTAGCCTACTTATGATCTTATTAGCCTTTTATTAATATTGATTGGCTTTGTTAAACTTGTTTTTGGTCTAATTAACCTTTTATTGATTAAGTTCTTATTATCTTGCTTATATTTTGATTAGGTTTTTATTAGCATGCTTGTGGTCTAATTAAATTGCGATTAGTCTGTTTAAGCCTTGATTATGTTATATTTAAGCTTTGATCGAGGTCAATCATGAGGCCAACAATAGTTGAATTTGTTATTAATCAAACCCTAAGCATGCTAATAAAAAATTAATCAAACCATCAATGTATATGGTTTCATTAAGGTTTCATTAACCTTTTTATGTTTCATCAAAGACGAATTAACTTACTTATGATCTATTAAACCTCCTTATGTTAATGATAAGGAAAAAAAACCTATTTATGGTTTAATTAAGGTTTTTGTAACCTATTTAGGCCATGATCAAGGTATAATAATTAGTTTTTCCATGTTTCATTAATGTCCGTTTAACATGTTTTTATTTTGATTAAAATTAAATTAGTTTGCTTAAGCTTTAATTAAGGTTTGATTAGCTTGCACATGCAGGCCCTAATTAGTGATTGTTTAAAATCATGGGGACTTGATTAATGACTATTTAGGTTGTTAAAGCCCTCATTAATTTTTAATTGCCTTTTTATGCCCTAATTGGTGACTACCTAGGTTGTTGAGACCCTACTTATGGTATATTTAGAAATGTGGCTTAATTAAGCCCCTAGCTTGATTATTTATGGCCTATTTGTTCTTTATCTATACTTTGTTTAGGTTTTGGTCTAAGGTCTTTTATGGTTTGATTAGAATTTAATTGATTAGGGATGGCAAGTGACCACGAGGAACCAAACCAACCATGGCCTCATAATTTAAATGAAGACAATGCCTTGTTTAGCTAACCAAAGGCCAAGGTGGCTAAAAAGGATAAACAACCACATCAAATTATGGAATCCCTCCACTTGAACACCATGGTTGCTAGCTATCATCAACATTTTGCATTGTATTATAAGGACAAAAAACATGTGACCCAATTGATTCCTTACGTAATGTAGAAGGTGGTATATAGTGAATATAAGTAAAGTTACCTTAATTCAATGTTCCAAGTGGACACATTAAAGGACTATCTTTAAAATGCATTAAAGGACTATCTTTAAAATGCATTAAAGGACTTGAAGATGGGCACATCATGAGGATCTTTGAGATGCATTAAAGGACATGAAGAAATGAATGAAAGGGTGGTTCTCCAAAGTGATGAAGTTTGATTCAATTAAAGGCCACAAATGGACATCATGCCATTGAAACATTTTCAAGAAGTAACAAAATGTCATTGATGTTACATCATTTAGCCCACTTCAAGTATTAAGGTCAATAATCCCTACACCAACTATTGACTCTATGCATAAGGGCCTTTATATATTGTCATTTGAACCTTTTATTCCATCATCTACCTCTTAGTCTACATCCATCACCACATCAAGTGGCACCTTAAAGACAAAAAATGAAATGTTGAAAGTGCAATCCAATAACTTTACCACCATGGCATAGGAGATGTAAATGACAACAATGACCATATAGGTTTGATCCATGTAAAGATGCAGGTTAACATAAAAAAGAATTTAAAGTTAGACTTGTCAATTTCAAGGCAATTAGAGATATGGGAATCTTGACAGATGTAGAGTTTAAGGCCAAGGTTGGAGAGTTGTTATACTTGTAACTATAAGACCCAATTAGTTGGGTTTGAATTTGGTTGCCAATGACTTCATATGTGAAATCCATGTAGCATTTATGTAGATAGTTAGATAAGACAATTGTTTCACAACAAAAATGAGTGTATTTGCCTTTTGTGGACTCAAAATTTTTCATTAATCGCCCCCACTTGCACATTTCAACCCCCAAATCCCCCACTCCACCCTCACTTTGAAATTTGCATGCATTTTGTTGAAAACACTAACTTCATCCACGTCATGCCCAAAAACAAGCTTGTGTTTTTCAAACAGAGCATAACAAACATTTTTTCCCCCAAATAACTTGGGCCACTCGACAAATATTCAAAATATTAATTTGTGTATAAAACTAGCATTAGTTTGCATATAATTTAAATTCACACATGATGTTGACATTGTGTAATGATATTGGATATCTAGATCCAAGTAGATGAACAATCCATGATGGTTGACGACCACTGTGTTGTTCATGTAGTGCATCTTTTTATGTCTATCAAACCAAGATCAATGAATAGGATGGTTCTAGGGTTTATGAATATTGATGAAAGTCCCATCAATGAACCTAATACAACCTTGGAACTTGGGCATATGTTGGGCAAAAGTTGCATGTTCCTTTAGACTCAACCATCGAACCTTGTCACCAATCGCCTCATTAATGTGGGAAGGGATAAAAATTGCATCATTACATATAATACATTTGCTCTAGTTCCACATGAAGACATCATACATGACTACATTGTCATGTTTCATATATAGGATGAATTT
>Ga0209208_10012306_pt1 | contig 10850 bp, 7 predicted proteins | sample S1TSphfallax_3_FD_187694 | JGI IMG/M metagenome (GOLD analysis project Ga0209208, IMG submission 187694) | Host-associated microbial communities from peat moss isolated from Minnesota, USA - S1T2_Fd - Sphagnum fallax MG (SPAdes) (version 2) | ecosystem: Host-associated > Plants > Peat moss >... | reverse complement strand
TATAACATGTTCATGAGGAGTTGGGTAATTTTAAGGTTTAACTAATTAGTAATTTATTTAAAACATAATATTGGTGGCAAGGGATGCAACTATAAGTTCAATAGTTTGTTTCACAGTGTGTGGTGTCTGACTAGTATTGGTGTCATTTAACACATAAACCCCACAATTATAACCGTTAAACATTATGGGTTTAGGTTATTGGTGGAGTTTGGATTTTGTTGGCCCACTAAGGGTGATTAATCAGTGTAACTATTACATGTTGGTTATGATTGAACGTTTTCCCAAGTGGCTAAAGGTGATGTGATTATTTGATCATAGTAATGAAGGAGTTATGTATGCATTCCTTGATAGGGTGTTTAATAGTTTTGGCATTTTAGTTGAAGTACTCATTGACTAAGGTATGGAATTCCATTGGGTATTTCAAGAGTTGTGTGAGAAAGTTCATTTATTAGTCATCAGACTACTTCATGAAACCATTTTTAAGTAGACAAGTTAGTTGACGAAATGGTTCAAACAATGAAGTGTGGATTGCACAAGTATGGGCTACAAGCAAATTATACATGAAATTGGGACCCATAGTTGTTATGGTTGGCCATGGGATATTAATAGGTCTTGCTTGTGTCCTTTTCACCATACTCTTTTTGTTGGTCATGATCCCAAGCTTCTAGTTTCAATTTATTGGGATGTAATGGTAATCTTTAACTTGCATGATCCAAATGTTTAATGACTTTAGGCATGTGAGCAATGAACAATGTTGTTTTGACAAGTGATGTTGACGGCCATGGAAAACATCAAGATACTTTGTGGTATGTCACAATATAGGGAGGTGGTTATTGGCCTTGAGTGTGTAAATTCAAACTAGGAGATTATGTTTATTTGTAGCTAATAACACCCACTATTTTGGATGTGATTACATGACATATCATTTTATGGGCAAAAAAGGTATTATTGTTGGAAGGATGAGATGGCCTTACATGGAAGGACCACATGCATAATTGTGCATTGTGTTATTTTTCTAATATGGATGGCCATGTTCATCTATCTTTAATGGTTGTTCAACTTGCTAGCCTTACATTAGTAAAAAGAGGTATTTTTTCAACTTCTTTTTGCGATTAATAAGATGTCAACACATGGATAGGTAAGGAGGGTTTAAGCTTAAGGAGGTAAGTAGGTAGGCTTAGGTTAGTCAAGTAGGTTAAAGATAATCCTATTTTATTTTGGGTTTTAGCTTTTAAAGTTGAACTTATTTTATTTGTTTATCCCTTGGATGACATTTGAACTTCGAAGACTTCTAATGCACCTATATATTTATTCAATATACATGAAAACAATGGAAGGAAAACAATATGGGTTAAACATTTTAGTTACAAGTGTGACCAACCTATTCACAACTTATTTGTAACTAGTCCTATTACCCATGTTATATTATCCTAGTTTACCTACAAATTATATCAATTATCATAAGTAATAAAAGTTCATAGGTAATAATAAAATAATAATTTTTATTATATTTATAAAATGATAATAATAGTATCAATAATAATGATATTATCATAGTTAGTAGCTAGCCTAAGCTAAGTATTATACTATTATTATTATCTCACTTGTTATAACTATTATTAATTATAATATTCAATATCTAATAGTAGTAATAATAATAATAATATCAATGGCTATAATAGTCTTTCATAATAACTCATGTCATAATACAATAATATGTTATCAATTAAATAAATTTCTATAGTCTATTATATTAATTATTGAAACTGAATAATAAATAATAATGAGATTAATAAAAATATTTATTAAATTATTATTAGAGCTAGTGGTTAGCTAATTTTTCATTATAATTTATCTTACTATCTCACTTGTTATATATAACTCTTATTAACTATAATACAAAAAATTCATAATAATGATGGTAATAATGATAATCTTAGTAGACATAATATAAATTGATTAATAATCATTATAGGAATATCAAATCTAGGATTCAACAAGAATATTTCAAATTTCAAATATCAATTTTTAAATTCAAATGCCATTGTTTGGAATTTAAATATCACTTTTCAGATACAAATACATTTTTCAAATTCAAAAAAAAAAAATCAGACTTCAAATATCAAAATTTAGATTCAAATAAAAAAAATTCAATTCAAATAATAATTTTGAGGTTCAAAATATCAAATTTTGAATTCAAATAACAATTTCCGAATTGAAATATCCATTTTCAGATTCAATAATAATTTTCAGAATTGAAATATCCATTTTTAGATTAAAATAATAATTTTCAGAATTTAAATATCAAATTTAAATTCAAAAAAAAATTCAAATTCAATTTCTTACTTAAGGAAATGAAATAACTAAATTCTGATTCTAAAAAAAAAAATCAAAATTGAAATATCGATTTTCAGAATTGGAATATAAAGTTTCAGATTGAAATAACAATTTTCAGATTTGAAATATTAATTTCCAGATTCAGTATATGAACAATATAAATACATATGCATAATCAATATGCACAAAACATATGTTATTATATTCTAAATATAACTTTAATACATACTTAAAATATACCAATAAGTCACCATAGAATCTCTAGGGGTACGACTAACTTGGTAACTATTGCAATTAATGGGACATATCAGCCTATTTATGGATGAAAAACTTAAAAACTAATATCCAACCCGTGCTCATAAGATGAAAATTTCAATAGTCACAACATAGTTTTGAAAATGATCAAAATAGTTGAAATTTGATCTTATAGTTACAAATGCTTTCAAAGTTAATTGCAAACAACTATAAGTTGCATGTAGTCTCAAATGGAGTGGTTACACTTTGACTAATTTCTAATAACTAGTGTTAGGTTTATATTGTGCAAACAATCTTCAAGTTTAGCCACCGTGTTGATTTGCAACTAACATTCCAAAAGATGGCATTTGGGATGTTTCATGCCATTGTTCAAGCGTGCCCTTGTTCAAGGAAGTAGCGAGTTGGGAAATTTGCACCTAGCTTATTGGTCTTCACACCTTAAAACCAAAGAGTTCATTTGGAGGATTGCATGAAGGGGAGATACATATGTCATTTAATGGCTATCTGGTTTGGGGGATTTTAGCTGTAAATAAGTGAAGAATTGGGGTTATGAGGTGCCAAATACGAAGGTCTTGTTATTTGATGTGTTGTTGGTGGACAATTGTCAACAAATTCTAGTTAGTTGTATAATTAAGTCATAGTTAATTAGGTTAAATTAAATTATTCATGATCAAATTAGTTATGAATTAGTTTCAATGTGAGCATGTGTTAAGGGATAAAAATCTTTAGACTAGTTAAATGCTATAGGCATCCGAGTATTTAGAGTTATTAGTGGTAGACTTATTGTCTCTTATTAGAGGTAAAGCTAATGGGATTAAATAGTTCATGTTAGTGAGTGATTGGATGTAATCCATCGAATCATTTATGAGATTTCTAAGAAAGGATCGAGAAAAAAATTCTAATTTCATGGGGTCGATGTGAGCCTTGTGTGCTTTCGTGAGAAACAAAATTAAAAGAAGATTTGGGGTATTCTATGGATTCTATGGGTGTGACGAGTTTGGGTGTGAATGTAGAGCTCTTTCTTAAAGAAATGGTGTGGAGTAGTACTAGAGATGAGGGAGTAGTTGGAGATATGTTGTACTTGTGTTTTGGAACAATGGAAAAAATGATTGAAAAACTTTCATGCACATTGTGTGAGTGTATTCCATGAGTAAAAAGGGAGGTAGTCTAGAGTTTTTTGGGGTTCCTTCTATTACAAATGCTAGGAATGTAGAAAAGGATTCAATTTCTGAAGTAGGAAGAAGGTACTTGCTGCCGGTGGGAGGTGGCAGCCGATATATAATGGTAGAAAACAATATTAGTCAAAGCTCATAGTCTGTCTGCAGGTCTTATGGAACTACTACAGATGGTAGACATCACCTCTGGAGGGTCTGCTGGCGCAAGGAATGAAGGATAGTAGCTGTGGGAGGAGGCATGCAGACTTCCCCTGACTGTGTTCTAAGGTGCTGTAGGTACTGTAGGGCTCTGGAAGGTAGTTACTTTCCAGTCCCTGGTAGTTAGTTTGGTCATTGTGGATAGTTCCTTCTTTTTCTTCGCCATTGTAGTGGTTTTTAGTCTGGAAGGTAGGTCTATCATTAGAGGACAAACTCTACCATATTTTTCTTCTTCTCTTTGTAGGAACACTCTACAATTACTTGAGTAGTTTTAGTAGAGTTAGCAAGTGAGGATAACTCTTTTCAAAGGGAGAAAGAGTAGATGCCATTCCCTCGGCGTTACTTCCCTGGGGACTGTAACATTTGACGGCAGCAATTCCACCCCTTTACAACAAGTTCAAGATATTCCATAGTTTTGGATATTAAAACTGGTTGTGGTCTCAAATAAATATGGTGATTTGAGACTCCAGGATCACTCTTGTGTGTTTTCCAGATTTCTAAATGTGTTTATGTAGTTTTGCATTTTGGAATTTTTCTTTGTGAAATTGTCCTCTCAAATCACCAAAATTTGATGTCCCCAGAATTTGCTGATTTGGGATTTTACAATAACTCTTGTGCGTTTTCCAGATTTCTAGGTGTGTTCATATAGTTTTGTAATTTTTCTTTGCATATTTTTGTGTGTTTTTGTGACTTGGATTCTTACATGTTGTAATGCAGCAATAGTTGCAACTCTCCAATGGAAGGTGCCTGTCCATGCAGCAAGAAACAGGGCTCAAATACTAGAAGGCAACATCTGTCACTTTTATGGGAACATGTGTTTTTTTTAACTAGAAAGTTCCTTGCCTATGAAATGTTCCTAACATTAATTACCCACATATTTCCAGTCTAGTTGCAACTCTCCAATGAAAGGTGCCTGTCCATGCAGCAAGAAGCAGGGCTCCATTTGACTGGCTCGAGTCTCCATTAGGCTTCTAGCAATACTGTGATCACAGCAGCCTATTGGAAAGAGGCCATAATAAGGGGGCGAGATCTGGCATGACAATGAAGAAGTGGGAATAGTAGACCAATTGTTGTTCCATCTTTAGCACTGGACAGCAAGCCAAGCATCTGTGCAAATAGGAAAAAAACAAACTGGAATGCTTTAGGTACGGTTGCTCAAAACAAAAGTTGAAGCTCAAGCTCAAAAGCTTCAAGGAATGAAGTCACAGGGAGCTGCTTCTTCTGGCAAGCTCATCAGCATCCCAAAATCTGTCCTCCACATGCCCACAAACAAACCCAAAACAGCAAACTCCTTGAATTGAGCACATTGCACTCACTACTACTGCCAATAGCAGTTTTGCTCCATGAATCTCCTGAAACAGCAGGAAACAGCCAACAACAACAACACACAAAAGTTGGTGCAGACGCCAAAAAAACTTGCATATATAGATAGCAGAGAGATGGAGAGAGAGACAGGAGAGAGACAGAAGAGAGATACACTTGGCTCAGCGCCATCTTATTAATAATCGCAAGCTTTTTGGACTCATTCCATCTTCATTCTTAAAATGGGTTCCTGCAATTTGCATTCTTGTTCCAGAAATAGCAACCAGAGTTGCTGCTGCAGAAGTGGGTTTTTGTTGGTTGTTTCTCGTCACAGAGATTCTTCTTCCTTCTTCCTTTGCTGCACTTCACTGTTGTCATTGTTTGCTTGTTTACAGAATTCCATAGCTGCTGGAGTGGAGTGGAGTGTTCTTTTTCTTTTTCTTTTTATTGTTTTCCTGGGTTTTGTAATTGAGGAAGAAATCCATAGCAGACAAAATTCAAGCTACAAGAATGATAAATGCGAGGAGGAGGAGCAACTAGGAGTGATGATGGTGGGGCGGCAGCTCAGTAGAAGAAGAAGAAAAAGAAGCGTGATCAAGCCACCTCTTGCCAGGCTTAGGACTACTACTGTAGGGAGGGGCATTGATGCAGGAGAGATCGTCAAGAATGTTTTTCAACCTCGAGGAGAAGGAGGAAGATTTAATTCAGTTGCTGTAGAAGTAGTAGGAGCTGGAGCAGCGCCATTGTTATTGTTATTGTTGTGTTTGCTCCTGCTGAGTTCTTCTCCATCTCCGGTGCATGCAGCAACAACACAGTGGGTGGTGGGAGGAGACACGAATCTCTGGGGCTATCCTCCCAATGTCACACTCTTGGGCTATCCACCCACCGTGCAATGGTACACGGACGTCTGGGCAACGCAACAGCAATTCCAAGCTGGCGACTCTTTGGGTATGTATGTATGTTTGTCTATGTGATGCCATGCATGCTGCTGATCTTCACAGCTTGCTTGCTCCTCGTCTTGCAGCACTGCTGCTCCTCGTGTCTTCTTCAATCTTGACTTGTGGGTTCAGTAGGTTTTTGCATTTCGGTTGGCTGATTTTGTGCATTGTAGAGAAATGGTGATGATGTGCAAGAAATGGGTCTTCTTCTGATGTTGTTGTGTTTCTTCTTCTTCTTCTTCAGTGTTCATCTTCAAGACAGGGTTTCACAGTGTGCTGCAATTCGGGAACAATCTTGACTACACCAACTGCAATCTTGGGAATGCCATCGCCTTGTACGAAACCGGAGACGATGTGGTCCCCTTGCCTACTCCTGGCACATACTACTTCGGATGCGGATTCGAAAGACATTGCTCCGAGTACTTCATCAAGCTCAAGATCAACGTGGTGGCCGCGGCAGCTCCAGGACCTCTTGCAGCAGCAGGAGGAGGAGGAGCTTCCCCAGCACCATCACCAGATCAGTCTCTTGGGGCGTGTACTGGTGTAACTGCTGCAGGGGGATGCATCCCAACAACTCTCAAGAGTGGTAGTGCCAGCAGTGTGGGTGTGATTGCAGGATGTGTCGTAGGAGCAGCTTGCTTGCTTCTGGTGGCAGGAATTGCTGCAGTAGTGGTGGGCAAGAGACGAAACCACCACAAGCAGCTGCTGAGCAGAACCAAGAGTCGTCGTCACCACATTGGTGCGTCGCTTGGAGCTGCTGCCATGGGTAGTGGTGGGATCGGCTTCCTGGATGGTCCTCGCATGTTCACGTACAAGGAGCTGAGCATAGCGACCAAAGGCTTCAGCTCCAGCTTCTTGCTGGGTCAAGGAGGATTTGGGTCGGTCTACAAAGGGGTGTTGCGCGACAACAACACTTTGGTTGCAGTGAAGCAGATTGCCAAAGACTCAAGACAAGGAGCGGCAGAATTCCTAGCTGAAGTTTCCATCATCTCCAAGATCCGCCATCGCAACTTGGTTCGTTTGCAAGGGTGGTGTCAAGAAGGTGAGAAGCTCTTCATTGTGTATGATCACATGCACAATGGCAGCCTTGACAAGTTCCTCGTCCCGGAAGAAGAAGAAGATGGAAGAGGAGGAGGAGGAATGGCGGCAGCAGCAGCAACAACAGTAGCAGAGCGTCCAATCCTGTCGTGGAGCCAGAGATACAACATCCTGTGTGGTGTAGCTGCAGCTCTGGCATACTTGCATGAGGAATGGGAGCAATGCATTCTTCACAGAGATATCAAGCCCAGCAATGTGCTTCTAGACTCCAAGTTCAATGCCTACTTGGGGGATTTTGGCATGGCACGGCTGCTGGAGCACAGCAAGAAGGCACACACAACTTTTGTTGCTGGGACCATGGGCTACTTAGCACCTGAGCTTCCGCATACCCGAAAGGCGAACACAAAGACAGATATCTTCAGCTTTGGGGTTCTGATGCTGGAGGTGACTTGTGGGAGACGACCCTTTAATCCAAACCTTCCTGAAGAGGAGGTCTACTTGCTGGACTGGGTGTGGTCTCTTCACCAGAGTTCCTCTCTCCCTTTGTGTGTGGATCCGAGACTGGTGGAAGCTTATGACCTGATGCAAAGCAAGCTGGTGCTGCAGTTGGGTCTTCTCTGTTGTCACCCAGATCCGGATTCTAGACCCAGTATGCGGTTCGTGCACCAAGTGCTGTCTGGGGATATTTCCCTTCCCTCTCTTCCTGCTTCCAAGCCTGAGATCTCCTATACCTGGAAAAACACAGGCCTTATCACTGGTGGTGGTGTTGGTGGTGTACTACCCATCAGGGAGTCAACTTCTATGGTTGGTTCTGAGCCAGCTTCTTCTTTGGATTCCCAGGATCAAAGGCTCATGGATGTCTCCATTTGATTCAAGCTTTTTTGCATGTAAGTGTAATCATCAGATGTCTTTTTGTCTCTTGCAGTCTGAGCTTGGATATCATTGCATAGTATCCCAAAACTCCATGTGCTGCCTGCTGCTTCAAATCCCTTGCTTCAAATTCAGCTGCATGCATGATGGGTGTACCCCATTTGATTCAAGGTTGCAGATCGGATGTTTCCTGCAGGAAACAGAGTATATTCCATGTCCAAAAATTCTGTATGTCAGTTCTAATGCTTTCTTCAAAATCAGCTGTATACATGATGGATGTAGCCATTTGATTCAAGCTTGCAGATCAGTTGTTTCTTGCAGGAGATTGAGTATACTCCATATCCCAAAACTCTGTGCACTACTTGCTTCAAATTCTGTTGCGTGCATGATGGATGTATCCAAATTGGATTCAAGTTTGCAGATCAGAGTCTCTTGCATGAGATCAGAGTATTCCATATCTGAAAATTTTGTGCACTGCTTCTAATCTTTGCTTCAAATTCACCTGCATGCATGCCTTAATCAAAGAAGAAGAAGCAGATTTGTGACACCAAGTCTGTCTATCTGCAGACTTTGTCAATCTCCTGTAAAAAGTCATGAATGTTGCAAGTTGGGATGATGATATTCAATATCAATCCTTGAAGACAAATCACTCGTGCAGAAAGGCATGGTTTAGGGTTTAGGGTTTAGGGGTTTATTGCAGTTAGGGTTTAGGGTTTATAACAGTTCTCTCTACTCATGTGTCTTGGTATTTGCTGCTGGGTGTTCCTAGGCACAGCAAGATGTCGGTCCATCAGGTGGTATTAGTTCTATCATGGCCTGTTCCAGAACATAACAATTTTGGCTGAAAATTGCAGTGTCACCATATGTGGGACCTTCGAAGCACAACTTCCCGCTCCAGGCTGGAGTGGGGAGATTTCCTGTAATCTTGCAAACTTGAGGATTCATCATCCGGACTTGCAATGAGATAGACTTGTCTTTGAAAGTTTGTGATACTGGGATTCATGATTAGAGTTCCAAAGCACATGACAAGGGTATATACAGAATCATCATTTGCACTCTTATTCCCCTAACATCACAGATTGTTATTCCCTATCCCTGCATAACTTGTGCACATTTCCTCTATTTATTCTGAACTCGCAAATCTAGGGTTCTTGTATGTGAAATTGGAATCTTGTGTATAAGGTGAGGAATGTAGGCTCTCGGTGTGCAATGACAGACGCATTGATAGAGTTTTGGTATGGAAAGTAGCGTGAGACTGCGGCCTAAATGGAAAATCACTCAACTCAAACTATATTGATTAGTTGTAGGTCATATATCTTCACATACATATCATACTTACACATTCTTTAAAGCACTCCCAAGGTTTTCCGCCTTTGTATTTGAAGGCACCACCCCCACACGTAAAGCACTGCCCTGGATTTTTCTTTTGTATTTTCAGCTCCCTTAGGTGCCTAAAGAAACCTGTTTTCAGCAAGCGGGATCTTCTGCGGTGGAAGGTACCAGACAGGCTATACTGGGATCTTCTGACCTGCTGAAGGTACCAGCCAGCCTGTCACTATTTCTAAAAAGTGAAAAAATCTCAGCTCTGCTTTACGTAGGAAAAGGACCTGAGTACAGGCCCTTCTGTGATTTTCGACCTGTTCCCTTAGCCTACCGGCCTCGGGCATAGATCTCAAATCACGGAAGGACCCTTTTCCTATAGATAAGATTACTCCACGAATTGAATGAAGCAGTCCTTCTACTGATCACATGCAAAACCAGTGATTTTATTTCATCTTTTTGGTGTGGAAATTTTCGTGAAGTTTTTACAAAAACAATTTAGCAAAATTAGTTGAAAATTACACTAGAAAAACAAAAAATTCCCAAAAATTCCCCAATTTCTTTGTTGAGAAATGATGAAATCTCACCAGAAAAAAAGCACTGATGCAGACCTTCCACCATTTGAATTTGGAAAACCTCTCATGCTTTAGGCTGCCAAGGCCCACTCCCATGGGCCTCCCCTAGTTGTAAAGGTCCAGCTCAATTTTTCGTAGTGTATTTTCAGGTCCCTTACCTGCCCGAATTTGTCACTAAACCCTAAACCAGCCTTGAGAGGGGACTTCAAATCCGGAAGGTATCAGTTACAAAACCTTCTCCTATACAATGGGCCTGCATCCTCAGGGCTAGGACCGTCAAATAAAGGGGGAGGCCCTTGGGAGCTTTTCACTGGGAAAAAACCAGCACCCACACCCACAACTAAGGCCCACTTTACACTAGGAGTCAGGGCTGGAAAAACTTAGGGCCAACTTTGAGCAGTTTGGGCTTGTTGTTTGGCCCCAAGTTACTAGTAAATGCTGGAACATTGGCCCCCAAAGGATGGCAAATTGGCTTCCCAAATTCCATGGTATCCTTTTTTTTTTCAGCCTTGGAGCCAATACAAAGCCATAAAGTTCAGCATTTATTAGTAACTTGGGGCAGATTGATTTTTATTATTATTATTTTTTTCCTATTTCAGCCTTGACTCCTAGTGTAAAGAAAGCCCTTGGAGGCTGATTTCAACTTTTGCACCAATAGGAATGCTTGATTTGAGTTGAACATTGGCCTTGACTCCTAGTGTAAAGTGAGCCTACTTAATGTGAAAGGGGATAATTATGGGTTCTCTTATACCTTTCTCTCCACGTTTTGTCAGTTGATCCATTTCCACGAAGAAAAGTACTTCTGACATCAGATTTTTGTGCCAGAGAAAGGGCTTTTGGGT
>Ga0209208_10012304_pt1 | contig 10850 bp, 9 predicted proteins | sample S1TSphfallax_3_FD_187694 | JGI IMG/M metagenome (GOLD analysis project Ga0209208, IMG submission 187694) | Host-associated microbial communities from peat moss isolated from Minnesota, USA - S1T2_Fd - Sphagnum fallax MG (SPAdes) (version 2) | ecosystem: Host-associated > Plants > Peat moss >... | reverse complement strand
ATCTGTTCTCCAAAAGATGGCCTTCCTTCAAAGAGGGTTGTCATATGTTGCTGGGTCAAAAAAGTTCACAGTTATGTTGGGTATGAGAGCATCGTTGAAGATAGTTATCATGGCGCTTGCCTGTTGACATATTAAGCTGGTGAACAGCATGAACACAACTCCGCATAGCACCATGACATCAACAATCTCCCATTTCATAGCTACCCAATACAAGATGGAAATGTCAAGAGTGCAAAAGAAGATACCAATGTGAAATAACTGAATCCACTATCGAGATCAGTATGCAAAGGACGTACTGATCAGATCATAGTTTGCGGATCTCAAGGCTCCGCTGGAAATCAAAAGTTGCGGAGAGTGCTACCTGTTCTATCACTGTAGAGAAGGTGTAGATCTGCATCACAGTGGTACTGGTGTTTTGAAAACTTAAAGGGCTTCAGGCAGTGTTGGGTACCAAAAGTCGGGACTGAAAATGGTTGGTGGACTGGCTTACCAACTTGCTGCCATTCTCTCCTAACAGGTGAGCTGTGTGCGAGGAGTGTTTTCAGTCAACAAACTCCTGAAAGGTACAGTGCCCTGCAACAAAAAGTACAGAGGAACATTTTTCGATAGGTGAAGCAAATTCAGCAACATCTTAGTCACCCAATTTTCAAATCTGCTGTGCTCTTTTGACAGCTGAACAACCCCCCGCTCTTCTTCACTGAATAAACAGAGATCAAGAAGTTCTATAGTTGAAGAAGAGACCAGATAAGTCAGGAAATCAGTGCACTTACACATGGGGTTAGCCTCTACATGTTGATTATTGACCAGGTTTCCTCATGCAACCAATCTCTGAGGAGTACATTATTATGACCGAAAAACATCACTGTTGAGCTTCCATTCAGTTGCAATGACATTAGGGTTTAGGGCTTACAGAAATTCATTGCAACTGATTAGTGTTGGGTTGTATTGAAATTTGAAGTTTCCATGGAACCAGAACAATTAACCAGTGATCTGAGATTCCACTAACTCAGAGAAATGTTTCCAAGAAAATACCTCAAATTCAAACAAAATTCTCATAAGAAGATGCATACTGAACCCAGGGGATCAAATGCTTTTGTACATAGTGGGTGCACCAGCATTAGCATCAGCTGAAAACATTTGCAATAGTCAATGCAAGAATTAACATTCTACTGTTATGTTTGCAGCCCATTGAGTTACCTTAATATCTCAATTGAGCATTGCAAAATGAAGGATCACAAAATAAGAATTGCAACATATCTCTGAGATTGCAGAGACATAAGCGGCACCAAAAAGCATATGTAACACACCCGCTGCTGCACTTGCACCATGCATGTTAGCTGGCAACTGCTGATGCTCTTCCACTCCCAATCCATTCTTGCAACCCAGTTTTACAAGTGTACCTTCTACACTAGAGCTCCTGATGATCTTAGTACTTTTGAGTTGGGTTCAAAGCTGACAAAGATGACTGCTAACTAGTCATTGGAAGCAAAGCCCATTCTTCAAAGCTTGACAACATTTTGCAATTCTCTTGCACGTATTGCCAAACACAACATCAACCAATCCCCATTTGGATGTCGAGAAACCAAATCCAGTTTCCATTCCACATCATCTACTCTCTTCCATTCTGGCGGCAAAATCTGATCCAAAAAGCTGCTGAGCAAGCAGTGTGTAGGTGAAACAGCAGAGAGTCCTATCACCAACACAGGCAATGTTAGTAAGCTTCTCAAACAACTCTTTGGGTAAATACCCATATGAACAATCACTCCTGGAAGACTGCACACTGGCTGGAATTCAAGTTCATTGCAGATTACCAACAAACCTTATCTGTCGCATTTTTTTGCCAAACATACTCAAGGCATGATTTGGCAGAGGAATGAGAGGCAAACCCAACAGTATCTCCCCAGTTCCATCAATGGTTCCGATCAGACCAAAATTTCCCTCCTCTCTCCATATCAGCACCATACCATATGTCACAATTCCAGTTTGCAACATTCAGGCTTTGCCAGAATAAACCTAATTTGCCAACATATCCTTGTACTGAGAGTGTTGTCTATTCTGCTTCTCATTTTCAGGAACCATTGACTCTTGTGGGCTATCAATAGGACATGACACATTCTCTTTCTGCTTCTGTTTCCTCACAACTGCAGGTGTGCAGCTACAGGTAACTAACTCGTTGTAGGTACATCCAGTGAGATAGTGAAAATAAGATCCAATCCATGTCACAATTCAATGTAGAATGTCTCAGACCTTAAAATTGCTACTCCTGGCTGCAGTTCTGAAAACATAATATCATGAGCATAAACATGAGTGCCCATCACTGCAAAAAGGTTGTGTGCATTACTAAAAAAACCAGCACATTGCCACTCCCAACTTGCTTGCAGCTTCTATTCAACAAAATGCCATCATAATAGAAAAGCCAACAACCCTCCCAAAACTAAACCTTATCTCCATGCCCTTCCTCTTCTTGTACATGGTCTTACATCCATTGCACACATTGCCATTTGCCTTCTCAAAGGAAGAATGTGTGTATGTACTACTGGCAAACAAAAGGATGTGTACCACCCAATACTCCCCATTTCACACTTGCAAACTCGTACACCAATACTACTGCCATTTCACAAACTTTGCAAACTAACTCCCATTTTTGACAAAGAGATGGGTCCTGAAGAACTCTTTGTCTTGTCTTGGTGTCTGAAATGGGTCTCAAGATAAAGTTCCTACAAAAACCAGTGCTGGTCTGGTCTGGTCTTTCCAGCACAAGTAGAGACATTTTTTGCTAATCTTGTGTGAGAAATTGGAGAATGGGATTTAGGGATTTCTTGGCTCAGGAAAAATGAGAAATTGGAGAAAGGGTTTTGGCATTTCTTGCCACAGGAAAAATGAGAAATTTGAGAATGGGTTTTGGCCTTTCTTGCCTCAGGAAAAATTAGAAATTGCAGAATGGGTTTTGGGATTTCTTGCCTCAGGAAAAATGCTTGCAAATCCTTCTTGTTGTTGTTATGTCTTTTGCGCGCCCCTCTCTTTTCCAGATTCCCGGGAATCCCTTGTCCGGGTCTCACAGTTGCTGGGTGTCCTCTCTGCAATCACTTGGTTCCATGCACGCCTTTTTCGTCAGAATAATGGAGGCATGCATGGGCATGACGTTTGCGGCAGTCTTTCTCGATTTCTGCACCACAACTCTCTCTTTCTCTCTCTCTCGGAAAGATTGCGAGAAATTTCTGTTTTCTTCCTTGAGAGAAGAACAACATCATCTGCTGCAACAAGAAGCTGTGTGGGAGAGAAGATTGGCTTGTTTGTCCCAATTAGGGTTTCCTTCATCGAGGAGCACCTCTTGGAATCGGAGCTTCTCAGGAGCTTTTCTTCTGGTTCTACACATCGTGATTGAGAGCAAATGACTGTCTTTTAGAAAGGTAGCGGAATTGTGCGTCGCGGAAGAAGAGAGATTCAGAGAGAGAGAGAAGAAGGGGATGATGGGGACGAGGAGAGGTGATATGGGGACGTACTTCAGAAGGAGTCAGTTCGAGCCACTGGTGTCCACACTGATGGAGGATCCAGTGTTGTCTGATGTGCCCAAAAACGCAACGCTCAAAGACATCGACACTCTGATTGCAGTGGAGCTCGGCAGTGCCATGAAACTCTCCATCCTCAAGCTTGATGGCACTTCCTTTGGTAAGTAGTTACCCACCCAAACCCCCACCCACGAAAGAAAGAAAACACACACACACACATTCTCTTCTCATCACCATCATCACTATCATCAATCATCCATCACCATTCTTCTTTGATGAAGATGTCCAGCATCGGATTCTCCTTTTTCTGTTTGCTTGCTTGCAGATGTTGCAGTTTTGAACACAGCCAAAGTTCGAGATTTGAAAGCAGCAGTGATGAAATACATTGACTCCATGGAGCAAATCCAAATGGGTCATCGCCATATTTCTTGGTATTTCTTTTTGCTCATCCCCTTTTGCCTTGGATGCTTCCCTTGCATGCTTGCTGCTTGTACAGGGACACAGCACAAAGCTGAACTGAAATAAGAAGCTCACTGATTTTTGCAAGCTTGCTTTGTTGCAGCTTGAATTGAGTATACTCCTGATCTCTTTTGGTTAGCTATGCCTCTTTCACGAAGTGCTAGGCAACATCATGGCCTGATTCTCTTCCCTGCATATCTCTTGCATGTATCTCCAGAAGCAGATACTCTTGGGTCTCTCTGCAATCAATCACCTTGATATTCTTGCCTCACGATGCATGTCTTTCTTGTTTGATCTGCTATCAGTGATGCATCAATCAAAAAGGATTATATAGCACACAGTCAGACATTAGGACTAGCAAGTGCAATGCACATAAGCCAAAGAAGAGATAACTCTCCAATCTTCTTGCCACTAACTGGAAAAATGCAACATTGGCATTCCCTCAAAGAACTACTCTAGAAAATTTGAACACTCTTAGTTTGTGTTGACACTGCAGTGCTCTTCATAGAACATTTTATGAGCTGCTTGTTTTTGCAATGAACTGATGATCCTCAAATGTTTGTAATTCATGAACTGATGTGGTGTATGTAACAGGAAACATGTGTGGGGTAATTTTTGTCTGTGCTATGGAAGCACAAAGCTGATTGATGATGATACTCCTTTGCAAAGCTTTGGCATCAAATCGAATGAGGAGGTACACCCCACTTACTTGAAGCACCATGCACTGTAGCTTGAATGTTTCTACACCACTCTCCAGAAGCAATCTCATCAATAACCACATTAATAATCATCACAATCTGCAAAAGCACACAATGCAATCAGGGCTTTGGAGGGTTTATACACACAATTTGGGTTTGAGTCAAAGAGCCAGCTTGGTGTTTTATGGCAGCTGCGATTTGAACACTATGTAGCATCAAGAGAAATGGGGCGGCATTCGCATGCAAAGAAAAGGCGCTTCTTCCATGGCCTTCGCAATACCTGAAGTACCACGGTACACCTACTTTGTTATATGTGCTGTCATCACAACTCAAAACACTTCATCATTTGTAGTGATATATATCCTGTTAGCCTAAAATGAAGAATTTTTGCAGTTTTGTACAGTTATGAGACTAAAGCTTTGTGTCAAGTAGCGAGAATTGAATTACTACTCTTTCTCTTGAAACACAATGAGATGATTCTTGCTTGATGCACAAAAGCCAAAACAAAATCCATGTTGCAAATGACATATTTAGACTACAGTTCTGCTGGGTATAAGTTCCCAAAGACATACCTGAAACTCCTCATAAGGGAGGTGTTGAAATGAAATGTTTGGGTTTGAGCTTCAAGCCTTGAGTTTGGGCATCAAGAGTAAACACAAGAAGGGCAATGATCTCTCAGCAGCACCAGGAAGCAATGTACACAGAAGAAAAGGTAAGACTTAACAAAGTTTACTAGACAGAACAAAGAGTCGGAACAAGGTTTATTGAGCCTCACGACAAGGCAACAACCCCAAGTCTTTTGAGTGCACTCCAAAATGATGTTTGTCATCACTGCATTGAGGAAAAATGCATTTAACAATTCTTAAACCTTTTGAATTTCTGAGGATATAGTTACCAGATTCAATGATGATCTCTTTGCTTATTTGATCAAATTGCTTTTGCAAAGAATAAATTCTCTTAGAGCCCAATAACATGTTCTTTAACTTTGTTGGCATCCAATAAATCTTATACACATCTCCTTGCCCAATTATTTGGTGTGTTGTATTATCACCCAAATGTACAGCCATATATTGTTTTATTATACACAAATTGCTTTTTTCCCCACTTATTATATGTCACAAAATGATTCAATACGACCAAGTTGGCCACAATTGTTGCAAGTTTTTTGGGCATGTTGGTTGCTTCTACTAAATGAGCCTTGTCCACCTTGAGATTGAAGTCTTCCTCCACAAAGAAGTCCGTGAAGAACATCTTTGTAAATTCTTGGTAAACCATTAAGTACGAATTGGTAAATAGGTTTTTTTGCAAGTGTTTATCCTAGCACCAATAGCTTAATTACTCTTCAAGTTGACCATGCCTAGGTCTTTGAACCCCTAAGGCCTCAAATGAATGGATGTCTTGATGCTGATGATCTATATTGTGGGAAAGTATATATTTATTTTTGGCCTCCTCTCAAAATAATTGTGGGGTTAATTAAAAAAATCTAAATGTCAAGCCAACTTGTGTATATAGTGCATTTGCACTAAGGCCTCCTTTCCAATTGAATAAAAATTCAAACCAATCACACTTCATTGTATATCATATGTACACAATTTTTTGTATGTGTCCTCGTCTATATTTGCAAGGGGATACATTGTATATTCAAGCAACATGAAGAAATTGAAATGAAGTTCAAATGAAATGAAGCAGGTAATATGTGTGTGTGTGTGTTTCCCCCCTTGACATATTTCGATTGCCTTTGTGCCCTTTGGAAACATTGTCAAAGAGAACATTTTTAAGCAATTACTCTTTCTTAATCTTCCTTTTGACATCTTGAATGTGTAAAGGTAGTTTGTCAATGTGAGAAGATGTGATTGGTTGCTAGATACAAACTGTGACATAAAGCATTTGTGTTAACACTAGATTAACAAATGTTGACACAAATTCAAACATAAATTGATTGCTATTGATAATTGTATGTTTGATAGTGCAAGATTTTTTACTTTCCTCATTGATTGTTTGGTGTACTATGTTCCAAGCACAACTGCTAAAAAACTTGTAGGCTAAACATGATTCTTAGTAATATCCCACACATTTTTTCTTCTCAACATGGCTTTCATCTTTTGTTGCCATATGTAGTATGTACTGCTGAATAAGTTTAGTTTCAATTCATTAGTGAATAGTGAACTCAATGAGTAACTTCTAGAAACTCTTCCATTATTGCTACGTTACTATTCTACATGGAAAAACTAGCCATCAACATATGGTTATCTATCTTCTTTTGCACATAAAGAAGGACTAGAAATATTATATATATGTAGTAATCATATTACATGAACAACATATCAAAAAGTTCTAAAAGGATGTTTTTGACACACATGATGCAATACCTATTGAGTTATTATTGCACCTTAGTTGTACAAATGCTGGCACAGATTGGTGCAATCATATTAACATGTAATAAAAGCAATCATAACCATTGCTTAATTTTTTGAATTTTGGATTGTAAAAATAAATAAAATTATAAATAGGATATATATTTATAAAATGTTATTGTGAATACATTATGTACATGTCATAAAATTTTGGAATCAATATATGAGTGAAAAATACATATAAGGACTTTTAACCTCTTGTAACCACTACTTAAAAGTTGCATAAAAACAACTTAAAACAATTTTGACATTAAAAGCACAATTTGAATATTTTTTAATGAAACATTTTTAGATTTTTTAATATACACGTTAACATACTAATATTTTAAAAACTTTAAATATTTAAAATATTTTTTCAAAGACATATTAAAAAGATTCCAAAAAGATTTTCAGAATAAAATAATGGTCTAAGGTGACACGTGCGACTCTTAATAGAGTGGGTGGACCCATACTTGAATGAACTTGCAAATTTAGCCAAATTATGACTCAAACTACTAGTGTGTAAAAACATCTACCAATTTTATTATTAGTTTAATAGGTTATGGGCCCACTAAACGTTTATTTGTTGTAATACTACAAGTTGAAATAGTCATGTGTAGTTAGTGCATGCACGTGTTCAAGCTAAACATGGATCGAAATCTTGGGGTGAAAACAAGAAAAAAGGAGCCACAAAGTGTGGATAATCCTTGAAAACAATTTTTTTAATTTGTGAAAAATCACCATGGGAACACTATATATCAAAAAATTCATTTAATTTTTGAAATAAGTTCTTATATTTTCAAAGTTACAACTGCAAAATTTTCATGAAAATTCACCATGTTTCAAATGTCCTTTTATATGTTTAAAGCACTTAAAAAAAGCATGGGGACAAGTGGTTTTTTTGTTTCAAAAATATTTTTTCCTTATCAAATGTTCACAAAATCATCTCAATTTTTTTGTGAACTTTAATATATTCCACAAGAAGGGATCCATGTGTTCAAAGCATTCAAAAAATAAAAATACATATAGACCCTTTTAAAATTTAATACTCAAACATCCTTAAACATTGTTATAGTTTTGAATTTGTAACCATGGTTCAAAGTAAAGTTATAGATTTGACCATAATGTAAGGCTTGATGCAAAAAAAATTGAATTTGTATCATGTTATATGTCATATTTGGCTTCAAATTTTATATTCAATTTGAAAAACTATGTGAAAAATGCATTATAAACCAATAGAAAACTACCAAATGGAAAATGCAATCCTTGAAAAAGACTTTGACCTTGGCACAACTAACTCATTTTTTCATGCTTTCATCCCTTGGGAATGTGGAATGATATTTGGGTTAAAATTTTCATTTATGGAAATTCCAAATGCAAGGCTTAAGTTGTCTTCAAAGGACAAGACCTCATGTCAATTGTAAATGACATAGACTTGAAACTTATCATTGGAGATGTTGACTAGCTAAAGAAGCATAACGTTGTTGTGAGTTTTCTTTGTTAGGTTGTTGACAATAAATTTTTGAATCTAATTATAAGTTGTGATACATCTACTAGCATGTGGTTGAAATTATTAACCATCCATGAACAAAAGGCTATTGAGAATGTTCATCATTTGCAAAAAAAGTTTTAGGATTGCAAAATGAAAAAAGAAAAAAAGATGGCTAGGTGCATTCACAATAAAAGGAGCCAAGGGCGCCAAGGACTCAGTGCTTTGTAATGACTGGGTTTAATCATATTTTTTACCATTCACTTTGAAATATATAAAAAAATTCACCCAACTTTTGGCAATGTTATCTACTTATATACATCAATGAATTTCAAGTACAAAAAATTAAATGTGTAAAAAAAATGATTACCCTTTGAATATAAGAAGTGATTAGATCTTCAAGATAAACTACACATCCCAAAATTTTATATTAAATTGAACTTTACATTATTTGGAAGAAGTTTATCACATAAAATCATTTTTTAAACATACAAAAGTTGAAAATTGAACATAATTTATGCATTTTTCAAGATAATATGATAGAAATCAATGAGATAAACTATTCAATTAATATTTTTTCCTCCATAAAATTTATCCATGACCTTCACCATATAAAATGAACAACTTTTGTTAAAGATACATCATCAGATTTTATAATTTAGAGGGCCAAAAGCACATTTGAACCAAATGTGTAGATATGTGTAACAACTAAGTTATTTATTAATCTCAATTCCTTTTGCACTTTTAATCATCAACATGAATCTCCTCTCAAATTTTGGGAATGAATGGTGCACATTTGATAAACAAAAAGGATGTTCAAATCTAAAAGCACTATTTGATGACTGCATTTTAAATGTTTTATGTGCATGAAAAGATTCTCAAAACTTAGTGAAATGGCTTTAATTTGTGGAAGATCAAGATCATTAGCAAATAAATATAATTGAAATTTTTTTTTTTGAATAAATACATTACACAAACTTGTCTTTCAAAGTAGACATGGTAGAATATCACACTACATTTGACGACTACTTTGGCACCTTTTACTATGAATGCACCTAGCCACTTATCTTGGAAAAATTGAGATGTTAATCAACCATCTACAAGATCTTGGAGATTGTGTTTTCATTGATAGTGTTATAATAACAAAGATTAATTAAATCTCCCAAAAGAATATGATCCTTTGTTGACAATGTGGGATAATGTATGGAAAGAAGAAAAGACTCTTGCACAACTTACCTTACGATTGTTGAAGGAAGACATCAAGTTGAAAAGAAAAATTGTAGAAGATCCAAGTGTTGGAAAAACAAAAACATTTTTTAGCCATAAACACAAAGAACAAATTGTAGGATGTTTTCAACTGAGGTCATGTCTTAATTTTGGAAGTTCAACCAGACCACCACTCATTGTTGAGCAATGATAAGAGTAAGCAAAACATATCAATGCATTGCAAAATGTACATTTTACAATCATTGTGGTGTGCATAGGCATTGGGTTAGAAAGTGTCTAATAAAAACTCTTTTGAAGTAGAATGAAGATTTGAAGAAGGAAGATGTTGGACAAGCAAATGCACAAGGACATGCTTTTGTAGCACCAATTACTTCAAATTATGTAGATGAAGAGCTTGAATTATTTGCACATGCATATATGACCATCATTGATGAGTTTCCTAGTGATGGAGATTGTTAGTATGTAGACAGTGGTGCATCACAACACATGACATACCATCGGCATTGGTTCACAACTTTTGAACCTATGGCTATTGGAAGGATGAAAGTTCATGTTGTTGGAGATCATATTGTATGGGTTGAAGGTCATGGAGATGTTTGAATGCTCACATGCATCAATGGTGAATGGGAGCTTGGGGTATTGAAAGATGTTTTGTATGTTCCACTCCTTGGAAAAAAATTTGAACTTGAGCTTAAAATTGAAATTTAACGTGATTTCAATCCACTTACATGGATGAATACGTCCATAGATAAATGATTTCATATGAATGAATGTCATTTTTTCATGGATGAATTTCATTTATGTTTGGATTAACTAAATAAATAATTGGATGAAATTCATCCATGATTGGAAGATAAATAAATTTCAAAATTATTTATATCCATCCTCATTTGTTGTCCAAATATTAATATCTCAAATTTAAATGTCATTTAGTAATGATGGATAATGAAATTATGATAATAAGAGAAAATATGATGGTGGGACCAAAATGATTTTATTTTATTTGTTTAAGAAACCATTTTCATGAGCAATGTTAAACAATTTAAGAAATATTGTCATGGAATGAATGTCACAC
>Ga0209208_10012302_pt1 | contig 10851 bp, 9 predicted proteins | sample S1TSphfallax_3_FD_187694 | JGI IMG/M metagenome (GOLD analysis project Ga0209208, IMG submission 187694) | Host-associated microbial communities from peat moss isolated from Minnesota, USA - S1T2_Fd - Sphagnum fallax MG (SPAdes) (version 2) | ecosystem: Host-associated > Plants > Peat moss >... | reverse complement strand
ACCTTCAACACCAGTTTCTTCCATTGTTCGGTGGAATAACCCCTTGGAAGTTTTTTGGTAAAAATGTAAGTATGTACTTTTTGTAGCCATTATGGTTGAAGTACAAATAGTGATGCATCAGTAGTTCGGTCGATAATCCTTGGATTTTTGGTAGCATTAAGTAGTCGTGAAAAAGAGTCCAACACAAAATAGGAATGCTTTGGTTCATACACTATTGAAAACTTGTATTCCAAAAATAACAACCACCTTGTAATTTGTCCTAATGGTTGAAGTTTTTTGATGAAATACAATAGCACCATGTGGTCCACATAGAAAACAAACTTGTTTTCTAATAATTAATTTTTTTAATGTAAAGCATAAACCATGCCTAGTGCTTCCTTTTAAGTAATTTGGTGTAGTTTTTTTATACATTGTTTAAAAGTCTAGAGGTGTATGCAATTGGCTAATCAAATTCTCTAGTAGGATTTTAAGCTAGCATAACCCCAACTACCAAATTTGACACATATGTGTGGATGTGAAACTCCATGTCCCATCTAGGTGTGATTAAAATTAGGCATCCAAGTACTGTTGCTTTATGGCTCCCACACTTCTTAACATTTGATAATCCATTCAAACACCTTTGTTTTGCCTAAAAGTTTCATGATGGGGGCCATAATGAAAACGAAGTTCTTGATGAATCATCAATAAAATTGGGTCATCCCATTGAAAACTTATATGTCTTTTGGCATTTTTGGTGTGGGCATATTCATGATAGTTGAAATGTTTTTTCGATCAGGTAATTTTCTTGCCTTGGAAACAACATACCCAAACATGACCCCTGACTAATCGAAAAACATGCACTTTTTTGAATTTACATTTATACTGAATATTTGGCATTTGTTAAAACAAAATTGTAGTTTGTCGAGGTGCATGTTACAGTCGTTGAACACACTAAAATCATCCAAGAATAATATTTTCATGAACACCTTGGGGTATTCATGAAATGCCATGTTCACTGCCCGTTAATAGGTGGGTGGAACATTCTTCAATCCAAATGGCATGACTATCTAAACAAATGTTTCCCAATCAGTAATGAAGGCAATTTGGTACTTGTTTTCTAGGGTGATCATGAAATAATTGAAAAAGTCGTGTAAAAAAAAGTAAATTTCATGCCCTGCTACCATGTTTAGTACTTTTTTTGTACAAGGTAAAGGATAGGGATCTTATTTTGTGGCAATGTTTAATTTTTGAAAATCCATGCAAATATGAAACTTCTTGTTTTTTTTTGGCACCACCACAATAAGGTGTAATCACACTAACATGAGCCACAACAAGTGTAATTGGTGTTTTGTTTTTCATGTTTAGAAGTGGTAATTAAATTTGGTGTTGAAAATATAAGACTTTTTATATAATAAGGTTCATAATATATCATTGGAACATGTGAATTAATTTGAAAAATATTTGATCAATAATAAATTCTCAAAAACACTCATTAAACATTGTAACACATGTTTTTAAACACTAAAAGGAATTATAAATAAACTTCAAAACTTTTGACGATTACATATATTTTGAAATATTTTACATAAACCTTCAGATAATAATATAAAGAAAGTTATAAAGATTTTTGAAGATTTTTTTGAAGATTTTTTGAAAAATATTTTTGAAAATATTCCACCAAAAGTAGTCCCAAAAGCAAGTGGGTACAACTCGTGTTATTTTGTTTGCATCCAATGGGAGAAAACCAAGTTACCTTTTCCACTAGAGCAATGAATCATGTACCTAAAAGCTTGTTTAAATCCTTCTTCACTAGTGTAGCATAATTCGAATTCATCCAATACCATGTTTGATGTGATGCAGAAATGCTAGTATTGAGTTCAATTAAATGTTGTGATGGGTGAGCTTGAATGCTTCTTAGATCTTTATATGTCCACATAAATATGTCTTTGTATTCCTTCAATAATTGTTTTGCTATAGCTACCACTAAAGAATCCAAAATAATGTTTAATTTCATTAATTGGGGTTCTTTTTGAATACCCAAATTCAAAAGGCAAATTTGGACCTCCTTTGATAGATTCCATTTTGTAATCTTCATGTCCTACACTTTGATTTGTGTTGGTGTAATGTCTATCGAAATTTTTCTTAATGTGTGAGGGAAATAAAAAATTAGTTCCTTGGTATCAATTTTTGAATTAATATTAATTTTTGTATTGGGCACCACTACCACCAAGATTTTTAGTTTTGGTAAAATAATTGTGCTGATTGTGAACAAATCCAGTTCGGCCACCAATAACATGTCTTCTTCTTCATCTATGATTCCATTAACAAAATCATAGTAGAGCAAAACTTTTGGATGTTTGGTGTTGCTATCCAAACGTTTTGTTACCATTATGGGGCATACAATGCCATTACCCTCAATGCTTATGAGGTTATTATCCCAATCATGTGTAACCTTGGCATTTCGTAGTCAGGGATGATTGAGCAAATTGGACTACCTGGCATCTAGTACGTTGTTTTTCATCACTATGAAGGTGATGACATATGATATATTGTGAATATGGATTTTCAAATCTTGAATTAACCCTACTTGTTTGGTTAGGGTTTGGTCTACCATCCTAAAGGTAAAAGGTGCACATTTTTGGATAAGTAATCCTAATCTTTTCCTCAAATCCTTGATGATAATATTCACACCCAAACCCCCATCCAACAAGACATCCTCCATTGTGTTTTTCCTCGCATGCACTTGAAGTATTGTCATATGGGGTGTTTGCACACTACGGTGACCTTATATGGATGTCACAATGGCAATTTTTCCTCTATTCCTTAGGTATAAGATCCATTGAAATAATATAAAAAGGGAATCACTTATTTAAAGCTATCATAATCAACCTTTGAAAAATGAACAAATCAAATCAAAATCATGGATAACCAATAAGTAATAAACTTTTGAATTTTGCCCACATATTTTTTTACACCTACAAAACTCATGGATATGGACTTTTGTTTTACAATGAATTAATCTTATGTGTTTGAAAGTTTGGAAAATTGGATGAATTATGTTTGAGAAACTAAATATCCACTAAATGAATGGAATGCGATTTTGCTTTATCATGTTATGAACTTTTTCTAAAATTCCATAAACTATAATTATTTTCAAAGATTTTTTGAGCATTTAAAAATAATCATTTAAAAAAAAATCTTTTGAGATATTTTTAATATGTTTTATAGCATCACAATTTGAACTTGGAAATGGAAAAAATAAAATAAAATAATATCATCTAAATATTCATATTTAAGTTAATTTTCAACTACACTATAAAAGGACTTTGAAAAGGGACTCTAATTTGTTGAAATTGTGACACCCTAGTGTGCTTTTGCCCTATGAAGAAATATGGCAATTGAACCTACATAAAAAGGTGGACCTTGAAGATGGGTTGGTTGATTATTGGAAGATACTTTAAAAACCAAGTATTGTTTGAAATCAAGGGCCAAATGCATGAGTTGACCAAAAGTAAAAATATCTTTGCTACTCATTAATTGTTGACCAATTTCTTGGAGCACATATTTGTTTTTGGTAATTGTTCCATCATCAACAAAATTAGTTCTAATTTTCAGTGGTCCAAATGACTCCTGCATTGTTGATTTGCTCATAGTGTCACTTCCGAAGTGGTTTTTGATGCTTGCATTTGTTGGATGACTAATTCAAAGGTCTTTTGTAATTGTTCATATTTTTCCCAATCTTTTATGGTCTTGGTTTTTTGAAGCTCCTTTTCCCCATTAACACCAATCTTGGGTTTTGGCTCTTGGTTGTAATAATTAAGACCATGTTGACAATGGCCTCATCCTTTTTCAATTTTGCATGGGAAATTTTGGCCTTGTACATCTTTTGTGTCATTAATTTATGGGCATAGTCATGTAAATGTTTTGTTTTAATGAATTACAAATGCAATAATTATAGATAAGGGAATTTCCTTAATTTTTATTCCCTTGGTTTTTGTGATTACCACCCATTCTCCCCCTTGTCTTTGGAGAAACTTCATTCACTAAAATTCTTTTTTTGTCCTTCAATTTGTTGTTTGGATTTTTTGGATTCCAATGACAATGTTCCTTCAAATGCATTGGTTTGTGACAGAAACCACACATCCTTTCATTCCGAGGGTTGTTTGGTGTTTTCTTGGGGTTTTTAGGTGGTTTTAACAATTTTTGATCTTCCTTTGCATCTGCCATAATCTCTTCATAGGTGACTGTGGGTTCCTTGTGCTCATAAGGTATTTTGCTTCATTCCTACAATTGCAATTTGTAAGTAGGGAACCAATCCAACTTAAAAAAAGGTTGTCAACAAGTTGTCATCTACCTTATGTTGAAGATAATTGGCAAGTTTCAAGATTTGTTTGTAATAAACCTCAACCTTTTCATCGTTGCCTTGCTTAATGATTTTAAAAGCCATGTAAACTTGTTCATTGTTTTGAATGATGTGATATCACTTATAGAATGCACTTCCAATTCTAGAAATGTGCAACCTTGGGTGAGACTACATAAAATTTTCACCCCATTCCAAAATCACATCCTTTAAGATGAAACAAAATAGATTCATTATATCAATGTCTCACTTCTCACCATTAATCTAAATGGATTTTTGAAACATTTAGCCGTTGGCATTTAGATTTATCCCAATAAAGTAAATTGGGTATGATAAAAATTTACTTGATGAAAGAGGCACATGGGTAGTGGGTGTTGGTGGTAGATACACTACACCAAAACTTGACATTTAGGACTAAGACAAATATGATTAATGACCATTTTCTAGTCATACAATCATATATGCCATGGTTTTATGAGTTGTATTCTTGTAACCATGGATGTGACTACATGACTAAAAGTTTTCATTGATAAGATTACATGACTAAATTTTTTTTCATGACCACCATATAATTATTTAATAATATACAATTTGAAACATTAAAATCTTATGAATTAAAAGGGAAAAAAATTAGAAGGTAAACATACATACCTAGTAATTGTATTATAAGTTTGTAGATGATTAAACATATAATTAGTGCACAAATAAATGATTAATTCCTTATAATTTCTAAATTTATTGCCTTAGAGTCATTAATTATTTAATGTGAATTTCTAGATAGTGGCTAAAAATAAAATTGGGGGAATTTTTTTCATTTAAAAAAAAATCCCGAAAAAATGGAAAAAAAATTGCCAAAGTTTTTGAAACCATAAAATTAAATTAAAAAATTGATGCCTAGAATATAATTTAAAAATTTAAGTTGAAACTCTTGTTCAAAGTTTTATTTAAATGAATATCTTCTTAAATTTTTTGACATTAGATAATGAATCACCCATGTGATGGGTAGCAAAAAATATGAAATTTGATCTTTAGCAATTTATCAAAGTATTTGGTCATACAACTTGGAATTTTAAAATATTATATATTAAATCACATTTAACGAATTGAAAAAAAAATTAAAAATTTACTACTCACAATAAAATTTGATGAAAATTATGACATTTGAATCATTTAAATAATTTTATAAAATATTAAAATGTTGAAAATAATATTATATGTTTCATAGACAACATATTTTATTTTAAAATATTTTTTATAATTAAAAATAAATATAACACAACATGTATACCATTTTTTATTAATGTGGTATTTTTAAAAGGTGGGGAAATATTATATATATATGTTGATTTAAAATATGTTTATAAAATTATTTAATTATTTACAAATTGTTGTTGAAATGTATGAAATAGTGTAGATTCAAATGCATTTTTAGTCAATTTATTTTATATTTTGGTTTTTTGTTTTAATAGATATGTAGATCTTGGAAAAATCTTTAAGAATGATTTTTTTTTTTCATTTGGACAAAGTCTGAAAAAGATAATAATGGTCAAAGTTGGGTACTTTTGTATGGGACAAAAGATGACGAGGGATAATGCTGCAAATTTATCATCCCATATCCTTTGTCAACATGTTCAACTTTGTAAACTATATAATTAGGCGAAAAATTATTAATCTACACACAATACATGCATTATTGACACTCAAAGCGCAAATATTACTTGTGATGGGCCAATAATAAAGGCTTGTCACCAAAAAATAAATAGGATCCAATTTACCTACTTACTTACCCATTCCTACCTACATACCAACCTACCTACCAAATGGCCATTTATTAATCTATTTCAATTTATAAAAATATAATATACTTCATGGGATTTACGACTAAGACAAAAATATGACTAGTGGATAAACGACGTGTCCATATGGACTACATAGTCATGTAGTCATGAATGGTATATGTGACTACAAACATAATCATGGGTGTAGTCGTAATTGCCATGTTTTGGCGTAATGATACCATAATGGGTACCATGGGTTCCAAAGGGAACTTAAGCAAGGAATATTGAAAGGCACACTTGTGTTTCCAACTAAAAATCCTCCTCCACCTCCTTTTGGGCGTCCTCAACCATTTGGGGGGTTGTTTCCACTCAAAGGTTTGCCTCCACCTGGGGGTCCACCACGTCATTTTGAAGGTTCACTTCCGCCTCCTAGTGGTCTTCCATTCCCATGAAGAAGGTTGCCATTGCCTTTCGTAGGCATCCCACCCCTATAATTATCGAATCTTGATGGTGGGTTTCATGTGGGTGGTTGGAAATAGGGCATTATATTTTTGGTAGAAAATCCACCAATGGGAATAGTTATTTAGGATCACAGTCGCTTGGACACCCTTACTTTATAACAATTTTAGTAGACACCACACTCAGGAAAGGGTATGCTACAAATTTAGATGTGTTGGGGAAAGTAAGTGGAGGGTTTCTTGGGTAATAATGATTAGGAATAATTGTCCATGGGTTGGGAATATTGTTGTTGCTTACATAGGACAATCCATAGTTCCCAAGGTATGTTGGTAAAATGTTATTTCTAGTAGGATTCATTACTTGGTACTAGTTGCTCAACATTTGAATAACAGGGTAATTATGGGCTACTTTGAAAGACGAAGTACATTCAAGTACTGTTAAAACATAACTCACTAAAGTTTGGGAGCTAATTGAAATGGTAGGTTGGGTGGTACTAAAAATTGGTTTCATCATAAAAATCGGTATTTGGTTAAGTTTGTAAGGGTAATTTCCAACTATGTGTCCAAGGCCTCTATAAAAAGAACAAATTTGGTTAGTGGGTGTGGAATCAATAATAAAGGTAAACATTACCAAATTGTTTAACATGAATCATGCTCCCCACAAAGATTCATTGTCAAAGAGTGGTCACTGTTTTTGGTTTCAAAAGTAGCCTTCTCTACAAACTCCACCAAATCCTTGATTGTTGTCGTAACCCTAGTCTTGGGTTCGCAACCAAAGCAAGGACTTGCAAAGGTGTGGGCCAAAAGTGAAGCCTAGGGGTCACATTTCATGCTCCCGGGAGTGTAAGAGAATGTGAGGGAATGAACCCACACACTCCCAAGTGGGCTCCCACTTTGGGAGTTGAAGTCTTGATGGACTTCCAAATTTTCAGAAGGTGACTGCAGGGGTTAAAACTTATTAGATTGAAGAGTTCCTTATACCATTAGAAATATCTTGAAACATAGATGTCTAAAATGGGCTTGCATGACCCATTTTGGTATTTAAAACATAAGTTATGGCCAAAAGAAGGGTCGGGAGTCAAACGGCCAATTTGACTCCCAACCACTAAAAGTCGCAAACCACCTTGATTTACCTGTGTGAAGGTGGCATGTTGCATATCCTTGAAAAGATGTCAACAAGGGTTATAACTTTGCTTGAAACCTCACTTCAATCAAAAGTTTGCATAAAAAGTTATGGGCCTCCAAAATCGCATGAGTCCTTTTGGGATTTGCAACTTGGGAGTCCTAAAACAAAATGACATTTGGGTGCAGGCCCCGTGTACATGCACAAATAATACTATAAAGGGGAAGGTGGTGGCTTCCCCTAAGTCTAGGTCGTGGTAAGTCTTGTGAATTCGTGTTTGCCTATGGTTCGTTTATGCACTAAAAATGCTCCAACTATGCATTACCCATCTTGTTGTTTGGTTTGTGTAGATTTGTGTGAATAATTGATTTGCTTGTCATTCATCCTAGTCCCCATCCCAGAGCTCCAGCATGCTCCTCTACCTTTGAAGTGTTGCGAGCCATGGAGCATACCCCAACTCCTTATCCTACCCTTATTTTCACTTTGGACTCGCATTTTAGTCTATCAAGGAGCTTGGGGGTGTGTTAATTATCCTTTGTAGTTGAAAATTTTCTATAATTTAGGTTCAAGTACTAGGTACAATAGTCTTTTAGTATTGAAGAACATCATTTTTAGTAGGGGTCCAAACATGGCCCACGAAGGTTCCACATCCGTAATCACAACCAATCATTCCATCAAATGAATTTTAATGGTAGTTAATATTTCTAATTCTCTTCTTTCAATGTTGATTTCGACCTCTTGCTATTTTATAATATGAAAAGTTGTAATGTTTTTTTGATCCATTGTGTGAAATTGTCCTCCCTAACTAGGAGAAGGTGCATCCCTGCCTTCTCGTTGCAACATTTCATTCATTTGCTTCCTCATATTTCTTGTCAATACAATTATCATATTCCACAAACAAAAGTGGTCAACATGTACAATAATTTTTTAAAATATATTTTTAGTTTTGAACAATGAAACAAATTGCAAAAAAATGAAATTTTGGAAATAATATAATACCCGTTTTTCCAACAAGACAAATAGTTTTTATTGAATCTCTCAACGAAAGAGTTACTAAATTGGAGAGTCAGGTTCTATATCTATAAAATGGTTGCCAAATGTTAGGCCCATTGGATGAATTCCTAGGTGTTTTTGTGTACTCAATTGAAAATTGATATATACTTGAACACTTCAAGTCTGTTAGTGGTTAGTGACAAATAGTCATTTTAAAATATGGGAAAAATAGTTAAGTAAATAACCTACCACTTCTTCTAAAAGAAAACAAATAAATTGCAACATCTCCAACGTTGGCAATCAAAACAATAGATAATAAAAACAACTTCAACACACTTTGTAAAACAAAAACTTGGGCAAAAATAAAACCCATTTCATTCCAAGAGCTTTAGAATGCAAAAATTACATTATAGTTGCATAAAAAAACAAGGATAAAGGAAAGCCCTTCGAGCTTCCCCAATAAAAGACTTCAAGGCCGTAAGAAAACGATGGGGTTTAAAAAAAATGAAAATCCCTAAAAATCCACTTAAATTCTTAATTACACAATCTTATCTTACATCTAAAATCTAGAACTGGAATAAGAAGCTACTGTTAAATTTTCAGTTCTATAAATAAACATTTCTCAAAATTAGTTCAATACTAATTTTTGATTTTGCACAATTTTCAGTTATGTTGTAAAATTGGTTTTATCGTAAAGTTAGTAAAACATGATTTTTGGTTCCAAAAGTACAACTTTTCAAAACTGGCCTAAAAACTTTTCTAGCCTTAACACATGATTTTTATAATTGAAATTTCAATCACAATGGACAAGACAAAAATGTCCCTACTCAAATCAAACCAATCTATTATGCCAAAAATTTGATTAAGTTTGTTTGACTAAGAAGATTAAAGATGATTATAGAAGAGATTACAAGATGAATTAAATTACTAATTGATGTGACAACATTAATTTATTTTATTCAAAATAATAATAAATTAATTTTTGAATAATTTAATAATATTATTTTAAAAAATATTATTTTTGAATTTAGTTATGGAAATTATCAAAATGTAGTTGTGTTGATTATGTCTATGATTCCAACGCCCAATTTGTTTTTCTTTTGGATTAACTATCGAAGTCTGTTAAACTTGCACCAAATCATGATGATTTGATGTTTTGATCATCACACATGTTCAAAGTGAAATTTCAACCTTCACCTCTTTCACCACAACTTAAGGCCTTTACCATCCAACCAAAAGATATGATTTTGTAGTAATGCTAGGGGCTAGCTTAGGCTAGCCTAGATAAGGTAGGCATGCTAGGGTAAATATGTAAGTTTAATAAGATAGGCATGTATTATTAACCTATCTATTATTTTATCAAGGTAAGTAGATAGGTAAGTAAGCTATGCTAAACTAGGTAGTGAGGACATTTTGCATTGTGTGAATATCCTTAAAGTAATCGCAAATTTAATCACAAAGTCAAGTTCCATGTAAGCTACATAGGGTTCATGTCTTATTCATGTTTATTCATGGTAATGTATGAGAAAATGGATTGTAGTCATGAGGATTTGTGATTGCTACTACAACTTCCATCCCACACACAGGGTGTCTTTTGTGATTGATTATGTAATGGCGCTTGTCTTAGGTGTATAAAACATTTTGTAGTTATAGGTGTCCAATATGATTGAAAATTAGTTGTAAATTGAGCTGTTATTTTTCAAATTTCTTCTAGTGAATATTAACGCAAATCTCTTTTGTTGTATGATTACCTCAAGAATTGTGCACATTAATGTTCCATTGTCCCCTATGTAAAAAGCTAAAAAATAATATTGTTTATGAATTGATATAATTAGTTGTTACATTGTAGAATTGTCCCTGAAAATACCCATCCAAAAAAAATAATGGTTCATGTCACCCTGAATCCTAAACCCTAAAGCCTATGAAATTTTTACCCATTTAATTTAATAATACCCTTTTGATAAATATTCTCACCTAGTATGAAGCTTCCCAAAATGTTCAATATCAATACCTAGCTGATATGCAAGTTGTACAAGGAAATGTGAGTAACAAGACTAGCTAGTATGATAAAAATAAAAAGTCTGCACTACTGGTATTCTCTCAGGTTTTACTTGACTGGTATGTTCTCCAATACGGGCAGAGTGAACCAGCACCCACCAA
>Ga0209208_10012301_pt1 | contig 10852 bp, 7 predicted proteins | sample S1TSphfallax_3_FD_187694 | JGI IMG/M metagenome (GOLD analysis project Ga0209208, IMG submission 187694) | Host-associated microbial communities from peat moss isolated from Minnesota, USA - S1T2_Fd - Sphagnum fallax MG (SPAdes) (version 2) | ecosystem: Host-associated > Plants > Peat moss >... | reverse complement strand
AAAGACACATTCCCATTCCACTTCATTTGGGAATGAACTATACAAATTCCAATTTGGAGTTATCATCCAAGAGGATGACTTATGGAACCTAAAATTGATTTACTTAAACGAACTATAATGAATCATCATCGCTGAAATTGTTTTTGTCTTGTGTACATGGTCACTTTCTACATGCTATAACAAGTGCAGTGAACTTACCCAAGCTTTTCCAAATGTTTTGCGTTTGGATCCAATGTCCTCACATGTTTTGTTACAAATGTTCCTATAATAAGGGGGTTGGTATTCTAATAGCCCAACATATTCAATAGTAATTAATTATGAATTAAAAATATCTAATAATTTGCTCAAAAAAAATCATATTGTTGAATAAAAATTGCCAAAAGTTTTTGAAATTAGGTCAATTATTTAATGTAGACTATTAAGCAGTGTCAAATGACTTTCGAACCATTTAATGCAATATTTGATTTTAATATATATGTCATGGAAAGTCTGTGGGACATAATTTGTCTTTCCCACCTCAAATATGTTCATTCTCAATCTTTTTTTATTGTTCGTTTTATAATACAAAGCTTGGGTTGTGTAGTGGTTTTTAAAAAAATACATTTTTGGTTGTAAGGATCCTAACTTTGCCACTAAAAGATTCATGTTGTTTAGGTATGGTAGTTATTTTGTCTAAGTGTGTTGGTTAATCTATTCCCACAATTTACATACAATATTCCTTGTGTCAATTTGTTTGAAGGCACCTTTGTGCATTGGTCCATTACCATTTGTCCCACCTTTAGGTACTTCTCTAGATGTGCACATTGCCTTTGGCGTACATTTTTCCATTAAAGTAAAACTCCAAAACCCTCTTTCTTATGACTCTCATTTTTTCTTATGTTTTGTGAGTTTGGATCAACATCCAAATCCTAAAAATATTTCAATTCATGTGATGTTCATATTGTTGAAAAACATTTGCCCTCTTTGTGTTCCATGTGAAAAAGGATTGTTCAATGTCCAATTAAAGGAAACACATTCATAAAATACATTGATATTATGTTTCAGTCACATTTCAAAGCCATGGGTTGTTGGCTAAATCTATTGTTATGGCACTATTTTTTGTTTCAAAAAAAAAATTATGTTGAAAGTAGATATAATATATTTTTCCTTTATTTTTTTTCAAAACAAGGAGTAAACACACCTCTTTCAATGATTTTGGGCAAAAGTAATAATAAGATGTGATGTTTGGAATATTGTAAGGAAGGGAAATGTGGAAAGGTGCACAATTCACCAATAATCATGTTCAGTTCCCATTTATAATCCTTTTTTCATAGCATCATAATGTCATGCCTTATTGTTTCCAAATCTTTTTACAACTTTTATGAGCATCATCCCATGATCTACACATGTATGTTTCCTCGAACTTCTTCATCAATTTCCAAATATGAACCTAAACTTAATTCAATTTCTTTTCAAAAGATTAAATCATTAGAAATGGGGCTATGACTAAGGGGAAGGATTTAAACTCTCTCACTACTTTGTAGGTTTTTTTTCACAAATCCAACAAAATGCAAGACATGAATTGTAAAACCATGACTAGTAAGTAATAATAGGAAGAACACATATTTGTTGGGTTCGAGAGGACAACAATGAAACGGCAATGTCAAATACTTTTAAAGACCTATATTAGCAACAACCTAGAGGAGAGTTTTTCTCAAGTGTAAGAGGAAGTTTGCAACCAACACTACACCAAAAGATGGTTTATACGAGTTCATAAAAAATTACAAAGGACTAAACATGGCTATGTGGTTTAAGGTCCACACTTTGTTTTTACCATTAATCACTTATTTGGTTGTGGTTGTGAATGCCATTTGCAAGTAGTACATCTTCCATTCATGATTATAATCATTCTAAATGTAATCATGGAGGACATGTCTAGCCTAGCTACCTTTACCTACTTAGTAGCCTACCCTACCTACTTACCTATTAACATATAAGCTTAACCTAAACTATAAGGTAGATTAAGAAGCCGAGGCTAGGTTAGGAGGCCTAGGTAGTTTGCCCTAGCCTAGGAAGGCTCACCTAAATAACCAATGTTAGAATTCTTAAATTTTAAAACTAGAAATTATAGTAAAAAAATCAAATTTGGATAGGGGCCAAAAAGACCCCTTGTCATTTTGGACAAATTGATTTTAGTATGTTTAGTGTGATTGGAGTGGTTTTTTTTACTAGAAAAATAAAGATCATTTGATTGGTCATTTTGATTAGTGAATAGTGGACCATTTGATTGGTCAAATTATTTAAATAGATTTTAAAAAAATTATCATCAAAAATATTTTTTTATAGGTAAGTAGGTAGGTAGGTCATAAAAATGCAAGTGAATAGGTGGTAGCCTAACCTAGCCTACCTACCTTAGCCCCCTAAGCATGTATATAGGTTACAATTATTAGGAATTAAACCCTTGACCTCCCCAATGATAAACCAAGTTTTTAACCAATGGACCACACCATCAAAAGATGTTCAATTCTTGTCAAATTTTTTATTTCACATGATTATTTTGACACATCATTACAAGATTATGAAGTATATAGGTAGGTGAGTGGATGGGTAGGCAAGTATGTAGTAATAAAATTGGCCATCTTGACTAAATGTCCCATTTGATTCAAATTCCATTGGTAATTTTGACTAAATGTGTCATGTGTTTCTTTCCAACTTGACTATATATTTCATTTGACTAAATGTCATTGGCCATTTTGACTAAGGTTGTCAAATTTTTGTCGAATTTGATTAGATGTCCAAGTTAACAAATAGTCAAATAGGTAATTTCAACCATGTTGATTGGTCAAAAAATACACATGTCATTCAAGCCCTTAGCTTGTAATCAAAATATTCAAGTTCATTGGTCAAGAAAGACCAATTAGTCAATTTAGATTGTAATTCTAGTATTGAACCTAGCCTAGGCATATACATGTATGAGGACTTGAACCTTTCACCTTTATATTCAAGGACCAAATCCTTAACGATTATAACAACCACACATTCAAAAAATAATTATATGTTTTGTTATAATATTGTTATGAACATTTTATTAAACCTACTTAAATAGTGTAATGTAACTACTTAACCTAAGTTAGCTAACCTACCTACCTAATGACCTAGCCTAGCTTAGCTACCTAGTTACCTTGCATACATACTTATAGGTAGCATAATTATGGGGAATATATCTACCTAATTCCTAGCATAACTAACTACCTACCTAGCATACCTTCCTAATTATTTAACCTAGTTGTTTAGCCTAGGTACAAACCTAACTAACCTACTTCGCTTAGCTCCAAACTACCTAAACCTAGCCTAATTACCTAGCTTTATTAACTTGCCTAGCCTACTTACCTACCTAGTTAACTAGTTGTTTACGTACGTATATATGTATGTACAAACGTACTTATTTAACTAGTTACTTAACTTAATTAAATATTTTTCATGATGTATGTTAGTCATGTGGATGTAATCATAATCACATAGTCATAATCACAACTGAAGTCACAAAAATGGCCATTTTCTAAAATAATTAACCAAAGGGTGAAAAGCTATATACAAGGGTTTAATTGGCAATTTAAGTGCCTCTTGCTTTAACTAGAGATAATGTGCAATATTTTCAATAAGGGTGTCAATTGAACTTTGGGTAAATTAAGTTGTTCAACACCAAGATTGTGGGCCAAGGCAAAGCAATGGCTATCATCCCACAATCCAATCCATTAGAAGGTTGTGACAATTCAATTATGGATGAACCCTATTGAATCAACATTGGATTTCACCTTCTTATCTTCTAAAAATATATCATGATAGTTATGTAGGTAATACAATAGGTGCCTACTAAGTAAATTTATGCATGCATGTGGTTAGTACACAAATACATGCATTGACAAGTGTTATAGATAGGTAGTATTCAAGAATCAATTGTGTTGATGACTATGGTTAGGTAGGGAATTCAAACTCGATAGAAAAGTTTTTCTTATCTACCCACCATCCATTCCTCGTGTTCATTAATGGTTATTGGTTCACTTTTACAAAAGATTATGCACACTACATACCATAGTGACATATTAAACCTTGCATTTTTTGAAAAATATAATGAATAAAATTTTCACACATAACTTTTTGACACAATTGTGATATAATTTTAGTATTTTCCCACATAACATGAAACCCTAATATGACTTCAAGAATAAAATTTAAAACATTAATGGGAACTTTTGTAATTGTGATGGGTTTAAACCAATGTCAAACAAGTATTAGAATCCAATTTAGAATTGGGTAAATTTTCAAGTTAGTTTTGCTAGAAAATTAACATTTATTAACTCCTATAAAAGTCCTTAGTTGAAAAAATAACAAATGTTAGAGGTTGAAAGAACCAAGTGTTTTTTAAAAAATTCATCGAGGGTTAAATTAATGAAAATTTAAAACATTAATTGCAATATTTTTTTGGATTTGGGGAGGTGGAAGTAGGAATTAACTATAATTTTTTCTTCTAATATTTTGAATATGTCAAGGGTATTTCATATGCAAGTAATCAAAGAAATGGATGGGACTACTTTTTGAAAATTTAAATAATTGCATAACATTATTCCAAACATCTAGTGAAAAAACAAGGGCTTGACATTTGGACCTTTAAAAACACAATTGATAAATTTCCATTGATTTTTAGTGGTCGTGGGTTAGGAACATATGGAGCTTGAGGAACATCTAATGACAACATTGCAACTATTGGGAATTTTGAGACTATGGACATGCAATAAACAATAAAAGTTTCAAGAATGCCAATGGTGATGATTTGGGATTTCTTGCAAGGGGCATCATCAAGAACTTGGGGAGCATGAATAGGAACACAAAAAGTTAAAGTGATTAAAGTAAGCAAACATGCATCCAAGTCATAGGTTGACATTGTAGCACACAATTGTGATGAATATGTGTAGTTGGTTTAAAACAGTGAGCAAGTGAATTAATTGAATGAATGACAAGAAGTTCACAAGGGTTTAAGCCCATCAATGATGTTCCACATTAGTTTAATAAAAGAAAGGGGGCTGGGGGAAGGGGGGAAATATTAAAGTTTCAAGACATTACACATACATTACAACAAAAAATGTCCATTTCAATTTGGGTTTAGCAACTAGGGTTTTGTAAAGATTCTATTTGGGGTTTTGCAACATCCATTCTCATTATGTAGTCGTTTTGGAAGTTGCAAAGCTCAAGTCATTTCACCCAATTAAAATTGACACTTTATGTTGTATATTGTAATGAAACATGTTGCACAACTATTCAATAATTTTTAAAAAAACTTATAAATAGATTTCTAAAAATAATACTTGCATTGTAAAGGTCCATATGAATGTTCATTAGTTCTTTTGGGCAATACTTTTGGTTTTAGAAAAAAAATCAAATGATACAAGCTCATATATGAATTGAACCCATCATAGAATTTGTAAGGGTTTTTTATTATAACTTAATCTTGTGACCAAAGGGTAAAATTTATAATCAATATTTTATATAGTTGAACAAAATAACAAAAACATAGGTGATTGTAAGATATATTTTGGAAACCGTGACCATTAATTATTGGGTTACAATTGCCCTCATTGTCACAACTTTAATTTGGGTGCACAATTGACTTCAAGATGGGCAACAAAGTACCTTTCTTGGGATAAAAAAAAACTAAAGGCTTGCAAGTGTGATTCAATTAGAATAAGGGATTGAAAATTTTAGTGAATGCAAAAGAATGCGGAAAAACCCACATGAATGGAACTGGGTGGGAGCTAAAGGGAAGTATTCCTAGTCCACTCAAAATTGAATTCCCATATTGGGAGTGGGTATTCCTAAAATGTCTTGAATATTTGGATCAAGGTTTAGGATATCAAATCTTATCCAACATTTGAAACTATTGGAAACGTCTTAAAGTGTACTATATTGAAATGGGGTTGTATTCTTATAACAAATACCTACAATGTACAAGTCACGGCCATTCGAAAGTTGCAAATCAAATTGTCAAAACAATTCCTAACCATTGAATCATCATGTAGATGGGTCAATTAATTCCAATTGAAGAGAAAAATACATATGCCATATAAAAAATTGCATTTCAAAGGCTTAAAATTTACTCATGAATTTTTTTAATTTGGAAGTGAATGAACAAGTTATGAGCTTGCAAAATTGCAAGTTGATAGCTTTGGGGCTCCCATTTAGAAACTTCAAAAGAAATGACCATATGTGATCCCCTTGGTAGTTGTAAAATATAATAGATGGAGCAGAATGGTCATTCCTCCCAATTTTTGGCTTGCAAGTCCAAGTCATCTCATGATTCATCTTTGCACTACTTTGCTTCTAGATTACACCAATTGTCTTTTCTTTTTAGTTTGTGCAATTTAACATGATCAAGAATTTAATCGAGGAACTTACCATAATATTTTCTTAAGGTTCCCACATAACCTTCTTGTTTAAGCACTATAAGAAATTCCTAAATCCATGACTCGATATATGCTCGAGTAATCATAGTAAACATTATATGGCTAAAGGCCTTTAGTTGTAACATATGACTAACAAAACATAAGTAGTCATTGAATGTTCAATGTGACAAATTTTTATCCAATAATCATTAAGGATAAACCATTTATGGTGCTCATGTATCATGTAATGAATGACTAAAGTATGATTGGCAGACATTGAACCATTTGATTATTTGAATTTATACCTAGATTTATTTTTTGGATTATTATTAAAAAAAAAGTTTAACATGCATGTAGGTAGGTAGGTAATAGGTCTAGGTAGGTCGAAAAAGAAAAGTAGGTAGGTAGTAGATTAGACTATGTGGGTTATAAAATGATTGCTTGCCATCATGTTGGAAGTGACATTGATAAAGATGTTTTTTGGTGTACCTTGGGATGTCTTGGGACATCCTTATGGTTTGAAACATCCTTCACGGCAACACTACTATGAACTATATGAGAATAATGATATAGATGTTGATTTTGTCAAAATAATAATAATAATAATAAAATGTGAAGAGGGGGATTGGGGTCCAAGAATATTAGATACACCTTCACCTTATTATTCTTTACTATATACTAAGGTTGATTATCCAAGAACCTCAAATAAACACCTCAAATAAAGGATGAGAAAAAGTGGAGAGAAGCTTTGATTTTATAGTATAATTATTTAATAAGTAAGAGCTTTTGGAAATTAGTCAAATTGCCCCATGAAGAGAATACAATTAGGTGCAATGGGTTTTTAAAAAAAAGGTAAAAGTGACAAATCACTTGGTTTAAATAGATGGAAAGAAGGATTATGATCAAGTTGAAGGGATCATTACAATGAAATAAATGTTCTAATGGTGAAAATGATAACAATTTAATTTTTTCTAAGATTGGCATCAACTCTATAATTATAAATTGGCAACAAATGTTTGCGAAAATTGTTTTTTCTAGTGGTGAATTAGAAAGGACTATTTATAAGAAATGACTAAAAGGATTCATCAAAAAAACTTTAAAGATTATGTGTGTTTATTCATGAAATCATTTTATGGATTGTAACAAACACTAAAAAACTTGAAAATGTAACAAACACCTTGATGATTATCTTGTTTTGGATTAAAAAAAAAGGTGAAGGATTATGGATTATATATTCTATGACAAGAGAGTTAATGTATGTGATTCAAAAAATTCAAAAAAAGTAGAGAATTATCTTTTGATGGGATATGAAACACCTGATAAATCTTGAACATCTATGCTTTGGTTTATTCATGCAAATCTTAAGAAGGAAAGGTGATCATAAACTTGAAATCAATCAATTGAAATATATATTGGATCAATGTTCAAGGATTACAACATGTATAATTCAAAATTAATGAGCATTGCACTAAAGCAAGATACAACAGCTTGAAGATTGAGAAATCAATGGTAGTGGAAGAGGAGAGTTCAGGGGACATGTACCTTATAGATTAACCACTACCTCATTGATGCATTTAATGGTGACATCTTGAGGCTTGATATCTTTCATGTGGTAAGTGTCAATACAATTGTAAGCACTAGTCAATAATGAAAAATATTTTTCACTACCTTAAAGAAGACAATCAAGAAAGATTGAGATCAAAAGGCAATGGAACTATAAAGATTGTGGTATATTGTGAGTTAGAATGGGGCGGTGACCATGAAAAAAAACAATCAAAGAGTGGATACCCTTATGTTAAGAAATACACCTCTTACATGAAACAATTGCAAACAAACAACGATTGCTCAATCAAATGCAAACACATAATACATTGTTGCCAATGAGGCTACAAAGGAAGCACTTTGGTTGTGACATCTACTTTAGGAGATGGGAATTGCATAGAAGGGGCCAATGTGTATATATTGTGAGTAACCCATGTTAAAATTGTTACATTTTGGTGAAATATAACCCTCTTTCATTTCATAACAACCTCAAGAGAGATTTCATTCATAATTTGGGGCACCTCCTCCCCCAAGTGTAATTTGTCACACTAGGTTGGCATGGGGAGGTTTCTTATAATCACCTTCTAGCAGGGTGCTTTAGTAACATAAAACATGAGCCCTGTTGTTTAACACTAGCTAGTAGTCCAATGGGTTTCTATAAAGCGTAATTTCCCTCTCAGGAGGGGAGAGGGAGTTTTGATATATCATCAAACATTTTGTGATAACAAGTTATTGGAAAACTCTCAAAACAGTAGAAATTCCGCCATAAAAACCTCACTTATCACTAGGATCTATTGCACCCAAAAAAAAGAGTTAAGAGAAGAATATTCTTTCCTAAGAGTGAAGAGGCTACTAATGACCAGGGTTTTGCAAACAATGGGTACTCATGCTTTTTATGCAGTGTAACACTCCGGTAGAGCAAACGAGTTCCCAAAATAAATCACCCTTGAGTCTCACTTGCAGGTTGGTTATTTCAGGAACTCCTCGAGCCCTTTGAGAGTTACTCTACACAAGCAACAACACCGACCAAATTAAATTAAATTAATTTGGTCGGTCTCAATCATACAAGTCATGGCATTCCTTGGTTCTTATGGCTTGTCAAGGCAATATGCCCTTTGGACATAGGTTCCGAAGCCGTAATGTGATGACAACAACAGGGCCTTCTTCAACTATACTAAATATTGTTTTTTTTCTTTTTCTATTTTCTTTTCCCCACATGGATGAGGGATATGTAGGACACCCATTATCAGCTCTCTTAAACATCCATGACCGACAGAAAAAAAAAATTTCACGCTTTCAGATAGGAGAAGAAACCAGGGTTGAGAGCTGAAGTTAAGCTGACTAAAGTGAGGGCCAGGAATGAATGAATGAATCTATGTAGATTCTAGGTACATCATCACCATGAAGGAAAAAGTTGCATGGTTTTGGGCCTACCCATGTTGCAAGACTGCACTAGCCATTGGTGGTGGTGACTCTCAAACTCCATTCTTAAGTCATTAAAGGGATTGGGATATTGTGCCAATCTCCATTCTTAAATTCATTTGGTAGATTTTGGATTCGGTGCATTTTCCAGAATAAATTTATTGAGAACCAAACATCCAGAATTAGGAATGTGTGGCTTTTTAGAATATTATAAAAAAAGAAAAAACCACAAACATTCAGAATTAGGATTCTGTGGCCTTTGAGAATAATATATATATATTTTCTCCCAGGCTACAACAATATGAGAAAAAACAAACATCCAGAAAATTAGGATTGTGTGTGCTTTTCAGAATATTTTCTGCAATATGAGAAACAAACCAGAATTAAGCAGACAAGGGGGCGCCTAGAATTTGGGCTTTTTCGACAGCCCCTACTTACTCACCCCCCGCCCCTTTCCCACATGCTTTCATCTAAATCATTGCTATTATCTTTTGTCACCCCAAAAGTTGTGCCAAGTCCCAAAAGCAAGGGCGCAATTCCATGGAGGGCTGACTGGTCTTGTCCAATTATCTCATGCCACGTATTACATCAATAGTGGCCAGTGGTGCTTTTTGAAATGGCCACACTGGGAACTCTTTTGTGTGTGCGTGTGTGCGCGTGTGGGGTTCTTTCTTTCTTTTACAGGGTCATTCAGTTTCGCCAGGCTCCTAATAAAATCCCCCCCCCCTTTTTTCCTACTCCATAAAGAAAAAAAATTGGAAATTTTTTCTTCTTGTATTTTTTAATCCCTTGTGAAAGATTTGGTAGTTGCAAGGCCAAATCTTGCATTTAAAAAAAATGCCTTCCTATTCAATTTATCCATTTTATAATCTAAATAACACGACCCATATCCAAAGCAATAAAAAGAGTATGTGGCTTCAAGCAAGAACCCGGAGGTGGCCCTTGATGGCATTTTGTGTTTGCAAACTCCTTGCACACAAAAAAATCTTGCCATAAATGTGGTACCTATTTGCTAGAATTATAAACAAATTGGTTTTTGGCAGGCCTCATGTGGTTGGGTCAATTGACATGCCTCATCACTCCACCTACAAAATTGGCTGCTTTTGATTCTTAAAAAAGAACTCACTACTAGTAATAAATTTCATTTTTTCAAACTTTGGCGAATATACATACATTAGGGCAAATACATTACATTAGGTAAGTTGCCCTATATTATTCAATGTAATAACTTTCTTTATAGGAGGTCTAGAATTCCACCTGGTCATGGGCATTTTTTCATGGTTCCCTTTAATGCTCCTCAAATATTTGTGACATTTGCAAAAAGCAACCTGGATTATTGGAAATTAAAATTAATTGCCAGGAGAAAATCATTGGCTGCATTAGCCAATTTTTAGCTTTGGTACATAAACTTGGGTTTGGGGCACCAAATGTAACTGGTCATTAGTTTGAGTAATTGAAAGAGGGCACATGCA